>Ga0157364_1003172_pt1 | contig 15838 bp, 7 predicted proteins | sample AttsexASBM2_FD_111476 | JGI IMG/M metagenome (GOLD analysis project Ga0157364, IMG submission 111476) | Fungus gardens microbial communities from leaf cutter ant in Ribeirão Preto, State of São Paulo, Brazil - Atta sexdens ASBM2 | ecosystem: Host-associated > Fungi > Mycelium > Unclassified ...
ACATTAATTTTGGCATCATCAGGATTATTATAAGTATCAAATAAATATATTTTACATTATAATTAACACGTACTTCGACTTAACTAATAATGATTTATATGTATATTATTATCACAAAATTAATTATAAAAATTTTAATGTAACAAAAATATTTTTGCAAAAGCTCAGTTAAATTGAAAATAATCGGCTATTGTGCGATGTTATTTTCGAAAAATGTTTTTTATGACATATAACTGGTAATAATAACTCTTATTCTCCTGAGATCAATTCTTGAGAACCTAACAGCATTAGTTCATAAGGCTTTCGGATTTTCAATAAGAACTATTATTTCCTTGATATCGAGCATTTCAGTATGTTTTCTCGATAATCAAGACAAATAAAAAGATAAAATGACAAATGGTGCTCACGGAAAATTTTTTTATAATATATTCTCAATCAATTCGTATTTCATTTCAAACTCTATTATGTGACGTATATAATACGATATGTCATATATATATTAATATTTTTTAAAAATCAGCCGCATATTTGTTTTGTTATACGTACGAAGAATACTTATAGAATAATAAATAGCGTGAGACGAGATTGATGCTTAAACAATATCAACAACATGACAATGTGTCAAAAGAGAAACAATTGAAACAAATGAATAACTTGATAGATAGACAAGTAAAAGATGGACAGATAGATGGACAGATCCGATTAAAAACTTTCATTCGAACATTGTACATTGGATCGATAAGAAACTGTATGAGCACATCGCGATCATATTCTCCCAATTTCTCTGATTTTAGATATCAATTAACCAGATATCAATTAACAGATCTCAACATTGCAGTTGTCTGACTTTGACATAATTATTGCTAAATCTTCTTGTGCAGTATTACATTCACGAGCTCATAACGGCTTCTGTACTTGAAACGTTTCATGAGTCTCTAGTTCACTAGTCATTTTATTCAATTGAAACAATCAACCTGATTGATAAAATTTTATTATTTAATATCCATGTGTCTTTCTTTTATTACTTTTAATTACATTTTCTTTTTTTTTTGTCATGTTTGATGCAGAAATTGAATAGCAAAATCATTTTATACTCCTATTTTTATATAATATTCTATAAACTTTAATGAACATTAGTATTGGAGACGTCAAGTACTGGTATATAACAAAAGTTTTCATAGTAGTATTTCTCGGAATACGCATAATTTTTCCATATTATGCCGGTACTATTATACAGAAAGAATGATTTTGCTAAAGTATCTAAAAATTTAGCTAGATACAGATTTGAAAATAAATTTATTGGATTATTAAAATGATTACGCGGAAATCTTAAGCATGATGAGTAATACTATAAAAAAATTCTTGCAATTAATTTGAGCATCCTACATTATTTTGATGGTTATAATAAAATTATTTTCAAATCTGTATCTTCTTAAATTTTTATTAGATAAGTATTCTTCAGCAAAATCTTTGCGTGTATTATTATGCATATATACAACGTTATTTTATAAGAACTTCTATACAAATTTGTTTATGATTATCTCGAGTAATAATTTGTAAATATTATTTATATATAGTATTAATATATAAATATAAATTATAAATTTGTTGATTGTAAAGTGAGTTCTACACATTTATATATACACATTTAAAAATAATATTTGTAAGTCATCACTTGAGGCGATCATAAATAAATTTGTTTGAAAATTTTTATAACACAATATTTTATATATGTATAATAGTAATAATATCTATACTTTTTATATCGCTTTCAAGCCCTTAAAATATATCGAAATAACTTTGTTCTTATTTACATTTTGCATTTATAGTAATAATGTGTAACAATTCATTATGAACTGTAATATATAACAACAAATACTTTTCCAGCAACTAAATAAATTTCTACGTAAGATCTTACAAAGCTTATTTGTAATTAATTGTATTACACTATCTTTAAAAATAAAAGCTATTTACATACAGATTACATAATACTTTTTTAAAGTTCTAAGATATAATGCGTCAATTAATTTACGCAATATATATGTCTTTCTTTCAAAGACTCATGTATCTTTGAATGTATTCTATTTAGAGTTTACGACTGAATAACTTACAATATTTCCTCAATAAAATACTTGGCATCGTCGAGACGTTTCGAACTTCCCGACACGCGAGGGGGAGTTAACAGAAAGATTCTTTTTCGTTTTTGCAGTATGATATTCATATTTTTACGTTTCATCAAATTATATAGTCTATCTTCGTAATGTAGTCTTTCTCTACCTTGAGAAAAAAATGTTCAAATGAGTTACTGTCGTAATCACTGATAAAGATTCTGCTGATAAAAATCCTCCACCGTGAACATTCCTTCCGCGTATGGACTATGCGCCTTCGTCTTTACCAGATGAAAACCCCGATACTTCCTATTGACATCCTCACCCATCAGTACCGCGGGAAATCTGGGCGGACAGAGACCCAGAAGATAAGCTACAAAACCGGGACAGGGCCAGCCCCAAAAACCGACTTTCGAGTTGATCGATTCGCTAAAGTACTCCGTCGCCCTGTGGTGGTTGCATCCGAAGGGATTTCCATGTTCCCAGCAACCAGGTTGATTGACTCCACCATTCATGTAAAAGTCAATATGACCACTTGGTTCGATTTTGCCCTGAATAAAGGCATTCGTGTGTAACACGTCGACGAATTCAGCATCGCTCGAATCGAGTTTCTCGTCCTTATTGACGGTAATGAAAAGCGGCATTGCCGGATCGAGACCAGTGATTCTCGTAAGTTTGTATGGTCGTAGTACGTTGGCCGCGAAAGCTGGAACATGGGCGCCCAAACTGAAGCCGATTACGTGAATGTCCTTGGCACCGTAGTCTCTTAGACGGTCAACCAGCTGTGCCAGACAGTCGCCCACGTGAGGCACGTTATGGACGGCTATGGGGTAACAAGGTGCTATCGCCAAACGGTGCCAATCGATCGCTATGACATTGTAACTGGCCCTCTTTAAATACTCGTTCTTAACATCCACCAAGTAACTTAGCTGCATATCCGAATTGTAACCATGAACAATGATCTTCGTAGGCAACGCCGCTACGAAATTGGTATCGGCAAGATTTGAGCTGGTATCGTTCACAAACAATTGTTGTCCCTCTTCTGGATTGTATTTGGTAAAGAGAAAGAACGTCACTTCTTCATCAGGACACGTCTGATTAGTGTTAACTAGACAGGGTCCCACGAAGAAATCTTTACCGATCTGATCATCTACGGTATTGCTCACGATGAAGGTCTGTGTATTCGCGGCCGCGAACTTGCAGACTAACAGAAGAATTGTGCAAATCCTCCAGGTTGGTGAACAACCAGCCTGGTTGGTAGTTGTCATCTTAGATCCGTCGGAAGCTCCACCTTGACCGTGATATCGTGCGAAGGTACGTCTGCGAATGATTCCAAGCGACTGTCTAGTGGGAACTGGTTGTTGCAACGACTGGTCGATCGATACGGGCGAAACTCCGTGATAAAAGAGCGGCACGTACTGGACGAGCCTCGACGAGCTTGGAATCCCTAAAGAGCACCGCCACACGCGGCGACGTTTTAACAAGAATGTTCGGTCAGTTGTCAATATGCGCGCACGAGGTGAGTCACGAAAAGTTAATGCTGTTATTTTTAGCGATATGATATTTAAACATTGAAAATCTTTCTGAAGAATTATAGTCCTATTTTCGATAAGATTATAATTCTTCAGAAGACAAAGTAATGAAAAATTCAGATCGTTTTGATAAAAATTACAAAGAAAAGTCTTTGAATTTTTGTCTTGATAAGAAAAATTCTAGTCTTTATTGACTCAAAAGATTATGAATATTTCACGTACACTTAGCTTTTTGGTTTCAATAATATAGTAAAATAATAGAGTAAAAAGTAACGTGAGTCTCCATTTTTGTGTAATTTTTATTGTTTCAATTATATTTATGTATGTAATTCAAATTTTATAAAATATACACACTTGATTAAGATAGCAAACCAAATCATTTAATTGAAAAGACATATATTACAATCTGAATGTAATAGTAAAGGAGTCTTCTTCTATATTTCTACAAAATGTTGTTTTTTCAGACTTTCCAGATTTATTTAGACTTTCCATAAAGTTTAAATTTATAGAAAATTCTGAATGTATTGAGATATTATCAGATTCAAAAGTTTCTTTTCATGAACACGGTTAATAATATTCTCCAAACAATATTCTTGCATTGATTCTGTCGTCATAAATATTTGTCATCTTTTCTCTGCTTCGCGAATAGGGACTTTTTAAAATCATTTTAAAATGATAAACACAAAGGTAAAATATTTTTAACAAAAAATACCGCTTTACAATGTTTTTTTGTTAAAAACTTGAAGCTCACATCACCCGCTTTTGAGGAAAACTCTATACTATACAGAAACCTTAACAAAGTTTACATTTAATTATATTCTAGCGAAAATATAGTTAATCAAGCTTTCTTATCTACTTAAAATAGAATAATACTTTAAGAATTAAGATATAAACTTGTTAAACTTTAACTTAAACTTTAAATCACATCAAACTTCATACTGAAAATCATGTGGAAAAATTTAAATATATCTCCTTTAATATATCGTAATAAATAAACATCAATTGTCAATAAAAAGGTCATACAGTGACAGCACAGTGATATCACAACTTTGATCTAAGGCCGGAATCATTGAAGATTAGACTATGCATTGAAGATTGAAGATTGAAATATGATCAATCAAAATAATAGGAGCTAAAATTCCTTTGTCCTCATTGGTTTCAGTCTTCAATCTTCAATCTCAATTTTCAATGCATAGTCTGATTCCGACTTAAAAATAGATTAACAATCTTTTGGAAGATATCAATTATAACAAAAATTTTAAGTGGAGTTCACATTACTTTTTTCTCTATACGAATGATAAATTGATATGGAACGACTACACACATTAAGATATAGTAACTTCACGATAAAATAAAAAACCAAAAGATCTTGAGAACTATTGTTTATATAAGAAAAGAAATTTTGATATTTATATAATAATGACATTGCGAGAAAAGATTATTTATGACAAATACATTGATCAATTTATAAAATTAAATTTTTATAATATGAATTATTATTTTCTCAAAAAAAATTACGATATTCTTTTCACCACTCACCACTTTATACGCAAAACAATACAACTCCTCGTAGGTCGAACCGATGACGAACTAGAGCACATTGCACAATGTTTCGCTGTGCACTTGTATGTTACACAAGCATTCAACAGTCGCGATACATTTCACGAAATAGACTGGTTGATTAAACGCATCATTGATACTGTTCGTTTGCTATAATAGTATGATAAAATTTCAATGGTGATATCATTAATAGAGTGATAGTGCAAAGGCGACTGATAAACAAACGATTCGACAATGATTACGACAATGGCGATGGATCGATAAAAGCTTAGGTGCACGATTGGCAGATTAGAATACAGGAGATAATGCAATGGCACGTGAATTGTAATGGTACTCACCTCTTGTAGGACAAATTGGGTATTTCCGAGGTACGCGTGTTTCCTTAACCGCCACTTGTCGAAATTGCGCGCGTCAATATATCGGCAGCGAAATTTACTTGTGCTAAATAAAAATTTTCTCACCGTAGTAGATACTTAAAATTCTAACTTGTATGTATTAGTAGAGAGAGAATTTAAACCGTAATAAAAGCGACGATAATTTTAACGATTGAGCAATCAAATTCACTGTAGTTTTAACTGCATAAAACTTTCTTTCATTTCTTTATTTTATAATCAACGTTTCTAGACTTACTTCATGAATGATAACTTTGAAGCAACCAATCCGATTTTGGGAAAAGTGAGAAAGAAAAATATTTTATAGAATTTTTATGCTAATTGAAAGTAATATATTTTATTCTTGTGATAATATATATTTTAACAATGAAAAAAAAGTTTTGAGCTTTTTATTACTGCTGGACGAAGCAATTAGAAGTTGATATCTTTGATTTACAGTACGGATACGATAACATGTGCCCTGCATCGCGTGACTAACCTCAATGACATTGAAAGCTGCTTTGAATAATGCGCCAACTTCCTGTTACAGCTCGAGTCTCGTTTGCAATAATTATTCGCGATTGTACTACCAAATATCATCGAAACTCGAAATAAGTATCATCGATCGTTTCAATACGAGTTCTCCGTATAGGATCTGCGCATTTCGGAAGAGCTCGTGAAAGTATTCGTTCGTTACTTCCGTTTCGATAAAACGCGCGAGAAGGTGAAATTTCGTTCGAGTTGGCACGCAGCCTACAAACATATCAATAAACTTTCGCGACCGGCGAGGTAACCTATGAATGTTAATCGTGACCAAAAACACTTTTACATTCGTTGCTGTTACGTTCGTTATGATTGACTAAAACCTGTCCCAGTTATGTGTGGCTTTTTAATGACTAAATTATCAATATTATTCTCATAAGGAACTTGTCATAACTATCGACTTGATTCTCTTTGAAATATATGTTGTAAAATTTAAGACATTTTTTAAATATATTTATGTATATTTTCTTATATCGGTTCAATCTGAAATTTAAGGAGTAAAACAATCCTTTTCAAGTAAGAATCAAATTTAATCCTTAATACACATCTTTCGTGTCTTGCGCATTTCTTTTCGTTGATTTATATACTACAATGTTGTATACAACAATTGTATATAACACTTTATTATAAATATACAACTTTGAAAATACTTTCTAAAGATGTCTAAATATACGTAAAAATTGCTTAATAATTTTTATATGCTTGTAAAAGTGATGAAAATTAATCCAGAACACGAAAGACCCATCGTGTAGTAAGAATGCCAAAAACTAAGGTATGTACTAAAGAATAAGTTGACACTTATATTTGATTTCTACGAAATGTACAATGAATGAGATGTACAATGAATGAGATGAAAAATGTTTTATACAAAAATTTTTTGTATACTGCAGTAAATGTGTATTTAAATTTTCCAAAAAATCTAATATTTAAAAAATATATCCCTATCTCATAGATTTTTGTATTTAACAACTTATTTCAAGGAGAATTGATTGCGGATAGTTGTGACAGTTTCCTCGAAGCAAATTATTATTAAAACTTTTGTATTATTTTAAAAATTAAGAAAAAAGATTCACGAGAGACAAGTAATAAATAGATCAAACATCGATCAAAATCGGTTAATTAAAATTTTTTAGAATAAAGATAAGTTCATCGCGCGTTTAATTTGATAGACTTCCGTACATGATTTACATATTCTGCTTAAATATAAAATTCTACTTTTCGAATTTTTTTAAGTGCAGTCAAGATCCAGAACGAACTTGTTTATATAATATATAAAAAGAAAAGGAAAGAGATGGAATGAATGCTCTCATTCGTATTTCACCTACGTAATCCTCCTATGCCCAACCTCTCGTAAAAATTCTTCAAATGTAGATTGGTAGTCTCATTTCATACTGGAAAGTGCATCTGTATACGGACGGAAGTATGCATTTCATGCCTCGAAAATATGAATGTCCCAATGATAAGAGATAAGAGATATTCTATATTTACACATAGTTAGAAGGAATTATTAATTATATATTAATTATCAAATATTTCGTATATCGAATATAATCGTATATCATTTGCATATAAAAAAAATAAGGCACGGAGAATAAATTTTGAAATAATTTATAATTATAGATTATTACGTCAAAAAATTTATATAAAAGCAATTAATAATTAAAATTATCACATTGTACGATTGCATTATAAAATACTAATAAATAATAATAATGCAACGTAAAAATTGAATGAAACATTGCATTTGGTTAAAATAAGAATTTTAATTTTGTCAGCAATATTTATTTTTGCATACTGGCTCGTTTTAATTTCCATCCTGCATTGCTTAATTACGGTTAAAATTGCAATTACCGTAGATCCTCCGTTAATCGTGTTACATACTGAATTTTCAAAGAAAATCGATACCGAGTACAGGCTACCCCAATTTGTGGTGTGCAGCCTATCAGGCAATCATACTGCAATCTCCATTTTAAAAGTGGAATCCGTGTTACATGGACGAACGATAAAATCAATAGCATAAGCGGAAATGCCTAAATTAGCTTATATGGCTTATACATATATTAGCGATCGAATTTGGTCCGTTTCAAAGTACACATACTCGAAATAGATGTTATCATATTGCATATAGCTGTATTAATTGCACGAGTGCATTAATTCATCACTGAATGAATTAATTTCACTATAGTTTGTGAGCGAGTACAAATATCATTTTGCACATGCGAATCATTGTATTTTATATATTTCGACGTTATTTTATTAATCTGCAGTTAAAAACTTAATGATACTTCGTGATATTTTGCTCATCATTCTCTTCGCGTTTTATCGTTCCGAATTTTAAGTATCATTTATTAATTATCGTGTAATTCAGTTACGAACTCTGTTACAGCTATTTGTTACTTATTAAAATATACATAAACGAGTCGCAGAACAGCGAATGAAGAAGCATATTTTTCTATTTTCGCAGTCGGTCGGAATACCATCGACGAAGTTGTCGAGTCTTTTTTGGACCAAAGCCAAAGCCCCAATGATGTATCTTTTGCTTCCATTTATTCTATATTCTCCTCTGTATTCCCGAGATAGTAGAATATCGTAACAAGAGTGCACACGCAAAACTTTTAGTTAAGATATGAGATATCGACATTTCCGTAAAAAACAGATACGATATATTGGAACATCTGTAAATAGATATTCCTTTTGCTGTTACACTTTCTCCAATTTCCAGAATACAATATATTATTTCTTATTATTTTACGACAGCAAATTATTTTAAACTTTCTTGAGGATGCCTTACTGTTTTCTTGATTCAAATGCGAAATAAGTTTCTCATTGATATAATTTTGTTTTTGTAAGAATTATTCAGACCATAAACATAATGATTAAATTTGTATTTGTAGTAAATTTGTAAATGTAAAAAATTTGTGTTATTTCCAAAGAAAATTTGCGAAATATCAAGTAAAATTTAAACGTTGAGTATTTCTCGTTTACTCGCAAATTTTATTTGAATGTATACAATTTTCTCCATAAAGGGCGTACACCCGTAGAGATGTTATGAAAAATATTTCACGAATTTTAGTACATTTACTAGTATTTATGATACATTTATTTTGGACATTTACTCCGAATTGTAATACAAAACTCACTATATTGCTTCAATTTATTATTTTTGCCGAAACTTAGATGTATTTTCGATCTCAGATGTATTTTTAATTCGTGTTGCATCTGAATTAATTGCAATATAGAATCATATTATTCATTTTGAACACCTTTACTCTTCGACGTGCACAGGAGATGCGTCAGCAGAGATGTCGCGAGTTTTAATCGAACCATGATACATGAATTTTGATTTCGAGTTAAATTCACGTCTATGTTTAAAATTTTCATCTAGCTATTACGACTTATGAAATTATTCGACTTTTATTCTCGAATGATTTTGGACGGAACCGTGATTGGGAGTAGCTCGAATAAATATCGGTCGAATGAAATTCAACGAAAAGGCAGTAGGTGAGACGAAATTGCTGCATCGATGTACAAATATCTACATGGGCGGTGCAGGTGCAACGCGCATGATACTGTACTGACTGACGCACTGCAAAATGCGTATTTCGCAGAGAGAGAATATTTATCAGAAATATTTCGTAAAAATTTACCGTGAAAAGAACATCGTTTGTCGCTTTTAGGATAGACTTCATATTCGATAAGGAAATAATTGGACATAATTATGCAATCCATTATCAATATCTAGAACAGTGTATAAAATGAACAGTAAAAACAAAAAGATAATAGAAGAATATTTTGTAAGTATTACTTTGGTAATATCATTAAAAGTCATTAATGTTTTTCTATTTTATATGTTTTATAATCTTAATTTCAATGAAAACAATATTGAATCATGAGAGAAAATTCCGATTGATATATACTTCAAAGAAATTGAAAAAGATAGTGTGGAAAAAGAGAGCTCGATCGAAAATTAAAAGATGTCTTAATTTCTATGTCGCGAATAATTCAAACGTAACTGAAAGTGACAGAGAGAGAGAGAGAGAGAGAGCAGAAATTAGAAAACGTTTACAGTACTTTTTTAATGCGGCAAACATTAAAACATAACTATTTATTGCAATTTTACAATTGCGAATTTGCAATTTTTTTCATTAGGCTTATCGTATTCCCGGTTTTGTTGCGACGTTAGCGTTTCCCATATTCGAAACACACTATTACAAAAAATCTCTCTCTGTTACGCGCGTCGCTAATAAATCTTGGAATACGCAAGCGACGATCGTGTTATCAGGCCGACGCGCTCCATTAAATCGGGATGACGACGTAGCAGCAGTCTTCTTTGCTTACACAGTTTCGCTTTCATCTGTGTGAAAATACTCTATTTTTAGAATTTCGATATAATTGATAGAATTTTAGCCCTTTTCCAAAAATTTCAGAATTTTAAATACATAAAATGATTCGAAAATATTACTAGTTTTATGTTTTCGTTAGAAAAATTATCTATGTAGTCTTACACATACATATAATCTTATATAAATTATATATATAATTAATTTATATAAAACTATAAATATAGATATTAATTCTACATTAATTCTACAGTTAATTGTATATAATCTTATATAAAAATTATTAATGTTTTGTTATAAATCATGATTAGAGTCATACTCTTTTCAATAGAACTCTTAAAGTTGTAAAAAATTCTTAAGAAAATTTGAAACTCTAAAAATATTTTTTAATTATTCGTATAACGTGAAACATTTCTATTTTTCCTATTTCTAATACAAAAATTATCAGAGAAATTTAATTTTATTTTAATATCAATTAAATCCAAATTATCAAAATTCGCAAAAAAGCAGGTAAAAGTACTGATCAAACAAATTTTATTAAGATGTAAGGAAATATAATATTTATAACACAAATTGATAAATTGCTTAATCAAACAGATTTGATTATCTTATTTAAATATAAATTTAAATAATTTGAGATAGAATTTTAAAATGCATGTGATACTTGCCATTTACGAAGACTAAATTTAACAAATGAAAATGCTTTATTGCGTTTTATAGATAGAATATCAAAGTTTAAAAAATCTTTAAACTTTGATATTCTAAAAAAGTTTTAAAAAATTTTTTTTAATTACTTTCTTTAGGTGTCGATTTAATTTCGATCAATAGCATATAAATGAGCATATAGAAGACAAATTATTTATACACAGAGAAAATTTTTTCTTACAGTTTATCCTGAAAATATGATTCTGGGACAACATTATATTTTGAAGAATTTTATGTAAATTTCTCTTATTCATTAATAACACTATAATAAAATATAAAATAAATTTGATTAATTTTACTGAAGTACATGGTAAAAATCTCTAAAATATTATATTGTACTACAACTATCATATTTTCTGAATAAATTTTAAAAGATAATTCTCTCCGTGCAAAACCAGATTTAGATCGAGCAATTAAACGCGAACAAATGCGAGTGAATTTGCTTTGATGCGAATAACGCCGTCACTCATTGTCAGTGAAACAAATTGTTCATTCGTGTTCAGGTACTTATTTTGGATTCTATTTAACATGCGTTATGGTACCATCGTCGATAGTCTGTGCGTCAATAATCCGCCGAAAATATATCACTTAAGGTACTGGTTCGTACTACTTGTGTGCAAAACTACACTTGTGGAGATAGACGTTGTTCCATTAATCAGCCGAAAACGCGTATTTCTCCAGGAATTAATTATCTGTCTGTTCGTCTACCGTTTGTTTCGGATAATCGAATTTCCAACGCGACGCAGCCAGAGAGAGGCAGAGATGTATAGACTCTCGACTCGTATATTAAACTAATTTAAACGCGAGTGCAAGTTCCACTCTCGTTCTCATTCTCTCCCTTCCATTCTCTCTCTCTCTCTCTCTCTCTCTCTCTCTCTTTCTCGATTCTCGCAGTTAGTAATAGCAATAAACAAACGGGACGAACAAGCCGCGAGGCACGCGCTATTTGCTATCGATTACCGTGGGGCCAAAAAATAACAGCGATACACCGAATGGAATTGCGGCAAACATCGCGATACCGCGCTGGAAATGCTAGCCGATTGAAATCGCAGAAAGCCAAACGATATTATAAAACGAATGCGAGTGGACCAAACGGTGGTATGGCGTTCGATCGCTTAATGAAAACACCAATGCTCGTTTTGTTCAGTTTTTCCTTTTTTTTTACATCTGCCTCTATGCTCTCTAATTTTGTTGTGCCGTCGCAGCCGCCGATATGCAATAGCAGTTACGCGTAAATAAATAACGGACGCCGTTGTAAGTGGTGGAATATATCGCAATGGTCTATCGATCATCTCACTGCTTAATTATAGTAGCGAGTGGGATTCAATCGCGTCGATGGTTTCTGATTAATTCAGCGCTGACCGCAGATATTTAGGCCGGCTTTGTTCTGTATCGCAAGATTATGTAACAATGTCATGAATGTCGCGTCATGAGATGTTTGTTCCCATTACATGTTTTATTTTGTATCATATATTTAAAAAGACGCTGCTTGTGTGAAGATAAAGAAGAAACAGTCTTTACACTGAAAGAGTTTATGTATAGAAAAAAATGTAAGACATCAAGCGCGGCTAAAAAGACAAAATATCGATAATAATGACGTGATTCGCTGCACGATTAATTTATATTGTGAAAACATGTTATTAAAATATATAAATCACATATGCATAAACAGAGAACACAAATCTGATTATATTTTATGTAGCATAAAGATTACTGTTCTCTGCATTTGTATCTTATGAATAATCGTTAGTATTTAGTACTAATTCCGTAATAAATTTTCGTGGGAAAGAAAAATTTGAAGATTATATAGTAAAAATAAAAGATTTTCAAAGAAAGCCACATATATTTTAACTTTTTTTTTTACATTTAGTTTGTTTTAATGGTTTATAATAGGAAGTGTATATATAGTTAATTGGAGACTGGCCGACAATAAAAAAAATTATTTCAAAAAACTATTATTTGATGTGTAACAAGAATTTAACATAATTAAATTATGTAAATAATGAAGTCGAGAAACATTTTGAATAATCGCGAGTGTTATTTCATCTTCTGTCCGCAAATGAATTTAATGGTCAACCGCGAATATTTGATTGACAGATGCGGATTCAAATGCATCTGTCAAATCTAATTAAATTAATTAATTAGAATAGTTGTCATGGAATGAGATGACGTGCAGAAGTACGAGGTAAACCGCTACGCAATCAAATGAAAAGTAAACACTACATACGGGGTGTTCGAATGAGATCAGCATAATCGAGTATCAGCACGCAACATAAAATGACAGTGCATGATAATGGAACATTTCGTAAATTGTAATTATATCGTCATAATTCCGAATTCGGAATAATCCTTCGTTATTATATATAATTCGTTGTTGATCCACAATAATGCTAATAGATAATGTATATTACATATTAATTAACATACACAAGAATTTAGATGCAATACACATTGTATGTATTGTTTATAGTTAATTATACAATAATAAAATTATTATAACATCAAATAAAAAAAATCTTATTTTTTTGGCCAAAATCTATCTTGAGCTTAATAATATTTATAGAGAGTAGATTTGCAAATATAATTTTCAGTTCTATATAAACGCGCACCGATTCGATTTGAAATGCAATCATAAATTAAAATTGGAAGTGTAACATTGCAAATTACATTGACTTTTAGTTTAATAATGATTAATAAATATAGTTCAAGAATTGATTAAAAATATTACTTCAGCCAGAATTTGAACTTTGAACTTTTTCTCAACTATTCGGATCAAGCGTTTCACCAATTTGATTTTCGGAGTAAAAATATTTGTTATAATAATTAATAATTAATTTAAGAAATCATTTTTTCTCTCTCACGTCTCATTTTTTAATAAGACGTGCATAAATAATTATAAGTAACAATTAAATTGGTATGAATAAAAAATCAAATAAAAAAAGCATCAAGATCAGTTTTGACTGAAAATAGAAAGCTTTCTCTTACTTGTCTTCTTTATTCTTTATTCTTGTCGATCTAATTTCCACTCATAATCGATAGAATAAATATTTTTAAAATGTTTATTTGCAAAGTAAAAGACATTTACTAAAAAACACTGCCATATTTATATAACAAAAAATATACTTTTTAATAAAATATTCAAAGTTAAGTATATATAATTCTTGATTGAAACGAAGAAAAAAGTAAAACGCCCTAGATTTTGTGCTAAATATTGTATAATACTATTTTACTCGAGTACCAATGAAATGCCATTATAAGTTGTTAATTTGTGAAAAATGATATCGACTTCTGATAAAATGATGTTTTAGAAGAACATGCTGACACACAGATACGTAATGTTTTATATCGAACTGGTCAGGAATAATGTACTGACGTTTATGACCTCTTTTCTACATAATATAATGATAGCGAGACATAATGGTGCTCTGATGTGCACGTGTGATAGTGTAAATAAATGAATATTTTATGCCCGTAATCGCGAACGCGTGCGTCCTTTGATCATTGGCTCGACCCGTGCAGGGTGCAACTTTGTAGCAAATCGGCTAAATGCGCTTGCTAACATTCTCAGAGGAAAATTAATTAATTTTATAACTATTAATGTAGTCCGCGTTATATGAAAACAGAATTACCATAAATACATATTTGATGTAAAGAAAAAGAATGTAATAAAGATTGAAAAATATGATTTAAAAATAATTTATAGGATGATTTATGAACATTTCAATTTTGTTTTCTGCAGTTGTTTGAACTTTCCAATTTTAAATAATTAAATATAATTTTTTGTGATAAAAAGAAAATTGGTTCTTCTTAAGTATATTATGTATATTTAAAAATATCTACAAATAAGTCATTTTCTTAATGAAATTAGCCTTCTCATGCAATTGATGTTGCGATTATGTTTCCCAAGAATTAGTATCGTCATGTGGGTATATCTGAATTAAAATATTCTGAATTAAAATATAGAAATACTAGAAAACTTAGGACTCTGCAGTTAACAAAAGCAATTAACATTGATCATTCAACTTACAAAAGTTATTTTTACATGTTTTACGTGCGTATCACTATAGAATATGTCGCTGTTTAGAGTAACGGCATTACACAACCAGAGAATGAAAAAGTTCTCTTTTCATATTTTGAGGTAATATTACGCAAAGTAAAATCACACACAAAGAAAACGAGTAGCTAACAGTAGGAAGGTTGCAACCGACGAGTGGTTGCAGCGACGGCGACAACGAAGCGAATCGATCGTGTACGTGTAAGGGTGGTTTTTTGTGACTCACATGGGAAGCTGACTGGGGGATGAGACTGAGCATTGTGCGCGTTATGGGGATGCCTCGGGGTAGGAACACGCTGCCTGCAAAAGCAGAGAACTGCCGCCGTTACCAGGCCGCCCATGCTGAGTATCAGAAAAACAAGGACGATGGCGAACCAAGTAGTCTGCATGCCTAGGATCGTCGACGCCTCGGAATCTGTAGTTACAATGAAAAACATGGAATTAATCAGAAAAGTTAAACTTTTAAACGATAGACGCGTTTTAAATCAATCGAAATATAATAATAAAAATATCAAAATATAATAAAAATAACATACAAGGGAAGAAACGTAGGATAATAATTCTGTAAAGTTTAAATTAATTAATTTATAAATTAAAATCATGATTATAAAAAATGCAGAAAAAA
>Ga0157364_1003173_pt1 | contig 15838 bp, 9 predicted proteins | sample AttsexASBM2_FD_111476 | JGI IMG/M metagenome (GOLD analysis project Ga0157364, IMG submission 111476) | Fungus gardens microbial communities from leaf cutter ant in Ribeirão Preto, State of São Paulo, Brazil - Atta sexdens ASBM2 | ecosystem: Host-associated > Fungi > Mycelium > Unclassified ...
ATAAAAATTGGACCAATTAAAGCCCTTCATTTTCTTCCTTTTTATAAAATAAAAAATAATTGATTTTCTTATTCATTATGCATTATGAGTTATGCAAAAGTCTGTCCTCCAGTTTTAATCACAAAGCGAATTAGTGAACAACGAGTTGAGAAAGTTTAGAATCATCATACACATTCTGAAAAAAGTAAAATATAGTTAAAAAAAGTAAGTATAGTTAAAAATAGTCAAATATCAATAATAAGAATCATTAATCGCTATTCACCAATCAATCAGAATCTTATGTCGGCGATGAGCAAATACAAGGTTACGACAAGAATGAGTTTTTCTCAATACGCAAATACACGGTCGATGTTTATGAAAGTCGACATTGAATAACCGTCGGGCGTTGCGACGTAACGCGATAGGTACCGCATAATGAGACGTCAAGCGAATCGGTCTAATTAGGAGGCAAGAAACCTACTGGATAATTTATTTATCCAGCCAGGGCGTGTACGGCCACAATTACACGCGGAAACGTCTATCACAGTGTGTTTCTAGTGAGAGGAAGAGAGAAACGCAGCCCTGTACATACCTGTTGATTTTTTTTTATGATATCGGTCCGTGGTGCTCCTCAGCTTCCGTGTAGCATTCGATCTCCTCGAAGACTTCCCTCGTAGCTAGTTTCGCATCGAAGGAGTCCCACGTTCTCCGCTCACCTTGGTCTTTCCCAATGTTGTATTTGCCGGTCTCTCGGTTCAAATCGTCGACATTGCACGACGTGTGCGTTGCCGCGCTTCGTCTTGGTGAGACGTCCTGACGTGCGTCGCACGCTCGTTTCACGCAGGAAGTGACTTCGCTTTCACGGCAATGAGAGACGTGGATGCGACACGAAGCCGGAAAGACGAATAGAAAAAAAAAAAGAAAAAGAGAGCGGAAAAGAGGTTGACTGTATAATGGTACACCTACAAGAATACGTCAGATGACAGGAAAGTTTCTCTCTGTTCCGCTCTTTATCTCGGCATTTCCTTTCGCGCGTAGCTCCTCTATCTTTATTCCGCTCCGATAATAGTATAACGTGCAGTCTTCTGTTATTGATGAAATCGCGAGGTAGATGTTTCTTTTTTTACTCTGGGAACACACGCATTCTGCAAGGTTCCTTTAAAGGTCCGTTCAATCATCAAGATCACGGCTTATCCCGTCAGCAGCATCACACTCGTAACTGGTCGCACAGAAGCAATATCCCAAGGTAGAATCTTATTAGTCAATCTTCCTTCGGGCCAAACGGAAGAGCCTTCTTAATTCCTTGTCCTTGTTGTTCCACTTCCGCACTTTAGTTGGGCTCACTGGTAACCACGCGTTCAACTTCCGACTTGTTCGGAAAAAGCCGCACCATCGGAAGTCGCAGGCTCGTAGCCGCGATTCCTCGATCGTTTCTTCCTCTTCTTGGCAGGCCGGCGCTCATCACCTCGTACCCGTGGCACAGAGCACGTGCAGTTACTCCTGGTAGCCGGCGGAGTGGCAGGTCTGCGCGACGCGAGGGCAAACTCGCGGTGGAGACCGCAAACTGCGGTCGGCCGCTCGGCAAACGCGTTCGAAGAGGACGTGGAGCGTCGACGAAGCGGAGGCAGGAGGGAGGTCGCGGCACAAGCACAGGTACCAGAACGCGGCAAGGGCGCGAGAGCGCAGCGAGAGAGGTATACGCTCGCGCGAAAGAGATAGAGAGAAAGAGATGAAGAGAGAAAGACAGAAAGTGGAGACGCAAAGTGGAAGCGAGAAAGAAAGTGAGGCGGTCAGGACAGGATGATGTGGACCACGCGGAGGACACGGCGTGTCTGAAGTGGGCTCGGCCCGCAAACGGGGGTTACGGGCTTTGCTTTCGGTCAGGTCCCCCGTACCCTCTGCCACCGCCTGTGTCTACTCCTGGCTCGGTCGTACGTGTCGCGGAGCGAGGAAGAGCGAGCGAGCGAGCGAGAGAGAGAGAGAGAGAGAGAGAGAGAGAGAGAGAGAGAATGCATGAAAACAAGAAACAGATCGAGAGGGAGAGATTGAGAATGAGAAGGAGGGGAAGAGAAGGTGACGGTAGCGTGTCGTCGCGTGCTAGCTGGATGTTGTATCAGGCAGGTCCGCGTGGCCCGTGGCTCGTGGCCCGTGGCCCGGGTTGTGCCCACGGCGAAACGCGGCCCGTGGCCCCCGTTAGGAGAAAGAAAAAGAGAGAAAGAGAGCCCGCAACATTGGAGGGATTGACTTGGTCAAGGGGAGTAAGAGAGAGAGAAAGCCCGGGGGTGGGCGGGCAGAACACGCGTTCTCCCTCGTACTTACTACTTTGCCTTGCCTCCTCATCGAAGTTCTTCCGAAGGGCTCCTACTCCTTCCTCCTTTTCGTACCCCATTCGTTCTCTCTCTCTCTCTCTCTCTCTCTCTCTCTCTCTCTTCTTCATCGCTTTTCTCTCGCTCCCCCGCGCGCTCTTGTGCGCGCGCACGCACGCACGCTCGTACGCGAGGGTAGTTGGGAGTACCACTCTTTCTCCTAGAGGTTGATTCCGTGACGTCCTCCTCTATCGTAGATATAATTAAAGGGTTTCCACGCGGGGCCCGCCGCGTATTCCGTAGGACCGCACGAGATCTTTCATCTATAGCCAAACGATAGCTTTTCGACGAAAGTATCGATTCACGCATTAAAAACGCTTCTGGAAGAATTTAGCTTCGAGCGCCCGGAGCCCCTTTTTCGGAATACTGTGTCCCGCGCAAGTATTTTTTCATTCTAGACTTTCTGGAACGTTCTTCATCACTCGTTTTTCATTTCAAATCCATCGCCTGATTTACATCGCTGTAATATGCGATTCGCACGAGCTTGGAGCATTTATATGCGTGACAATTACGTCTTGTGGAAAATTTTTCAACGCTGCGAAACTTTTTCACGTAACACGCAAGCACGATTGCTCGCACAGCTACCCTTGACTACACTGAGAAAAATGTTTGGTTTAAATAGTAATTCTGGTGGAAAATTAGAATTCTGATTAATATAATTATTCTGAATAAGAATTTTAGATTTTCTGAAAATATTGTATCAATCAGAATTCCAGTTATCTTAACTAGAATTCTAATAAATTTAACTAAAAAATTCTGATTCGTCTATTTTCAACCAGAAATTTTTTTCAGTAGTGCATCAAGCTTTAATTAAATAATTTCATAAGAAAGAAGATTTATATACCAATTTATATATTTCATTATATGTATTTTTATATATTCGATATTTTTTAAAAATCTAAAAATATTAAATGACATAGATTCAACGTTAAATCTAATCGATCCTAAATTTTACTAGTTTAAAGGTGAGGGTGATGTTCAATGTCAATAGGACACGAGGCGGGCGGTCGCGTTTAACATTAAATGTACGGCGCGAACACGGACCTTTTGTCTCTCGTTTTCTAAACACGCGAGATGTTTGTAAGGCGAGGTTGTGTAATACCCGCAACACCGTTTGAAGAAGAGACGTAATCGGGTTGGATGTGTCCAGACACGCAAGAATCTATACAATCGATAGTCCGTCCCCCGACAAATTCCACGAAAATCGAAGTACAAGATCGTCTCGCAAAGCTTCTGGCATGGACGTAATTTGAGTCAGTCCTTGACTGAGTTCTTACGCAAGAGGCGTATCGTTTTCTCGACAATTATATACCCAAGATCCCTTGTCTCGTGCGAGTCGGCAGAGTGAGTTAAAACGATCTCCTCCACTGACGATCCGCGAAATGCCAGGTTCGACATACCATCTTGGAATCTTCATCGATCACGAAGGACGCGAAGGTCGGTTGGTATACATCCGCACGATTCGAAAGGTTTCACCCCGTCAAGAAATAGTAATTTGCAGGTATACTCGCGCAAACATTAGTTAACTTGGCTTTCGCGTGCCTCTTCGCTGATCATCTTCTCGTCCTCTTGCTCCCATTTCGTTCTCCCGCCTGTTCTAGATCACGTTTTCGCGCAACAGAAACATTATTTCAAGAATCAGAGAAGTGAATTTGTTGTTCCGTATATAGAAACAAGCAAAGCTTTCGAGTATATATATTAAGCCAATTTCCCATTGACAAGATGAGTTAGCACGTCGCAAGTTTCGTGGCGTTTAATGTATTGGAGTGTCGAATGACAAATAAACAAGAGGGTAACTTTACCGTACTCGGTTTCTGTAACGACCCCCCGTGGAGTAATTGTAGGACCCCTTGACTCTTGGCACCCTTGTCTCTCCCGATGTTAGCGCAGGTTGCGCTCTTTCACGGATCATCGCCTGTTAACCAGTATTTCCGACTCGTTGCGGTCGGCCCAAATGTTATATGCTGCCTGGATCTCTCAAACACCTTTGTCCTGTTTGACTACTTTTCTCTCTTCAATTTTTTCAGACATTTTCAATGAGGACGCAATCGATTTCGCTAAAGTTATAGTAGCTAAAGTCGTAAGATATACCTGTTTCAAATTTCATTTTAAGCTGGAGATTAAGAATGGATTAATTTTTTGCGCAAGTTGATATATCATCTTTACATCTTGCGCCTCTTTTATTTGTTCGGTTCGCGTGAAAGTCGTTAAAAAATGAAAAGAGGCCATCATATTTCGGTGATTATTAGCTAGATACTCGCGCACGTAAACTAGGATACGAAATTACGTTACCGCAACGTCTTATCAGATTCGACATAATAGCGGTGATGGGACAACCCCTAACAAGGTAGAGATCAAATCATTATAACAAATTAATTTACGACTACAGTGCGGAGTACTTCAAGGAAGAAGGTTACGAATTATGAGGCGTATCTAGTTGGGTCCAAATGTGTCCTGTGTGTTCAGGACAGGTGATTTTCACCCTTCGGCTTCATTCTCTTGGCGTCCGTCTGGGCTTATCTGACAGACTTCGGTTTTCGTTTTCGGTTGATGGTGTATTCCCTCAAAAGAGCCAATATTCTTGCCATTATAATTAGATAATATTATCGGAAGGATGTCATTAAGATTTTTTTTGGCGAGTCATTTTGCTGACAAGCCACGTGAAATTTTGATACAATTGTTGTCTGATTAATTTACTTCTCGCGTACAATATTTTATAATAAAAAAGAATAAAACAAAGATGCTTTCGAATAGAAAAGATGTTTGCCTTGTTTCTCTTTCTTATTGGTTTTCTTAACAATGATCTCAACTAAAATATGCAGCTGCCGCCTGTCGATCCATCAAAGATATTAGGAACGCATCCGTTCCCTTTTCGTTCGTCTAGAAATCGTCTTTTTACTTCGGTTATAACGCCGCAAATTTCACGGCGGCACCTCGATCAAATATTAATCTCATGGATGAAATTGTAATTTATGAAGAGACGACGAAGGATAAGGAAGCTACGAAAAAAAGTGTGTGCAAGGTGCACCCACCATTTCTATAAGGCTATTAGGACGGAAGCAGGTAAGCTGGCCAATGTATTTTCCTGCCCTTTCTTTCTTCGAGAGGACACGAAGAAATCTTAAGCCCTCAGATCTCGCTCGAAAACATTAATGATTTTTCCGCATCGTCATTTTCTAAGATTCTAAGACACGTTCCCGTTTCGCCTGATGTGTGGCATCGCATAAAGACGAATTAAATTATCATTTGCGAATGAGCATGCCATTTTTCGCCGATATCGCGCATTATATGCGAGTTAACGGATATGGCTGGCGGCTGGATTAAACTGTTACGTCCGCCCTCTTCCACTTACTTACCCCGTCCGTCAGATATCGAGCTTCGAATTCCGGTCAAAGCTACCCTGAGGCAGCGTCGATTCCCAGAGTCGTAGGATCGATGACCAACGTACACCACCACCCTCCCGTTCGTCCCCTACCGCTAGCCGTCCTACCGGATCCCGGCTCTCTTAACGACAACGATAATATCGCGCGATCTGAGTGGCCCGATGACACCCGCGCTGATACACCCCGGCCCTGTCATTGGCCGACCCGCCGGATGGATGGTATTAGGGGGTTTCGCCGATTGGCGGCCTCTTTGGAACGCCCAGGAAGGATGCGCAGCTGCCAGGACATGCGTAATCCGTCGGCTTGATCGACGTCGAGGGAGTAAATGCACGACGTAACGATCATTCCCACGTAGTAGATGCACCACCACTTCGCCATTTCTTCCTCATGGGCGACACTTGACATTCTCACCGCCGACCATCCTCTGCCTTTTGCCCTTAAACGTAACGCAACCGCGAATGAATTTCAGCGAGTCGATTTGAGTTAAATCCCACGCTGCTTTAAAAATTAATTGATACTGTCTAAAAGTGATGGTGCACGTCCTTTAAATATCATGCTGTTTAAAAATTAACTGACATTGTCACATTTGTCTCGAAGCGACACGTCAGAATTTATGTGAATGAATCATAAACGAAAATAGAATATTTATCTCACAAGACGTCAACTCTCTATCGAATCGCAAATTTTCTTCATCATAGTTGTTAGTTAACAATGATACAGTGTGATCGTCGCAGATGCCGCGCAAATATCCACGAATGAATGGAAAAAATCTTATTATTCGAGCGCGCAGTTTCGAGGAAAGCGCTTGGAGCGGTGAGAAGAGAATTTCAATAATTGCAAGCAATTGCTTTATTATCCCAGCAGCAGGTGCCAATAATGGGCGGTGCTTCTATGTCTGTCGGTTCGTAGCTTCGTTATACAAACAGTTCATCCTATTTATCCCATCATTTTTCTTGCATCGGTCTGAATCGCTAAAGGGCAAAGCGCATTTACCAGCCGCTTGTATAAAGATTGCCAGGAAAACGATTCGCACATCTGAATTTCTTTAATCAGACTCGATGAGACTTTTTTCGTTTTACGTTTAAAATTTGATTTATAATTGAATTCAATATAATTCTTAAATGTGTAGCTTTAGTAATAGTTTGAAATAGTTTTCATAAGCGTACATAGTGTGTATCACATCTAAATAAAATTCTTATGTGTAATAAATCACACTTGTCTACGGAAAATCTAATAAAATAAAATATGCGAAACATTATTTTAACATAGTGTTGTTAAAAATGTATAACTGTGAGAATTAATTAATTAATTAATTTGACATGTCTCATTGGCGTTCATTTCATATTTATTATATATTTTTTTATTATGAAAAAGAAAGATAATGAGTAATGCTAATACATCAAATCAATACTTAATTTTGCAAATCTTAAGCAGAATTGTTTGAACATTTTGACTGCTACGTTGAACGACATTTTTTTTCCGAACTAATCTCGTTATCTAAATTTTTAGTTTAAAAATATTATAACAATAATATTTTGACTTAAAATATTTTGGCAAAAAGAAATAAATTATGACAAAAAATTTGTTCGACTTTCTTTAATTGATTATTACATTATTTATGTGATGAATACTTAATTTTATGAAAAAAAGTTTTTTCATAAAATTAAGTGTTATTCATCACATAAATAATGTAATAATCAATTAAATAAAAATTGATATATAAGCACAGAGCTAGAATAAATCTGCTAGAGTGCACACTCATTACACAACTGTCTGTAACACCTGTATCGTTTGTAAAGAAATTTCGACAGCAAAAGTTGATTCAGTTTCAAATTAAACCGTTTGCCATTGTAACACAATCGTTTGAGGTCGTAATTGTTTTTACGGCTGGTTAGGTTACGAGTACGGTACGAGTGCAAGACACATCCTCCGGGAAGGATGCAAGGGTAAAGAGAGGTGTTCTCGACAAGGGTGAAATCGTAAAAAGAAAGAGGGCAGGCCCTTCTCGCCAATTATCGGCCGTGTGCCAGAAAACGGACGCAAAAACAATCGCGATGAGAGGACGGTGCTTAGCACAACACCTCGCTAAGCGGAAACGGCCGCGTCGTTAAAAACTGCGCCTCGAAATCGCTGAGCGGTGTAACGAAATGCGCACTTTGTGGCGTGTTTATCGCGCGAAAATTACATTGTGGTTACTGCGACTGTGGTTTTCTGAACTGTACTATCTAAAGTATTAAAATTGCGCTGCTGCCACTGCCACTGCCATTGACGATTACGGCTATCTCTGAAATAAGCAAATCGTCGCTCGTATCTTTCGACAGCTGATTCCAAAAAATATTCGAAAGATTACAGTTTTATCTCTTCGACGTACAGCATGCCACGGGCGAAAGAAATGTTATTTGAAATTAATTACCTCCGGATTCTTGGGGTAGTAAACGAGGCTAAGAGGGACGTAGCCCATCGATCTTTTTTGACCATGTCGAATCATAAGTAATCCGGCACAATTTTAGATGCTACCTTAATGGTTCTTTGAAGAGATAATAACTATTTTTCAGTAGACAAATAGACCGTGAACTTTGTGCTCACATTCGCGTTTGTACATTGTAAATCCAAATGTGTACAAAGTGACTTAAATATATGTGTGTAATTAATTTTCTGTATAAAAATCACACATTATACTCTGTATACAAAAATAGATTTATATATTTAAACGTGTAGTACAGTGGTATTTTTATGCGAAAAATTAATTTACATATATATGTTGAAGTTGTTTTTTACACTTTTACTCTTTTTTATTTGGATTTACAATGTACACACAAAAAAATACATGCTGTAGTCAAATATTAATTATTTCTCAAATATTTCAAAAATTCATACTGTAAATTTATCTGTAAGCTCATCACAAATATTAAATTTATTAAAAATATATTTTGAATAGTATTCTCTAAATTCTTTAGAGTGGAATCTCATTTTAAAGAATGAAAATTGGGCCAGTTTTGTAAAAGAGTGATTCAATTTTCAATTTATAAGAATGAGATTTCACTCTTCAGATGATACTCTAAAAGTTTCAGAGAGCAAGTTTAACACTTCAATCAAGAGTATTAGATTAAAATAACATATTGTATATGTATATTTGATATTTGATATCAGTCTCCATTCTTATTCGTTGAAAGCAATGCTTTAGAGGGTTAAACACGAACTAAGTGTGGCACGCGATTATGATACATATCGATGAGTCACACCAGCGGATGCATACTGATGATACACGTCCAAAAAAAAAAAGGGTTTGTCGCACAGAACACCTGATGGATACCACAGGACGCAACCGTATTTACCGTGTTAATTACGCTGTCCTCGCACCCTCTCCCCCTGTCTCCTCATCCCTCGCAATAAAGCGATAAATTACAAATCAGACCCCTCGGTCTCGCGGAGCAAAATATCGCGAGATGCGCGTTTTGTTTCGTATCCTCCTGCTTCATTATTATATAGGCAGATGCTAAACGCTCTATGGGCCCGTATTTCTTATCTTCGCCGCCTTCCTTTTAAGTGCTCCTTTTTTTTTATCTCGTTTCTCTTCTCTCATCCTAACTCTCGCGTCTGCCACATTTTTAAAACACCGATCGCGCGCGTGCTCGCCCTGGTACCAGGCGATCGTAGCGAGATTCTTAATGAATTTCTACGCGGCCGCCACCAGATATTAATCGAAGCCTGTGGTGAGATTGGATGAAGCAGCTCACCTTCTTCGATACGATTTGATACGTTCGCGCACGCCCCGTCCGTTATTTGAAACTCCATCCGGATATTATTCGTCGGCGCGAAAAAAAGTACACTGCTAAATTTCGACACCGTCGAAAGCCGTTCGATGATAGTATCGATAAAAAAAGCAGTATCGATGGGTTTGAATGGACCGTGAAATTTGCATTAACTTTGTTTGCGCGTGCACCGAGTAATGCGCTCATCGTCGCGGCCATAAAACGGAAATTCTCTTCTTCATTGAGCGATATTACAGCTTGATAATTTAAGATGGGACGTGGATGTCTTTTTACTCGATTTACTCGATTTCTGTCTGGCAAATTCATACGAAGATACCGCTCACCGATAGAGACAAATAAGGGAAGTAAGACGATGCTCGCGCTTGCCGATCGTCTGATTTGCGACGGCACGCCCAGAACCTTGCCCCAAAAACTTCGTCTGCATGATGTGCTCCAATTTGTGCAAGTCTGCGCCGATGAGATATACGCAATGCAGCGCCGTTGTATCTGTAGACATTATCGTCAGAATCTTAACATCTTCATAATCTTAATAACAACTTTTGAATTTATTGCGCACACACACGATATTTTGTTCTTCGCGCGATCGTCACGAAGAGATCTCGGCGATCGAGGCTAAGTACACACAAGTGAGCTTAATCGGATGTTAAATGCGCGTAAATTAGCATTTCCCTCGATTTTAACTGTCAGCGTGAAAATATAATGTTCATGCCTTGATCGTGCAAAAAAATTGTCTTGCTCTTGAAGTAAATCAAAGTTAAATTACTTTAGAAAAGAAGAGATAAAAATGTAGAAAATAACCGCTGTGGAAAATACTTGTAGCTTACAAAAACAAGCGCGAATAGAACGTGGTAGATCGATTTCATTCCTCGCGCTTTGTCGGAGGACGGTCGATGGATACGTCCATTTTGCTGATACAGCTTGATTCGCGGCGGTACGCCCATCGTTACGCAAAAAATTTTATCCGCGTAGTGTTAATTTCCTGTATGCTACCCGCACATCAAATCTAAACAATATATATTATAATACATATATTGCGATATAATTTTAAATAGATTGACATTATTATCCTGTAAACACTGTTCTTAAAATCAATTTTCTCTTGTCTTATTCGTTTATTAATTTAAACATACATAAATGCTCTTTTAAAGGAGATAATCGTCTCACCTGCTACTTCAATTCACTCAAATTTCCATATTCAATTATAGATGAATTTAAATGTCATGAATATATTTTTGAACATACATACGATTAATCATTGAACATCGATTACAGTGTGAGTGAAATTCAAACAACATTTACTAAATAATAATCATGTTTTTTTAATGATATACGTAATTACGTCGAGATTGATTACAGTCATTGCAACCATTTGACCGTCACCTTCGTGTTGTTTCTTCTAACTTCTTGTTTTTCCTCGGATGTTTCTTCCATGCTATACCATGGAGACGAATCGATCCTCTTCTTGTAGACAGGCTTCTCCGGATCGGCTTTTCGATACCATTAAAGGTGCGCTGATGCGTACGTTTCACGGAAAAGACGATTAATTGATTGTATTGAGATGAAAAAAATGTATATAAAATCCACCCACAATGCAAACATTCGAAAAAAATCATGTACGTCATATCATCATATCGTTTTTTCTCTATGAATGCGGAAAACAAATATATTTTTTTCGGCGCGTTCTTATAACGCGCTATTTGGTTTGCTCGCCAAGATTACACCATAAGGTATAATTTCAAGCATGTATACATGGACATATCGAGTCCCTATCATTATCCGATACTTAATTGGATTCCGCAACGCTCCTGTATCGTAATTTCATTACTTATCTTTTGCGCCAAATTGCATTTATGGGATTTCACTTGCGAACAAGCCCGCAAGGTGATTTCGCGTTACGAAACGTGGAAGCACCTGTGGACACCTTAAATAATCGCGAGTCGATCGGGTATTAAAAGTATACAACATTCGCCGACGGGACGCGTACAAAGTGCATCACGATTAAATAGTAGCCAATTATAAGAGCACTCGTAGTATTTAATTGCAATCGCAATCTCAAGAAATCAAAGCCAAGTTACACATCACTTTCATGTAACACGGAATCGCGCAGAGATATGCAGATTTATTAAATTTACACAGAAGTCTCAAAAATTCTTTCGTGCAGTACACGTCTAGATAAAATGAGATATTTAAAAAAATATAAATAATCCTTATAGACGGACAGTTAGACAACTCGTACGATTCCCGTAATCATAATGTGGCATGTCGAAGAAGCAGTTTATTCTTAAAATTTCTGAACCTTGCCGTTGCACCTGTGTCTCCTGAAAGACGAAAGAAGCCCGGCAATTATGGAGCAATCAATTATGAAAGTTCAAAGCTGGCGCACACAGCGATCAAACAAGTGCGTTCGCTTAATTATAATGTGTATGTATATACCGAATATGTATTCGCGCAGATATTGACACTCGATTATCAGTTAATTTCTTAATTGCTGAAATCACTTACCAGCCCATCCGCTCCGATTTCTCCGTCCGTTTGCATGTTCTGATTACATAACGATCGGATATGAGAATATGAATCGATACACGTCTACACGAAAGCTCGTCCTAAATCACTATAATGACACACTTCAACGGGAAAACGAACAGAGTCACGATAATCAGCGGAATTACCATCTCAACACTGTCCCAGATTTTGTTCCCGAATGAAATAATTTAAGAGTTTACCATTGAAAAAACATGTACAATATCGAAATATATAGAATGCGTTAAAGATCAGACGTTTTTATGAGATTTTTAGCCAATTTAAAATTTATTTTTTCTCATCAGATGTTGATAACTTTTTAATTATAAGATCAGAAAAGAAAAAAAATTTTTACTGACTAAACTTTAGAGAACCAAATAAGTAACAAAATGTATTTTTTAAATTAATTTTAGATTTTATTGTAAAAGAATTTTATTTTAAGTGTATTACAAAACTATTGAATGCAAAAGCTTAAAGGTTTTGTGATTTTTTTCTTAAACATTTACTGAAATATCTAAAAATTTAACTAGATACAGATCTAAAAATAATTTTGTTGAGCTATTAAAATTTTGTAAGACACTCAAACTGGTTATTAAAATATCAAAATTTTTGCATTGTCCATATCATGCATTAAAAATTCCTAATTACAATTATTTTGATAATTCAAAAAATTTTTCATTATCTAGCTAAACTTTCAGCAAAATCGTTCTTTTCGTATACTCTCTAAAAGTTTTTTTTTTGTACACGTATCTATTTCCAAATGAAAAGTGTCGCAATCTGCTAAAAGATATTTTTCATCAAAGCAGGGTGGAAGTACGAATAATGGAACGACAGTGTGCGTGACGTTTATGGCCCTAACGGTTCTTTTTGCGGACATAATCTTAACCGATTGAAACTGTCATTCAAAGAAGCGAAGTAATATCTGATACCCTGTATTCCCGAGAATCATAAAGGGAACGAAAATTTCTGTAAACCGTTTCTTCTCAGATGTAACGCTTGTAATCACGTAAGGTGAAACGATTCCGATAACGGCTCCTCACGAGCGATCAACGACTCGTCCTTCGAATCATGTTGCGAATACCGTCGACTTACAGATGAAGGGAGGTACAATGCTCGTACGCAATTGGCGCACAAGCGCATTAAATTCGTTGTATTGGTTTCGGCGACAGGGAATAAGACGATGACTTCCTTTCGCTCTCAGTCCTCGCTTCATCTCGTTAAAAGGAGCCGCCGTAGCGGCGTAATACCTCATTACATTTTTGCCACGGCGCGTAATGGCCTTTCGATTTACACTGGTCAGCATGTACGAGCTCACGCTCGTCGCTCCGTTAGGTGGCAGCCAATCGAGCCGATGAACCATAGGCTGCGGTAAACCCCCGGACGACCGGAGCGTTAACCAGTAACCAGTCACTTCCACAGTAATTACGGGGCTGGCTCGCATTCGCGTTTTATAGGCGAACCCTGCGAACTGAGGTGAGACGAGACGAGACGAGACGAGACGAGACGAGACGGGACGGGACGAGACGACTCACTCGCTCGATTATTGCATTACTCATGCATAGGACCTGGCACGGGCAATACCGCTTGTCCGAGTCGTAAGTGTCGTGTAGAAATCGCCACGCAATGCCAAGAAATTCCTCCGTTCTTTTTCGACGGACTCGCGAAGCTTCGTGCTTCGTCTCTCTTTCTCCTTTCTGATATTATTCTCCTATTTGATATTATTAATTTCTTTTCAAAGCTCAAATAATATCGTTTTTCTTCAAAAATAACCAGACTCAAAGGGCAAATATAACCTCGAGATTCACCGCAAAATAAACAGTTGCGGGAATAAAAATGAATTTACGGTCCTCAGCAAACGTGGCTAATTTATTATTTAAAGTGAAGCAGTTAGCACATCTGGGTGAGAGGAGAAAAAAAATACACGAGGGATTGACGAGAGGATATATCGAGAAGTGACGAAGCGTGCAGCCGGCACGAGGAAAGGTAAGACAAACGGAGACGAACTGTTAAATGGATTGTTCGGGGCTAATTAAAAAATCGAACCCGTCCAAAACGCGTGCGGGAGAGCATCGATTGCCATCGGAATTCTCAATCAATTAATCCGATCTCCTCTGCGAGTTGGACGTCGCAACATCGTCGGAGATCGTTCGATCTTCTCGCGCGTGCTCCACGGTACGAGACATCATTGTAAGCCGGATATTTATTAAGACAGGTGACTATAGGGACTATAGGTAACGCATGTCTCCTTGTTTATATATCTCCTCTTTCTCTCGACTTTTGATCTCATCGGAATTGAATTTACTGTCGTAGACGTCACCCGTTGGAGACGGAAACGCGAAACTGATTTTCCGCATATCACCAAAGACTTTTGCAAATTGTATTTTATAAAAATTATTTGTTGTTATCTGTACGCGCAAGACTCATTATTTTCTTTCACTTTGGGCAAAATCTAAACATAGAAAAATTAGAAAGATATTATTTTGGAAATTCTAAATGGACTCTCTAAATTTCTTGAAGTGAACTTTCATTCCAAAAAAATGAAAATACTGTCACTATTGAAAATATTTGCACTCTTAAATAAGAGTGACAGATTTTCACTCTTCTTCTGGAATGAGATTTACCCCAAAAAAATCTTACTCCTTTTTTGAAATGAATCTCATACTCCAAAGAAAATGAGATCTTACTCCAAAGAAAAATCTGCCACTCTTAAGAAGCAAATATTTTCAAGAGCAAATATTTTCTTTTAGAGTGAGATTTCATTCTAAGAAAGTCAGAGAGAAGATAATTAGTATGTGATATTTTTTTAAGATTAATATTCCAAATATCTTATATGGATATATTTGTTCCCGAGACTCGGCGTAACGTGGTGTGTGCCGAACGTTACGTGAACGTCGACGACGCTATATTGATGCAACGTACGAGTCAAAAGAAGACATCAATCCGGTCGTCTCGAATCGGCGTGTGACGATCGAGGGTCGCTAAGTCCTCATCGTTAGGCATTCGTAAACGACTACGAGCCGCGCCACGGCAACAAAACGATGCCACGTACATATTGTACATATTGTTTCTCTTTCTCTCTCTCTTTCTTTCTTCTCCTCTTTTCATTTATTTCTTCACCTTCTTCCTTCTTCTTATTCGCAGTTTTAACGCCTCTACGTACACGTTTGCGCTCGCACGCGTGCATTGATCGCTCTCAGTCGCTCTCTCTCTTTCATTCTTTCTCTCTCTCTCAAGTTTTATGCCTCGGCTCTTTGACTAAGAAGGTTTTTGCGCCGGTCCCGCTTCGTTATGGCCTTCATATGAGTTATGCTAATTGAATGTATGATAACCAGCGACTTTAATTGGAATGTAACCGAGCGGTCTCCGTGCGCGTCGATTTTCAGGAATGTTTACTGCGCAAAAGTTTACTGACGGTAGAGATGCGATATTGATCGTCGGAAATCGAACAACGTGAGATTCGTCATCAAGTATTAATGTCGAGAAATTTCCAAATTATCTCAATATAATCCGACAGATAATAATTAATGTTTATAAGTTCGTTTTGTAACAGTGATACTAATTTAAATAAAATACATAGATATTGCAAAAATATAACTAGTGTCATTCTTTTTATTTATTGTTTAAAATTTTATTTATAGAAACCTAGTCACTTTTTAAAAATTTAAAGCTTCTCGAGCCAAAAGATTAAAAGAACTCAGAAAGAAATTTGCAGCTTTTACATGATCTATATTTTTCTGAACTTAAAATAAATCGTCCAATATATAAGAAACTGAGATGAGAAAAACACTTCTTGCTGAGACGTAGGAATATAAATTAT
>Ga0157364_1003175_pt1 | contig 15837 bp, 13 predicted proteins | sample AttsexASBM2_FD_111476 | JGI IMG/M metagenome (GOLD analysis project Ga0157364, IMG submission 111476) | Fungus gardens microbial communities from leaf cutter ant in Ribeirão Preto, State of São Paulo, Brazil - Atta sexdens ASBM2 | ecosystem: Host-associated > Fungi > Mycelium > Unclassified ...
TAGGTAGTTTTATCTTCAATAAACTTAAATTTCGGTTTGCAGAGATTTTGTAATGACAACCGCTATCGAATTCAAAAACGTATCGAAATCTTATCCACTGTATCACCATATCGGCAGTGGGATAAAAGATCTGATTTTTCATCCGAGTAGAGCATTGTCATTGCTTAAAGGACGAAAGTATAAAGCCATCGAAGATATCAGTTTCACGGTAGAGAAAGGTGAAGCGGTAGCATTGATCGGCAGGAACGGTGCTGGGAAAAGTACTTCGCTTGGGCTGGTGGCTGGGGTAATCAAGCCTACAGCGGGTAAAGTGACCACTCATGGCCGCATCGCATCCATGCTTGAACTGGGAGGGGGGTTTCACCCTGAGCTTACCGGACGTGAGAATATCATTCTAAATGCGACATTACTGGGATTACGTAAAAAACAAGCCTTGGAAAAACTCGAAGACATTATTGCGTTTTCAGAGTTAGGTGAGTTTATCGATGAGCCTATTCGTGTTTATTCCAGTGGGATGTTGGCCAAACTTGGATTTTCAGTGATTAGTCAGGTTGAGCCTGAAATACTGATTATTGATGAAGTGCTTGCTGTCGGTGATGTTTCTTTTCAGAAGAAGTGTATTGAGACCATCAGAGAGTTCAAAAAAAGAGGGATTACCATCCTATTCGTCAGCCATAATATGAGTGATGTTGAAAAAATTTGTGATAAGGTCATTTGGATAGAAAATCATAAATTACAGGCTGTCGGTAAGGCTGATATCATTATTCCACAGTATTTTAGCGTAATGTCATAATATGAAAAAAATTAAAATTTATACTAGCCACCATAAGCCGAGCGCTTTTCTCAGTGCGTCTTGTATCGAACCAATACACGTAGGAAAAGCTAATTCTCTAAATACAATTGGTTGTGAGGGGGATGACCGAGGAGATAATATCTCTTTAAAAAATCCCTTTTATTGTGAACTGACTGCTCAGTATTGGGCTTGGAAGCATGCCGATAAAGATTGTGATTATATTGGCTTCATGCATTACCGCCGACACTTGAACTTCTCACAAACACAGAATTTTCCTGAAGATACCTGGGGGGTTGTGGTACACCCCGTGATCGATGTTGACTATGAACAAAAGTTTCAACTCACCGATAAAGGTATCGAAAGTGCCGTTGAAGGTGTTGATATACTTTTGCCTAGAAAATGGTCTGTGCTCAATGCAGGGAGTAAGAACAACTACATCCATTATGCTAAGGGTGAATTTCTCCATATCGAAGACTACGATCTAGCATTAAAAATTCTTCTGGAAATGTATCCTCAGTATCAGGAAAGTGTTGAGAAGTTCAACAATGATACCGAAGGGTATTACACCAATATGTTTGTAATGAAAAAACCAATTTTTGATGAATATTCAGAATGGTTATTTTCAATTAATGATGAATTTGAAAAGCGTTTTTCTTTTAGAAATTATAATGCTCAAGAAAAACGTGTTGTCGGTCATATTTCGGAACGCTTGTTCAATATATTTATTATTCACAAGCTGCAAAATAACCCAGAACTGACCATCAAAGAAGTCCAGCGCACTTTTGTTGCTAATGAAACCTTCAATGGTAAGGTTCAACCAGTATTTGAAAAAAATGCGGTGCCCGTGGTTATCTGTTTTGATGATAATTATACCATTTCAGGTGCTGCTCTCATCAATTCATTGGTTAAAAATTCTGATCCTGCCCGTAATTACGATATTGTGGTATTGGAAAATGGCATCTCCTATAACAATAAGCAGCGACTGAAAGCCTTACTTAATAATGCTGAGAATTTAAGCCTTAGGTTTTTTGATATCAATGCGTTCAGTGAACTGACATCCGTACATACTCGTGGTCACTTTACGGCGGCAACTTATGCGCGCCTATTTATTCCCCGTCTATTTGCACTGTACGATAAGGTGCTATTTATCGATGCAGATACGATCGTCGAAAATGATGTGGCTGAGCTTGCTGAGATTGATCTCGCCGAGCATCTAGTGGCGGCAGTTCGTGATATCGTGATGGAAGGGTTTGTCAAATTTGGGGCGATGTCAGAGTCCTCTGATGGTATTATGCCAGCGAGAAAGTATCTCATTTCTACACTGGAAATGCCAAAAACTGAAAATTATTTTCAGGCAGGAATCATCCTGTTTAATATTCAACAAATGGTAAAAGAAAATACCTATAAAAAGCTCATGGATGCCATGACCGAGAAACAATATTGGTTTCTGGACCAGGACATCATGAATAAAGTTTTTTATGACCGCGTGCTGTATCTGCCTCTGGAATGGAATGTTTACCACGGTAATGGTAATACTGATGATTTTTATCCGAATCTTCAGTTGGCAACCTATAATGAATTTTTACAGGCCAGAAAAAACCCTAAAATGATCCATTTCGCAGGTGAAAATAAGCCGTGGAACACCCGACATGTGGATTATTTCGATAACTTTGAGAAGTATCTTAACGCTACTCCTTGGCAGAATGTATTAATTGAAAGATTATCACCGATGCCCACAGCACAGGCTCAACAGGCTCCGGTCGCCGAAAAGGTACTGTTTCAGACCAAAGTAAAACGTAAGCTTATGCCATTGGTTGACCGATATGCACCTACCGGCAGCCGCCAACGTAACACTATGATTAAATACTATTACAGACTTCGCAGAAAAATTTTGGGGTAATAATGAATAATAATAAAAAAATCCTTATCGTTGGGGCCGGTTTCTCCGGGGCAGTGATCGGACGTGAGTTAGCTGAAAAAGGTCATAGTGTTAAGATTATTGACAGTCGTCCACACATTGCCGGTAACTGCTACAGTGCGCGTGATACTGAAACCGATATTATGGTCCATACTTATGGGCCGCATATTTTCCATACTGACAATCAGCAGGTATGGGAATATGTTAATCGCTTTAGTGAAATGATGCCGTACACCAACCGAGTGAAAGCGACCGTACTCGACCAGGTTTTTTCTCTACCAATTAACCTGCACACGATCAACCAGTTTTTTAAAACGACTTGTTCACCGGAACAAGCGAAAAAGTTGATCGAAGAGAAAGCTGACACCTCTATCACTGATCCGCAAACCTTCGAAGAGCAGGCAATGCGCTTTATTGGTAAAGAACTCTATGAAGCGTTCTTTAAAGGTTACACCATTAAGCAGTGGGGAATGTCCCCGGCGGAATTGCCTGCCTCTATCCTGAAGCGTCTACCGGTTCGATTTAATTACGATGATAATTATTTCAACCACAAATATCAGGGCATGCCGAAAGAGGGCTATACCGTACTGGTTGAAAATATCCTCCGTCATCCGAATATCGAGGTTGAACTGAATCGTAGCTACCAGGACGCTGACTCGGATGACGCTGATCATGTGTTCTTTACTGGCCCGCTGGATGCATACTATCAGTATGCCTTTGGTCGTCTGGGCTATCGGACCTTGGATTTTGAAACCATCCGACATCAAGGTGATTATCAAGGAACGGCTGTGATGAACTATTGTTCAGAACAGGTGCCGTTTACTCGTATTACTGAACATAAATATTTTTCACCTTGGGAACAGCACTCTGGTTCAATTTGCTATAAAGAGTTCAGCCGTAAATGCGAGGAAGATGATATTCCTTACTACCCAATTCGTCAGATGGGTGAGATGGCTATGCTCGAAGAATATGTTAGCCTGGCGGAAAAAGAGACTAAAGTCACTTTTGTCGGCCGATTGGCAACGTATCGCTACTTGGATATGGATGTGACGATTGGTGAAGCATTGAAGGTGGCTGAACTCTATTTGAATAGCATTGACAGTGGTAAACAAATGCCGGCTTTTGCGGTTAATGTAAGATGAAGATCGTCAGTCTGATCGTTACCTATAACCGGTGTGAGAAGTTGCTGACAACATTGGAAGCAACCCTAGCACTTCCTTTCAGTACTGTTGTGGTTGTGGATAATTGCTCCTCAGACGGTACGTCGGAAATTCTGGCTCAACAAAATGATCCACGATTGGAAGTCCTCACCGCTACACAAAATTGCGGAGGGGCTGCAGGGTTTGCACTGGGAGCCGAATATATCGCTCAACACGTTAAGTCAGACTGGGTTCTTTTTTTTGATGATGATGCTTATCCGGACAGCAGTTTTATCGAACGATTTCAGGAAATTTGTCGTCCGGAGTATTCTTTGTATTGTGCAAAGGTGCTCGATACAAAGGGGCAGTTGTGTAAGATGAATGTTCCTTGGAGGACTTCCCAAGGAACATTCGCCTCTAGTCTAAAATATCTGAAACGCCCACAGGATTTTATTCCACAGGTTGACCAGGTTACTGAGGTTGTAACATTTTCCTTCGTTGGTTGCGTAATAAGCCATGATTTGCTTGTGAGGACATGGCAGTTAATAGATAAAGATATTTTTATCTATTTCGATGATGTCTTCTACTCATGGAAATTACATGTTGCAGGTAAAAAAATCCTTTATCATCCTAATCTAGTGATTCATCACGATATAAAAACTTCCCCGACGGACAGAGTCCCTGCTTGGAAAGTCTATTATTTGGTGAGAAATATGTTACTCTCACGATATATCCTTGCTGGGAAGCCGTTTTTTAGTATGACCGCCATTTCATTACGGTTGATAAAATATCTATTGTCATCGTTACGTGGTCCGGAGAGAAAAAAGCGAATTTATTTTTTCTTTAAGGGCGTGATGGACGGAGTTCTCAATCGCAGGAAGAGCCTCTGAACACTATCCTGAAATCATATGAATAAAATATGTTATTTTATAAATTCCGACTGGTACTTTGATCTTCACTGGTTAGAAAGAGCCCTATCCGCTAAGGGTGCGGGTTATGATGTCTGTGTGATAACCCGTTTCCATGGTGATGAGTTTCTAAAAAAATTTACCGAACTGGGACTGCAATGCTTTCCGCTGCCACTACAAGAAAGGTCCTATAATCTCTTCGGATTTATAAGTTCGGCCCTTAAGACATTTAAAATACTCAGTAAAATTAACCCCTCAATTGTCCATTGTGTGACCATCAAACCGATCATCATTGGTGGGGTCTACTCTCGTTTCCGTAAAACACCGATGGTCGCCAATATTGTCGGACTTGGCCGTGTTTTTGAACCCCGCCGTTGGTATGAAAACATTCTCAGAAAGCTGGTATGTCTGCTTTATAGCACTATTTTCTCTAATCCCCGCAGCCATATTGTTTTTGAACATCAGGATGACTTAGCAGTATTTAGTCGTTATGTAAAATTCAATCATCATTACGCATCAGTTATTGATGGTTGTGGTGTGGATACCCGTTTATATGGCTATTCTGAAGAAGCTGAAAGCGGGGTACCTGTGGTCTTTTTTGCCAGCCGTATGTTGCACAACAAAGGCCTAACGACACTGATCAACATTCGAAAAAAACTGGCAGCTGAGGGGATACCTTTCAGACTGTGGGTGGCTGGCATTTTGGTTGCTGACGATCCTGATGCTATCCGTGAAAATGAGATTGAACGTTGGCATTCAGAGGGCGATATTGAGTGGCTGGGTACCCGTAAAGATATCGACTCCTTGATTTCTCAAGCAAACGTCGTGGCGCTACCTACTATGTATCCTGAGGGTGTACCGCGGATTTTACTGGAAGCTGCTTCAAAAGGACGTGCCTGCATCGCCTATGATAGCGGCGGCTGCAAAAGTATTATTGTTGATAGTATTACCGGTTATCTGGTGCACAAAGGTGACGAAGAGCGATTTGGTGCACAGTTGAAAAAATTGCTGACAAGCCCTGAACTTCGCCAAAGGATGGGGCGTAACGGGCGCAATCTGGTCATTGAAAAGTTTTCATCCAGTGGCGTGATCGATAAAACAATGGACGTGTATAAAAATATCCTTCGATGAGCCTTTTCATCAATACTTGGCGCAGACTGCGTTTACAGTCATGACTGATTAGCGCGGTGATGCTCAGTCCTTACACTGTCATTGCCGGATTGTGCGGAAATACTGGTGCACTCTTCCAGATGCTGGTAGTTTTAATGCAAACTTTTATCGTTCATCAGTAAATTATATTATCAGTGAACATACCCTGAGTTGATCTGACAGGAGATTGAGATGTCCAAGCAACAAATCGGTGTCGTCGGTATGGCGGTAATGGGCCGTAACCTGGCTCTTAACATTGAAAGCCGTGGCTACACCGTGTCAATTTTTAACCGTTCTCGTGAAAAAACCGATGAAGTTATCGCTGAGAACGCAGATAAAAAGCTGGCACCTTATTACAGTGTTGAAGAATTTGTTGAATCACTGGAAAAACCGCGTCGTATCCTGTTAATGGTTCAGGCCGGTGAAGCCACAGACAAAACTATCGCATCTCTGACTCCACACTTGGATAAGGGTGATATCTTGATCGATGGTGGTAACACCTTCTACAAAGATACCATTCGTCGTAATAAAGAACTCTCGGAGCAGGGTTTTAACTTTATCGGTACCGGTGTTTCCGGTGGTGAAGAAGGTGCATTGAAAGGGCCTTCTATCATGCCAGGCGGTCAGAAAGAAGCTTATCAGCTAGTTGCTCCTATCCTTGATCAGATTGCTGCTCGTGCAGAAGGCGAAGCTTGTGTTGCCTACATCGGTCCTAATGGTGCTGGTCACTATGTGAAAATGGTTCATAACGGTATCGAATACGGTGACATGCAGCTAATTGCTGAAGCTTATTCTTTACTGAAAGGTGCACTGGGTCTGAGCAACGAACAGCTGGCTGAGACCTTCAGCGACTGGAATGCCGGTGAACTGAACAGCTACCTGATCGACATCACCAAAGATATCTTCACTAAGAAAGATGAAGAAGGGAAATACCTGGTTGATGTGATCCTTGATGAAGCCGCGAACAAAGGAACCGGTAAATGGACCAGCCAGAGCTCTCTGGATTTAGGCGAGCCACTGTCGCTGATCACTGAGTCTGTATTCGCCCGTTACCTGTCATCACTGAAAACTCAGCGCGTTGCTGCCTCTAAAGTGCTGAGCGGTCCAACGGCCAAGACCATCACCGAAGACAGTGCTGGCTTTATCGAAAAAGTCCGTCGCGCGCTGTATCTGGGTAAAATCGTCTCTTACGCCCAGGGCTTCTCTCAGTTACGTGCTGCCTCAGAGCAATACGATTGGGATCTGCAGTACGGTGAGATCGCCAAGATCTTCCGTGCGGGTTGTATTATCCGTGCTCAATTCCTGCAGAAGATCACTGATGCTTATGCAGAGAACGCAGAGATTGCAAACCTGCTGCTGGCGCCTTACTTCAAGAATATCGCTGATGAATACCAACAGGCGCTGCGTGATGTGGTCGCTTACGCGGTACAGAACGGTATCCCAACACCAACCTTCTCTGCAGCGATTGCTTACTATGATAGCTATCGCTCAGAAGTGTTGCCTGCTAACCTGATCCAGGCGCAGCGTGACTACTTTGGTGCGCATACTTATAAGCGTATCGATAAAGAAGGGACTTTCCACACCGAGTGGTTAGACTAAAGTTTTAGTAGGCCGTAATCTCAAACCCGAAGATAATCTCTTCGGGTTTTTTTTCGACACTCATCAGTGTCCTAGTCTGAGTCGTTAGATTGATTAAGAATTCTGGAATATTCTCAATGTTTTTACCTATTGATACCTGTATCCTTATTAAAAATCATCATTACTGGTCATTGTAATATCATAATGATTGATAAAATAAGGAAGGTATCATGTCAGCGCCAAAAATCACTGCTATTATCACCACTTATAATGCTGAGAGTTATATCTCTGAAACTCTAGAAAGAATTTCGGAGCAGACACTGGCTGAAATTCAGGTGATTTTTATTGATGATGCTTCCGATGATAATACTGCTGACATTATCCGCAATAAATGTGACAGTGATACGCGTTTCAAATTGTTGATCAATGATGATAATCATGGAGCAGGCTACTCGCGAAATCGTGGAATGGAATTTGCTCAGGGCGAATATGTCATTTTCTTAGATGATGATGACATTTACAGTTATGAGATGCTTGAACGCTCATATAATCAGGCAAAGGATACCGGCTCTGATATTGTTGTGTTCCGCAGCAATACCTTGGATGACAATAACGGTAAAATTACCGATGCTGACTGGACGATTTCCCGCGGATCATTGCCTGATACTCAGACTTTTACGGTATCGGACGTCAGGAACAACTTTTTTCGAAGCTTTATCTGGTGGGCATGGGATAAACTGATTAGTCGTGATCTGATTATTCGCAGTGGATTACATTTCCAAGAAATCCGTACCAGTAATGACCTGTACTTTGTCTGTGCAATCATGTTGCAGGCAGACGCAATCAGTGTTTGTGATGAGGTATTAATTACTCATAAAGATAATCGCCAAGGTTCACTTTCTAATACTCGTGAACAGTCGTACCAATGTTCTTTAGAGGCTATCGAAAAACTGAACGGTTTTATCCTATCGTCTGATGAATATGCGAGCTTGCGTCAGAACTATCTTAATTATAGTGTTGATTTTCTAAGTTGGAGTTTATCGACACTCAAAGACTGGCAGGCCTACAGCCATTTCTATCTATTGCTACAAGCCTATTTCCGCCAGTATGCCATTGCAGAGCGTTCAGAGTTTGAGACAACCTATTTGGCAGATACCTATGAAGCATTGATCAGCAGCCGCCCAGAAGTGATGCTGATGGATCTAAAATGCCGCCTTGAAAATGATATCCGTCATCTGACACAAGCCAATCGTGAGAGCCAGCATCAGATTAGCGAACTGACCACCGCTAATCAGCAGCTCCATTTCAATCACGAAGCCTACGAAACCGGACATCAGCATTTACAGTCACAGCACGACTCACTGCAGAATGAATGCCAAGCATTGGCACATCAGGTGCAAATCCTGACAGGGAAAAAAAATGAGATGACCGCAGCTCTGGAAGCGCAGATTGAGCAGAAAACTGCTCTTGAAAATACCCTGCACACGAGCTTGGAAGCAAACCAACGCCTGACTGTAAAAGTTGAAGAATACCAACATGAACTTCAACGCTTACGAAATAGCCTCTGGGGTAAGCTCTATCAGCTTTTCTCTGGTGGCAATAATAAAAACTAATCCCCGTTAAAGGAACAGGGTAGGCCCATAATTTGGGCCTACCGCTCTAATATCCCTTTATGGTACCAGCAGCGGCCCTTCACGTTTTGCTTCTTCCCCCGCTAGGCGCACCACCAGCATACCTGCAGTCGCAAAACGTACCCAGTGGCGGGCGTATAACAGCCCGGCATGCTGGCAGACCAGTGGCGTGAGTTGATCACTGATCGGATCAAGGATTTCAGCTACCACTTCCCCTGCATTTATCCACTCTCCTGGCTCACGGGTATAGAGGATCACCCCGGCGTGTGGAGCTGTCAGGTATTCACAACCTGCCAATTCTGCCTCCAGCGGTGCAGGAAATTCAGGTAAAGGCGGCACCGGGCCATCGATATAGCCGAGTGCTGTCAGACCATCAATAATCCCCTGAGCATCCTGACGAGCCTGATCATGACTGACATCTCGGGCTCCGCGTAATTCTAAGGTCACGGGTTTCAGGGCTTCAGGTAGTGGATATTGTGCTGAAAAATGCCGCTGTAGGGTATACCAAGGCTCAGCACAGGCCTCATCAAAGGGTTCCCCCCCCGAAATGTCGGCAATCAATGCCGTCTGACAGCCGAGATAATGGCCGAGTACCGACACTTGTGGCCAGGCTTGCGGAGTGGTGTATAGGTGAGCAACCGCCTCCCAGTCACAATGAATATCAATCATCAGATCAGCTTTACACGCCATTTTCATCAGGATAGCCCGCTGAGATTCAAGCTCAGTGGCTGGCCAATAGTCATTGAAATAATCATCGATGGCGTCACGGATCACTCGGCGATTATGCTCAGCATTGTCCCCAAGATTAGGTTCTACCCGCGCGGCTAGACTCTCCCCGAGGGCGGGAAACTGGCGGTTAAAATCTTGGCCGGAAAGGCTATCGAAGCGACCTAATGGCTGTCCTTGTAAATGCTGTGAGAAACCCAGCGGGTTCGCGACGGGCACTAGCGTGATAGCGGCACGTAGCTTACCCTGACTTTCAAGGGTACTGAATTGTTGCTTTAGATACCATGCCACGGCTACCCCGGGTAGTTCATCGCTGTGAAGGGCGGCTTGGATATAGACGTGGCGGTCCTCACTGTCACCATAGTGGTAGCTGGTGATTTGCCGCTGGGTACCGAAGGTACCAGAACGTATCGGATGGCAGTGTTGCTGCATCGAGTGTGTTTCCTGCATCAGGGCAGGTGTTCATGGTGGAAACCTGCAAGGGAGACTGGCTGAGACGTAGAGAGCCGGGTATCAGAGTAATACCCGGCCTGAGTGTTTATTTCGCTGAAATATCAGTAGTGAAATATTTTTTCTGCAGTTTATCAAAGGTGCCGTCAGCTTTGATTTTCTCGAACGCGGTATCGAGAGCAGTACGCAGTTCGGTATCCCCTTTACGTAGGCCGATCGCAGTTCCTGGGCCGATAATCGGGTCTTCTACGGCTGGACCGGATAAGGCAAAGTCTTTACCTGCCGGCGATTTTAAGAAGCCGATACCTGCTTGCGCGCCATCAGTAAATTCAGCATCAATACGTCCAGCTACGAGGTCATTCTCAACCTGAGCTTGATCGCCGTAAGAGACGATATTCACGCCATTCGGCTGCCATTTGGCGCGAGCATAACGCTCCTGAACGGTTCCTTGCTCGACACCGATGCTTTTCCCTTTCAGAGACTCAGCGGTCGGCAGTAAGCCGGAACCTTTACGGGCCACCAGCATCACCGGCGTGTTATAGATGGGAACGGTAAAGTCGATTTGCTTCAAGCGTTCTTGGGTCAGGCCCATATCCGACAGGATCGCGTCAAATTTGCGTGCTTTCAGGGCTGGGATCATGCCATCAAATTCATTTTCTACCCAAACACATTTAACATCCATTTGCTTACACAAAGCATTGCCGAGGTCGATATCAAAGCCGACCAGTTTTCCATCAGAAGTCTTGGACTCAAAGGGCGGATAGGTAGGGTCCACGGCGAAACGTACTTGCTGCAGTGCAGCTTGACTGATAAAAGGAGCGCCTGCCAGTAAGGCCGTCAGCAAGGATAAACGTAATTTACGGGTGAAAGTCATAGTCTGCACAGTCCTGATAGTGTTGTTGTGATAGTCAATGAGCTCCCGCCTTAGATGACGGGTTATTATCGAACGGGCAGAAAACCGCTGCTGCCCGACGTGATGGGGTCACTCTTTAGTTAATCTATCATATTTTATCATCTGAAACAGACGGTACGCAGAGATAATCATTATGATCCTGTCTGAGAAGGTAAATCCTTTCCGCGGTTAGCGATGGTATGCTGATACCAGTAGTAACTTTTCTTGCATATCCGGCGAGTACTCCCTTGGCCATAATCATCTAAATCAACATAAATCAGTCCGTACCGTTTCTCCATTTGTGAGGAGGAGCAACTGACGATATCAATCGGCGACCACAGACAATAGCCAATCACTGGGATACCGTCGTGGATAGCCTCCAATACCGAACGCAAATGGCCCTGAAGATACGCAATCCGGTAATCATCGTTGATGATCCCCTGGTGCGGAGTATCGAAATAGCCGATGCCGTTTTCGGTGACCATCAGTGGCTTTTGCCAGCGATCCCAATAGATATTTAGGACGGTACGCAGACCTACTGGGTCAATGGCCCAACCCCAAGGGTTTGCTTCCAATAACGGATTGGCACGGCAGTGTTCTGCAGTCTGTGCCACGGTATCACGGTCACTGATCGTGGTGTAGTAGTAAGAGAACGACATAAAGTCAGCGGTATGGCTGAGGGACTGTTGATCATCATCGGTGATGTGTAACGGAATATCCCTGTCAGCAAAATAGCGTAACGCATAGCCTGGATAGCGCCCGCGCAGCAGCACATCTGCCATATAAAACTCCATCTGGTTACGCTGTAGCGTAGCCAGCACATCCTGCGGCTCCGTCCCCGACGGATAGGCGTAATCGCAATACAGCATCACACCAATTTGCAAGTTTGGGTTGAGCTGCTGTGCAAACTGTTTAATTTTGGCTGAGGCCACCATTTCATGATGAACTGCCTGATATTTGGCAGTGTGAATATTCGCCACACTGTCTTCGGGGATCCCAAGGTGGTTAAAGGATTCGAAGTGGATCATATTAATTTGATTGACGGGTATCCAATATCGTACTTGATGCTGATAGCGCTGCAGGCAGACTTTGGCGAAGCGTACAAAAAAGTCGATTAACCGTCGGTCTGACCAGCCGTGATACTCGAGTGCCAGTTGCAGCGGCATTTCATAGTGGGAAAGGGTGATTATCGGTTGCATTCCATGACGACAGATGGCCGATATCAGCCGGTCATACCATTCCAAGGCGTGCGGGTTGGGCTCGACCTCATCGCCGCGGGGAAATAGTCGTGACCAGCTGATGGAGGTACGAAAGGCTTTAATACCGGTGGCGGCAATCAGCTTTAGATCTTCTTCATATCGATGGTAAAAATCGATACCAAGCCGCTTGGGAAAAACACTGTCGGTATCAGCCATTAACCGGCGGATAGTGGCACTGTCGATCTCTTTGTTAGAGAGGCTGCTTAGGGCTTTATCGGGAGTAAAACGGTTAATGTCGGCCACACTCCAGCCTTTTCCTCCTTCTTGCCAAGCCCCCTCGGCCTGATTGGCGGCGATGGCGCCACCCCATAAGAAATCGTGCGGGAACCGTTTTTCGATAGTCATGGAGTTGCTTCCTGTGTCGTGGGTACGCGGTTGCGGTAGCCGAACATCACTACCATAAGTGCGCTGCTGGCCAATGTAATGCCCACCGAGGCCAGATAGAGGCCAGTTGGACTGAAAGCCGGTATGCCGGGCAGGCTGGCAAATGACCACGTCACCATATTGACGCGGTAATAGCCGTTGAACCCACCGCCAATGGCGGCGGCGATGGCGGCATAAATAAATAGTCGGCGGAATGGCATCATCACTCCGTAAATAATGGGTTCTGTGACGCCACTGATCATCGCCGGCAGTAGCGCGCTATTCAGTAACCGACGTAGCTTTTGAGGAGGGCGTGTCAGTAAGACACCGAGAGCTACGCCCATCTGCGAAAAGGCAGCCATACCACCGATAGCAAATATTGGGTCTCCGCCCTGAGCCAAGTTAGCCAGTATCACTGGGACTAACCCCCAATGCAGGCCCATCATCACAATAAAGGTATAAACGGCACCGACGAACACGCCACACAGTAGGCCATTAGTGGTTTGCAGCCAGGTAATGCCCCGTGCCAGTTGTTCACCGAGAGCCATACCGAATGGACCAAACACCAACAGGGTGACTGGAATAATGATCATTAGGCAGAGCATGGGCACCAGTACTAACTGTAAAAAATCCGGTAACAGGGCCAGCAGTCCTTTTTCCAGCCAGTAGCCAGCGCTGACAGCAATAAAGACCGGAAAGACACTGTAGGCGTATTGCGCAGACAGTAGAGGAATGCCCAGAAAGTTGCTGTCCGGCTGGCTGAGCAGTCCGGTTAGGGCGGGGTCTAGCAGGGAGGCTCCGATAATCAGGCCCATATAGGGGTTAGCACCGAGGCGTTTGGCCAGCGAGCACCCCAGCAAGGCAGGTAAAAACCAGAAAGGGGCATTGGCGATCACCGCCAGAACCTGATAACTGCTTTGTGTCGCCATGGAGGGAGTGACAGCCGCTATCACTGTCAGTAGTACTTTCAGCATACCGCCCCCGGCTAATAGACCGATCAGCGGCAGAAAACCCCCAGAAAGGATATCGAAGAGGGCCACTTTTTTCCTCTGCTTGGGAGACTCGGATGCAACCGCCCCGGATGGATATTGGCCTGACAGTTCGGCCAGTTGCTGGTAAACCGCCGTCACTTGGTGGCCGATGATAATCTGATACTGACCGTTGATCGTCACCGTGCCCAGCACACCGTCAAGTTGGCGGATATGGGCATCATTGCAGGCCTCAGGGCGAGCAAGTTGTAGGCGCAACCGCGTTGCACAATGGCTGAAATGGCGAACGTTATCCTTGCCACCGACGGCCTGTAACAGTTGCACTGCTAGGACTGAAGACACTGACATCTGACCTCCTTGTTCGAGTTCTATCCATCACTCCACGCTAAAACAGCCCTTTATTGCTGGCAACTGGATCCATTTTCAGATTTAGGAAAATGAGGAGGTGGCCGCCGTCAGCAGGCTTGTCTGGTGGAGCAGATGACAGACTGTGCTGACCAGCATCTGTGACGAAAAGTAATGGGAGCGGAAGAATCCTGGGATGCGACTGAAGTCTAAGGTGTAATCAAAACCCGGTGATGGGCAGGCAGTGAAGCAGATAGTGGTAGACCGGCTCAGTGGTATAACTAACTCCGGATGGTGCCGCCGCCAGTCGCCGGTCAGGTCGGTCAGTAGCACCGTGTCGCACTGGCGGATAAAGGCGGCTAACAGTTGGCTGTCACTCTGGCGGTGCAGTTGGTAGACCTTACGTTGGTCACAGGTTAGCGTCTCACGCAGTAAGCTGGAGCAGGTAAAACTGTAGTCATTGCCGAGCAGCAACAGTTCGCGGCTACTCAACAAGGCGCGGGCAATCTGTCGACAAGTGGTCTGGGAGAGGTGGCGATGGATAACCTGTTGCCAGTCTATTTGCTGCTGCCCCGGTTGTGGATAGGAGGTAGAAGGTGACTGCTATGCACCTGGGTAGGGTTGTAGATCCTGTTTCAGCGCGAGGAAGCGTGGATATCCGAGCTGTTTACAAAAGCGCGTGACACTAGGCGGTGTGGTGTGGGCTTGCAGCGCCACTTCTTCAATGTTAATGGCGGGAAACTGATCAATTTTACGCAGTAATACCAGCGCGATACGGACATTTACCGAGTTTTTTCGGCAGTTAAACAGGTATTCAGAGAGCCTGGTATAGACCGGACTGGAATAATAATTCATCGGACCCTCCCATAAGGTGCGAGTCTTCAGCTTAGCGCGATTCGGAGTGGGATTTGGCGATCGATCACCGAAAATTTAAGTGTGGGAGTAGAATTTTAGACGGGAAGCGTGGGGAAGTGAGTGTGAAACACCGTCCCGGCGGGTTACCGGGACGGAATGCAGCCGATTACTCTGCTTTTTGATGACGGGCACGCAGATTATTGATCACTGCGCTCAGGTCAAGTTCTTGATCTTGTAACAGCACCAGCAGGTGGTAAACCAGATCAGAGGCTTCGTTGGTCAGTTCGAAACGGTCATTGACGGTGGCCGCCAGTGCGGTTTCAACCCCTTCCTCACCCACTTTCTGGGCGATACGCTTAGTGCCACGGGCATAGAGGCTGGCGGTGTAGGAACTGTCTGGGTCCGCAGACTTACGCGAGGCCAGCAATTGCTCTAACTGATAAAGGAATCCCCAGTCGCTTTCCGCCGGGGAGAAGCAACTGCTGGTCCCGGTATGGCAGGTTGGCCCGATTGGGTTCGCTAAGATAAGCAGACTATCGTTGTCACAATCTGGGGTGATACTCACGACTTTTAGGAAGTTGCCGGAGGATTCGCCTTTGGTCCATAAGCGGCCTTTGGTGCGTGACCAGAAGGTCACATTGCCGCTGGTCAGTGTCTCTTCCAGCGCCTGTGCATTCATATAGCCCAGCATCAGGACTTCGCCTGAGACTTTATGCTGAATGATGGCAGGGATCATGCCGTCGGTTTTTTCCCAGTCGAGCTGGGAGAGTTGTTCTGCGGTTAGCACGCGCGGATCTCCACATCATTGGATTGCAGGAAAGCTTTTAACTCTGCAATATTAA
>Ga0157364_1003176_pt1 | contig 15836 bp, 7 predicted proteins | sample AttsexASBM2_FD_111476 | JGI IMG/M metagenome (GOLD analysis project Ga0157364, IMG submission 111476) | Fungus gardens microbial communities from leaf cutter ant in Ribeirão Preto, State of São Paulo, Brazil - Atta sexdens ASBM2 | ecosystem: Host-associated > Fungi > Mycelium > Unclassified ...
AGAGAGAGAGAGAGAGAGGGAGAGAGGGAGGGAGAGAGAGAAGAAAGATTGTAGAGCAGCGTATATACGGTACACACAAGTATTTCCTTACGTTTCCTACGTGCCAGGTGTCGTTTACCGGTCAAACCCATCTAATTTCCCATGACCGGTTCCTCACCGCGCGAATCGCGAGAAGAATAGATTCGCGAATCATTCTCGCGCCGAACGGTCGCTCGACGTAGTGCTCGTTAAGCGGATCCATTGAGGTGCCTTCGGTGTCAGCTCTTATGATTGTGCCCATTTAAATTTTAATCGAAGGAGAACGCCTGTCAGAATCGAACTACCACTTCGTTTACCACCCTCAGTACTCGTTGTCTCGTCAATCATATATAACTATATTATTAATTATTATAGTATAGTAAGACATCACTTAATTGCTATTAAAATCATAAGTAATCAAGATTTTTATAATTATGAGCTGTCTTAATTCTAATCAATTTCACGAGACTCGTATCTATGAATAAAAATATACTTCCTTGAATTTAAACGTTCCGCATCTAAACAAAGTTCTTCGAGACTAGATTTTCTCGTGCGATATAACGGCGTGGGTCAAGTGGTGAACTCGTTTCGCATAGATTCTATTAGATGCTACGCTCAATACAATGAGAGTATGCATATGTCGAGAGTATGCATACGCTGGACGAGGAGCCGGCTTGAGAATGCGAATGAATTGAAAGTATAGGAATATGAAACGAAATAAGGAGAATGCGCGAGCCAGCAGAAAAATGGCGTGCTCGCGTGTCTCTCTCTCCTTTACAGTCATTCGTTCGACAGTGGGAGAGAACGGGATAAAGAGTAGTAGATGGACGAGAGGAAAGGAGTGGCTATCTAAATGGCTACTTAGTATGTCTCGTGTCAGGTCTCTCCCCTCGCGAACTCTGCTCCGTCAGTAATAATATTCGTAAGTGTACCTATATAGACGAGTGTGCTCGACCGCGTAGCTAACAGGTTTCATGCGAAAGCCAATTCGATGGCGAGAGAATGAGAGAGGTACAAAGTTCGGGGTACGTCCTGACGAGGTTTTAATTCGATTCTTATGCCGCGTTAAATACGCCGCGCATTTTACGCCCGATTTCACGTGCCGTAAAGATGGGACGAGATTGCACCAGCGCGAGCGGGGTTAACTCTGCCATTACGTTTACTAAAGTGGGGCTTGAGAAGCGCCTCAGTACAACAAAACACGACGGCACTGATGATAATGCACAGATATAATAATAAATATAAATATATATGTATAATACACAACGGGGTAACAATGATACTAAGACAGACGCTAAAATGAAGCAGAAAATTTCAATATTGTTCGAGAGGAACAAGATAATGTGGTAATGTACTTGAATTGTGTAATTAGTAAATGTGTAATTAAAAACTTTACGTTATATCATCGATATTGAAGTGCCTGTTAAGAATGATACAAAGTTAAATATAAATATAGTTCTCTTTTAAATTGAATTTATTATATTATATAGAGAATATTGGAGATTTTGTATAATATAAAACAGATCAAATAAAATGTATAATAATCATTAATAAGACTTTTTTTTTAATGAAGATGTAAAGCTTCTTAACGTTTTTTCAAATAAAGTTATTATTATAATAACTAATATTAACTTATTGTTCGACTTAAATACTTAATAGCAGTTACAGAACACTAATATTAAATGTTATACGTACTATATATGTATATGTAACATAGTCTATCTAATCCTAAAATTTTATGATTCTTAGGTGCAATAAATGTCTTTCATCTACCTCATCCATTAATATGCTGCACAAAAATCTATAATATAAAAAATTATTCCTTCATCTGTGTATATGTAGGCATTTAAGCAAATTAAATTGAATATGAGTTTTCTTGGATGAAAATAAAAAATGATTATGAAAGCGTCTCTCTGAACTGGTTCATAAATGCTCACGAACTTCCGGGAAAGCTCCGGTTCATCGTTTTGACGATGGGACACCCGTTATACGCTTAAAATATACCGGCATCTCGTATGGGGCGCGCTGCGAAGAAATGCAGAAACAGCAGTTGCTATGCTAGATGGTACTACTCCCTCCAAAATGTGTACACCCTCTTTCTCTTTCTCTCTCTCTCTCTCTCTCTCTCTCTCTCTCTCTTTTTCCTTCTCTCTTTCCTCAACGCACGTGTTGTGTTAGAGTAGACGAAAGAGAGCGAGAGAAAAGGGAAAGAAAGTGAGGAAAAGAGAGATGAAGAGAGCATCGGCACTGAAGAGAGAAAGAGAGAAAGACGGAGTAAAAGAGTAAGAGAGGAAATACTAAAAGAAGAAATACTACACAGAAGGGGCGAATTACACGTGGTAGTAACGACGTGAAGAGGGCAGACGGGTATTCGGAGAAGGGCCATGAGGGGATGAAGCGAGGGACGGAGGACTGTACGAGAAGAGAGAGAAGAGAGAGAAGAGAGAGAGAGAGAGAGAGAAAGAGAGAGAGAGAGGAAGAGAAAAGGAGAGGAGCTAAAAAGAGGGAGCGAAAACGAGATCGTGAAGGTAGCGAGCAGGCACAGGGGATCATGGAGTATGAGACGACGAGTGAAAGAAGGAACGAGGAAGGGCCAAGAAGATGGGAGCGAGATGGAGCGCGGGGTTCTCGTTTCAGAGAGCTTCTAAATTCTCGTGGTCCGGGTCTGGAAGCGGGTTTCGTAGTCGAGCCGAGCCGGTGTATGTATATGCGGTGAACGAAGTGAGAGCGCGGGCAGGAGAGTAGTAGGTTAGCAGGCGCTCTCTCCCAAGGGAGAGGGTGCTAGGCAGTGATCCTGACGTACGAGCAAGATGGCAAGTGCCTTTATAGTGGGTCAGCACTAGACTTGGGCACCCGGCCAGCAGCCTTCAAGGTCTCCTTAGTACACGCTGTGACTGTCTCTCCCTTCTACCCTCTCCCTCCCTCATCCCTCGCTCTTTTACCCCGCACTGCCTGCCCTGCCCTTCTTTTCCCTACAACGCGGCATAGCAGAGTCGCCAGGTAGGTGCGTCCATTTCTTCTTCTTCTTCTTCTTCTTCTTCTTCTTCTTCTTCTTCTTCTTCTTCTTCTTCTTCTTCTTCGTCTTCTTCTTTGCCAGTTAGAGTTAGGCTAGAGCAAGCTAGCAGCAAATTTCGGCGCGTTATCCGGACGTAGTAGAATTGCCGTGTAATCTCTACTTAATATATATTCATTCATTTTTTCTCTCTTTCTTTTTTTTAATCCTCTTTGTCGCCCTCATATTTTGAATGAGCAAACCTTTTCAAGTATTTTTCAAGAACGAAACTCACGCGAGATTTCAAGTTTTTTATACGGTAAATCTAAGAAGGCCTACAAAGATATATTTTGGATATTGAATGAAATACGAATTGAAAATTTTACAACTTATTAGCTTTCGCAGAATTTATAATTAGAAAGAAATATATGTAAAACTATTTTAATATATAAATACATAATATCAAAATCTGTACATACATATATATCTTTGAATTTAAATATCGAATTAATTATTCGATATATGTGTAACATTCAATTTTTACGATTTGCGAATAAATCTATTTGTTAAATAATAATCTATTAATTATACAAAGCTACATCTTAAAATTATCGCTAAAAGATAATGTTATGGCTGCAGGGTCAAATGTAAACGTAAGTGTAGAATGACAAACAGGATCAAACGTGTCTACGATATTAAATATCAGCTATTATGCACCGTTCTTTAGTCTCACTATGTCGATTATTCGTATAAGACACGATTCTAAGAGATGAAGGTCACTCGACGAAGGTAGATCCCGAAAGTACATCCGGAATATAGCATCAGCGATTTCTTATCTCGCTGATAATGACGAGAAGCTTATCCGATAGTCATTCATTTCGACGCATCTAACTCCACTTTTGATTGGTTCAAATTCAAAAATTACTTTTACTTTAAAAAAAAAATGATATTTAATTTTTTTTCGAAAAATATATTTTTAGTAAAATCGCAATAATTATCTCATTTTGTAAAAATTATTTCGTGTCTCGTTTGAGATTTTGTGATATGGTTTATATGTATATGTTGTTATTATTATTCATTAATTCTCATAGATTAGTGTTCAGGTTATATTTCAATTGAATTATTTTGATACATTAAATAAAAATATATTATTGAATGACATAACACTGACAATATTCCTACAGGGGAAAGACAAGGAGATGTTAGAAACGAAGGGAGATAGGACGAAGAGGGCCCAAAGTACATCGGCTCTACGGGAACGTAATGAAATATTTGGGTAGCGCTGCGCCGGGAACGAGAATGAGAATGGGAATGAGAACAGGTTCCTGTTGCGCATTCCAGGCCGATGCTGAATACCGATGCCGTGGACACGGCGGTTGGCACGGTTAGGTACATAAATTACTATTGGGTTACCGCTCGACTTGTCTCCTCAGTCCCACGGAAATCCTTTCACGAGCCATGACTCACGCGACGTATCATGTAACATGAATTGATAAGAACGGCATATCGGGAAAATGATGGAAACTAACGTGATTAAGTTGATAAATGCACGAGAGCTCTATCTGTTTATTTTTTCAGCTTGTTAGAAATAAATAGAAGAATTGTTGTTTCTCGAGATAAGACTGCTTACTGAACTTTCACGTTCTATTATTTTGAAAGGCATTTCCAAATGGTTTTATCATTCGTATATTACGTAATTATTTGAGAACTGATAGAACTGTTCCGGGACAGACCAACATGCAAGAAAAATGACGAAGTAATAAATAATCGTTATAAAAAACGATGGGCTCGAGAGGAAAGAATGTAGTAATTCATTTCCTCGAAAATGGTCTTTAAGATCAGCACAGAAACGTTATGCGTTTCGAAGATGAGAATTACTTGAGAATGAAATTGTACAACCGGTCGCGTGGTTTCAGAAAATACAGGGTAATAAGAAAAAAACCTTCAGCGTTTTTTATATGATAGATAGTTATACACACGAAAATAGATGATAATATGCATAGAAAAAAATGGAAACTTATTCATAAATATGTATATTTTTTGCATATTTTTTATAAAAATAAATTTGCTGTATTAAATTAATAACTGTATAATTTTGATTCTGCGAAACTTCGAAGCTTTTAATATCGAAGCTTCCAAAATTCGAATATCGAAGCAAACCGCCAATCATACTTCAAAAGATCAAAGTCAGGATTTATTTCAAATAATATCAGTACTGTATAGTACACAAAATATTATACATATACATATGTTAGAAATCACAGAATCAGTTAAAATTACAATTATTTGTGATTTTTTTCAAGGAATTTATAATTTCCCATAACGAGTCTAAAAATTCACTCTGATTACTGTCCCATCATATAGTTCAAGAAAATGAGATTATTAGAATTTTGCATTCGAAAAATGCAATGTCGTTTCTACCGACAATTTCACTGTAAATATAAGTGGGCTAGTTAGTCAATTTCCACAGTGCGGCAGAAGCGTAAAGCAAGAGGAATCGTTTAGAACTCGGTTGGCCTTGTGGCTCCTCTTTCTCGTTCCTGCGTTTTCGATCCCGCCTCTTTTCTCTATCTCCCGCATCCTCACACCCTCTCACTCACTCTTTCTCTTCCTCTCTTTTTCTCTCTGTCCATCTTTTCCTGCCTCTCTCTCTCTTTCATCGTTATGTTCCTCTAACCCTCGCGCTGATCCCTCACCGTGAGAGCGGTCGTACAAAGAGAACACGAGGAGCACAATGGATTACTTAGACGGGTAGGTTAGTTTGCCGAAAGAAGCGAATGGGCCCACGCACGTTAAGATAGGTCCTGACTGAGAATCCGCGCAGAAAAGCGCGGCAAATGTAAAATGCCCAGCTTTATCATTAATTAACTAGTTCATTAACGCCGCTAGAATAAGCCTTGAATCTGTTATACAATATGATCGGAAGCCATAAGAAATTAACCAACCATAGTCGATTATTTTTGTCATATTCAACTGTGATTGGCCAATTTCTTACGGTTTACGGCTTGCGATCTTATTGTCAGAACAGGCATTACGATATAACTTTGTCGTAACATTGTATAAAATTGTATCGGTCATAATGGAGATAAATAATTGTATTAGTCATAAAGTTATAATACGTATGTATATTATTTTAATTATAGTAAATTTATTTGTAATATTACTATAGAATTTTATAAATTTAAGTGTTTAATTTATAATTATCTAAAATAATTTATATTTGCCCATACAAATCAGAACAGTATTTTTCCTCACTTTTAACTCATAAATTATATTGTTACATCCGACAGCACACTCGACACTTAATCTGATATTTTATCTCCTTTACTACATTATTCATGTTTTCTAACGGAATCTATTCCATCGAAACACAAGAATTATTTGAATAAACACTGTATATTTATATCCCATTTTAGTATTTAATGTGAAATATGAATATGCGCTATGGTCTACTAAGTCGATTACATTCTCTCTGCTTTGGTGAACTAATTATTTCCTCTTCCGTAACTGTTTATGTGGGGTTAACCCTTCTATGTTTTCAATTCCTTCACCTCATTTAAAATTGTAGTATTTAAACATATAAGGGTAATATAATCCTTAATATGTGAATTTTTCTATTTCGATTTGTTGACTGTAATAATTTTAATTTGTAGATATTTTGTAATATTTTGTAATTTACGTAAAGTTCCATAAAAATGAGGTTTTCGAGTTGAATAATATCGAAGGGGTTGAATACAAACGGACCCCTACGCAAAGCAAATTTAGGATGTTCTAAACGTGCGAGCCTGGACGGGGCGTCCTTGGTTTTATCGATCAAAAACGAGCTGCATCCGGCTTTCAAACAGCAAGCATTATCAAATGTAGTTTCGATATTTTGCTAGAAGCGACAGTTTTACATACAACATATCAGTTAATTGTACACAATTCGATGTTAAATTAATACTAATATTGATATTTCTCTAAGAGAAAATTGTTCTAAAAATTATTATTAAAAATTCAATATATTATTTCGATATTAGTGTTAATTATTTTGTAATATCATTTCTCAAAATGTTCGAAGTCATGCAAGGCTAAGGACAATCGTATTTTAATTCATGAATATTGCTTATTCTCTGAAAAAAGTTGCCGCATCGAGAGACGAAGAAGGAGAGTTCGATCGATGCAACGCACTTATGATGCACTTCCCTAATCGTTATTTATTCCCGAACATTATTGTATCTCATTGCAATGGTCGAGCGATATTTTCATCGCGGTGATTAATTTCGATGAAATTGAGAAGGCCATTGCATCATGTGATAAATTACATCGTAATATGAAGAACATTGCACCGTTCATGCTGATTATATACGAGTCACCGCTCGTCGTTCAAAAATGATATGTCACTGTTAAAAGAACGAATATATCATGTGCCTGAAAAATGTCTCATCAAATATAACATTTTATCAATTTTATTTTTAACGAATAAAAGAAACTTGTTAAAAAATTATTATCACTGTGATGACTGGGGTCAAAAATTGAGTTTTTCTGTCTTTTTCATCTAATTAAATAGATAATTTTAGATGTTTAATCTAATTTCTATAATTTCCTATCTAATAATCTGAATAAATGTTGACGTAGTGTTAAAACACTACACAAATAAAATAAAAAATTATTTTTTTTACGCAGTTTTACTGTTTATCTGTATGAAAAAAAACACAGCTGAAAACTTCATTAATTCAACAAATCTACAGCAATATACAGACAATTTTCTATGTTAAAATAGCAAAGTTGACAGCTGAATAACATTAATTCGATTTGTTGAACCATCAAATCTTTTCAATTATCGATGTTGAATTCGCGTAGTAAATTATAGGTTTGCTGTACCACCCAATTAATTTTTTTCCCATGTGTCTCTTACAACGTCAGAACATAATATACGTTTTTAGATTTCGTCATGTAGATCCGATGACTTCCAAAGTACGTTCGTCAATGAAAGTTGTGCGCGCGGAGGCGCAGATAACGGCCTTTATCTGGCAGTGTACAAAGTTCAGAATTTTGGGCCGTTACGAATGTGCGTTTCACGGCCGCGTAGCGAAGAATGAAGGGAGGGCAAACACGCACTTGACGTATACACACGCATGTTATACGTGCACGCACTATACATGAGCGCGTATTGCTCAGTGGTATTGTATTCTTGGTTCTGAATTCGTTTTATCTGAATGTAGTAAGGCGGTGCCTTTTTGTGAAGTAAGTTATCTGTTCGGGCGGTAATATTTTACGATTATCGAAAATGGAAAGGACATATGCACGAACGTGCGTATAAATAACTCCGTTTCCTATGTTTGATCAATCTTAACGAAAGGAAAACCCGGAGATTATATCGATTTCTGTTTCTTCAAGGACTCCTATTACTATTTCCGAATGAATTTCCAATGATACATATATAGGTAAATGATTATTTTTCTAACTTTGAGATAATTTAATTAGATACACTAATTTACAAATTTTAATGCAAGAAAAGGAAACAACGTTTTTTTAAGCATATTTTAGTCCGAATCTGTCGTTAGAAAAATTCCATCAGGTCGAATTTTTAATATGGGATTACTTTCCGAATAATTTGAGTGCGACGAGCAGACTTTATTGAGTAAGTCGAACATTTCTACTAGGATGATAATTGAAAAACGTTATTAGAGGGATATTGGGACGAAAACAGGTTAGACGATTACTGCTGTATTTTAATATGTGAAATCGATCCAAATTTCTTATAAAAAATAATAATTAAATGCTCAATACTTTTGACTTGTTTTAATTTCAAAACTTCATTATATAATATTGAAAAAAATATCTTTTCTTACATTTCCAAATCTGGACCTAATGGAAATATATTTCAATGCAGACTGTGCTGCAGCATCGAAAGTTATCTTAGAAATATGTACTCTTGCACAAAACTCTGTAAACTAGTATATAAGTGAATTGAGTTTCAGAAAATAAAGAATTTTATTAAAGTAGATTAAATATCTAGCAGATATTTTGCAAAATATGCTTGATTTTGAAATAATAAGTTTGCACGTGTTTGTGCTCGAAAGCAATGCTCAATTATCTAGAAAGCTTTGAAAAATGTCGGTCCATTGAATTATTGAATGAAATTGTAGCAGGTTTCAAAGTATCACGTTCTTCAACATTATTAAGTGCAATGTCGCGAACACTAAAAGGCTCTTAATAACGGAGGAAGTTCGTCGCGACTTTTCCCGAGAAACGATCCCGCGTTCAAGCACTCCGTCGCCGCCGTCGCAAATTCGGCGAGCAAAAACGAATCTCGCCGATGGCAGGCGGACGAGAGGAGAGGAGAGGAGAGGAGAGGATAAGAGAGGAGGAAACAGCGAGTGCGAGCATCAGAAGAGGAGTCCAGGGTCGCGCTGTTCGTTCGTTCGTTCGTTCGTTCGTTCGTTCGTTCATTCGTTCGTTCGTTCGTAGATTAAATCACTCGGTCACTTTTCTTTCTAGGCAGCCGGCTGGGACAAAGGCCGGTGTTTCTCGGAAGAGACTCGGCCCGAGACTTGAGAATTAAAATAATATCCGCTCGTTCGGAGATTAATGGCAGTGTGCCGATGTAATTTTTCTCGACGTGCGGACTGCCGTCCTCCTCTCGCACCGAAGAGAACACGGTTCTCTGCTTAGCATCAGGCATCGTATCACCTACGTCGCGACAGTTTGATAGTATAGTTTGGGTACGCGATACGTGATTTTCATCGATGGATAGATCGATTTGTTAACTTTTATCTTAAATCAGCGACGTGTAACGCATGAAATGTATGCGCTATATCTTTAATCTAATTAGACAAATAATGAGTTTCACGGAATTCTTTATCGTTTATCTACTACCTAGATTACTCGATTACACTCTTACTAAGATTACTCGATAATTTACGCGTGAATATGAGCTGATACGTTTCCAATTCAGCACATTTTAATTTAAGATAGTCATATCTAAATTTATTTTATTTTATTGCCAATTATTATATTTTGTATAAATATATTTTGTATAAATCGATTCTCGTTTTGTTTTCTTCTAAAATCTCCATGATTTTTATTTTATTCTCACATGTTTTCAAGGAAGTTAACTCTTTTTGTTATCATTAATTAATTGTTATCAAGAATTAAATTATGAGAAAAATCCCTGTGATTTATTTTCCATTTTAAGCGGAAAAAATATCATGTTTTTTATCGTCTAATATGACGCGATTTCTTTACAATTTTTTCCATATTATTATTTATTTTTTTCATAAAATAATTCCTTCAGATAATGTACAATACATCAAGAATTCATTGAAATTATTTAATTTTATTGATATCATCTAAGATAAACATAATAACATTTGTACATATTTAAAAAAATGTTCAAAATTTGGAAAAAAAATTAAATTTTTTAGTATTATTTATTAAAGTGTTCTTAAATTTAAAAACATTTCTTTTAATATCCATTAAAATCAGGTCTGAAGGGGTTAAAAAATTGCTATCGGATTCTTCATTAGCTGTTGTGTAAAATTAAAATAAAATAAATAAAATAAAATTTCATAATTAACGTAAATAAGAGTAAAACGAAAAGCATTTATATATAAATCTAAAATAAGCATACTTATTAAAGAATGAGTTAGATAAATAGTGAAAAATATGACTGAATATTTATAAAATATAATTGTCATTAGTCCTACTCACGATGCTAAACGAGAACAACTTGTAATAAAATATAATAAAATAATTACTGTGAGACACTGAAATTTGAAAAGAATGAAATACATTCTTGGAGAAAGCATATCTAATTATTACGATCCTTTGGTCCAAGTAGAGAGATCCATTTTACGTCTGAAAAACGTAAAATTCCATAAAATCATAATTTTCCCAAATATTTTAGTCACAGAATATAATTCTTTCCTCTCGTCTCCCTCTTTCCGTGAAATCGCAAAATGTGCATGAAGAAAGAGTGTTACTTCCCAAAACGAGTGATAGATTCTATTGTGCAAGTGTTTGCATTATGAATGAATCTCCGTGATAATTTTTTTCTGCATATTAGAATATGATATTTCTTTATACATTAAATGTATATTTTAGCTTTTATAATTATCTCGTATATTATTAATTACTAATTAATAATATAATTAAGAATTGAATGCAACCCTCGTATTTATTTTCATTAGGAAATTAAAAAACATAATTTAATTTTACTTAATTTATCATTTAATTTTTCCACTTCTTTAGAACGTTTCAGATCTTTTCACTTCATTGTAATGTGATTTATTTCCTATTCCTCCGTAATCAGGCGGCGGCTGTATGTCAAGATTTTAAGCGCCTTTTCTCGTGTGTGGAAAATCGGTTTTCGTGTCGCATTTGAAGACATGTCTGCCTCGCGAGCCACGAAATGTGAAATCACCGTGAGCTCGACTCGCACGATCGAGGCAGGTGCGAACGAGCCTCGCTCGTATTTTTTTCCCGCCCGTTCTCCCTCCGCCCGAGCTATCATCTTCTCTTCGTCGCTTATCCTCCGACGGATACGTCGTTGACCGGTTCATTGACACCTGTCGAAAGACCTGGGTTTCTCTCCGCGTGTACCTGACAATTATGCGCACGTGGGCCAGACATTGTGTGCTCCACCTTTCTTTCGCCCTTAACCCCGTAACTGTTATCATTTATCGCGAGCTTTTATCCCTCCTTATTCAATACCGCGATCATTAAGTCTTAAATGAAATTTCTGTCAAACCGACGTCCAGTTAAAATTGACCGAGAAACGAGGTTTCATTGTCCACTTATATTCTTCATACACGTACACACGCGCACACAACGGCCACTTAATCTCCTTTATATTAACATTTTAAAGAAACCAACGACGGGCGGATTTCTCTTAAGATTTTCAATAACATCCTCAGGTATTCTCTCTTCCTCTCTATTTTTTGAAATTTTGATTAAGAAAAAAATAAAAAATTAGAAAAACTTCTTATAGAGAATCAATCTGGTGAAAAGGAGGAATCAATCTGGTCTAAAGAAAAGGTAAGAAACATGAAAGACTCTTTCTCATTATGAAGTCTCAGATTACGTTATCTGCTCAGAATTATTGACGTTACTCTGGATGTTAATTGACAGATTTCATGATAAACGTCGTCGTAATTACAGGAATTAACGGGACACTCGGCCGTGGCGGTTCGTGTGATGTTGAAATGTCATTTCGATTTCTCGATTTTTTTTCTCGAAATTTTAAAATATCCAAATTTGCGGAAATTCAAATGAATCTTCTGTCGACATTCGCGTATATGTGAAATTTAAAATGGTGATGTGGAAGAGGTGATGTCAGGTCGAGAATTTAATAAAATTCAATGGAGTTCGCTTCATTGAGAGCATTTTCGTTTAACCGAAACTCAGAATCGGCCAGCTATGTTTAACATTAAATCTGAGCTGTGGGAACGACGAGTAGAAACGAAGGACGGGAAGCGGCTTCGATCTCGACGCGCGAGATGCTTTCGTTCCGCCAAAAACTCCGACAGTGATGCTGTGCGCTTGAGAAGTCAATGGCCGAGTATCTAAAACAAACACGTGTCTTCGAGCAGCCGGGCAGAGGTCACATAGACAAAGATAGAGATTTTGAAAGGAAGACCGTGAATGATAGTGAGATGGAAAAAGAGAGAAAAAAAAGAGCGAAAAATGTATTTTAGGAAAAAGATCTAAGAAAAATTAGGAAAAACATATATAAGATAAATGAATCGAAAAAATTTAGAATTCTATTGAAAATAGTTGAAAAGAGATTAAGAATAAAATGTATATATTACGAAGAAAATAATTATTTCTGCCAAAGATAATAAGAGTAAGCAAAAGAAAGACAGTGTTATTTGCAATTAAATCATGTACAATCAGAAATCTAATTGAAAATTAATATATCGTATGACTTAATATAAGTGCGATTTAGAGTTGGTAAAGCTGTATCTGAGACGGCCATGAAGAAGTTCTTAAAATAAATATAATAAGAGAAAAAGAAAGAAAACGGGAGACTAAGAAGCAAATAGAGAATGAGTGTTGACGAATAAGAGATCGAACATCTGGAACATGAGTTTCTGGAGAGAAACATTTCTAAAAAGAATCCTTTAAAGAGTCTTAAAATATTCCCTTATCTAATTTTTTGTAACCCTTCATGGTCAACATTTTTTTCATTGCTTTCTTAGTTCAACCTAGGCACTGTGTTTTTCAAAGGATTTTTTGCTCTAAAAAATCTGAAAAAATTCTAGGAAAACACTCTTTCAATTAAAGAATACAGATGATATTACGATGATATAATTCGAAACGTTTTTTACTTTTTTTATCTAAGTTTGAGGTGGAATAATTTAAAATTGAAAATTCGCTTGGAACTTTAAAGCCTCAGATCTCGGAAGATTAAGCTTAAAGCAATGAAGATCGTCGATAAAAATAGTTTGTAATTTTCCAGATTTCTTCATAAATGTAACGTCACTTTATGACAGTAGAATAATTGAAGAAAGACGCGAATAAAGAGAAATACACTAGTCTTGCAGTCTTTTTACATGATGCTAAAGATAGTACTTCCTTCCTCTTTTCAGATGCACCGTTTCTCCTACAGAAACTCTAAATTTAAATTAAATACAATACATTTTTTAATTCCGAAATAATATACGAAATTCTGCTCTAATTCTGTTTTTTAAATCGAGTATAAAATGATAATTGATCATTTACGATTAATAAAAATAAAAAATAGAAAATTGTTTCCAAGTATTCCGATATGTTCTTGAAGAAAAGAGTTGTCGTACCTGATACGTCATAATGGAATTCTTGGAACCATTTTATGTGTTATGTATTTGTGAGTAAGAGGGAATCGATAAAAAGGTTTCTAAACATATCGCAGAAAAGCGACAAGTAATAGTATATCAGCAGACTTTCGGCTGTTCTATTCAGATCTTGAGATGATGCCGCAGCTGGCTGGGGTGATACCAGTTTATACCAGTTGATATCGCATGCTTGAGCTCTCGATGACATATTATGTAAGCCTTACGGACAAACGCGTGGTCGGTCATAGTTGTACCTTGTCCGTACCAATTTCTATACACCGCGGAAACAACGATACGCAAAGTTGCCATCGAGAAGCGCGTTGCACTGCAATGCAAGCGCAAGTTTTACAAACGAACATAAAAGGAAGAGCTGAAAGAAAGAAAAAGAACGAGAAAAAGCTATTTAGAAATGATCTTAAATCTGAATTCCAAAATGTTTCCCTTGAACCGCTGATTAGAGAAAATAGTTTTCCGCATATAAATGTTGATAATGAATTTTTTTTGAAGTCCAGGTTTTTTCTACACGAAACTGAAAAGTATTGGTATCTCAGAGAGAAGTTTTTATTTTCGAGGATATAATAAATGATATATATCGATCAGGTGCATGAATTAAAACAGTTAATAATTATCGCGTTCGTGTGTCGTCGATGGAAAAATCCTCATTATAGTAATTGGCACTCTCTTTTCTGCCTCTGTCGCACTTTCGGTTCATGACGATCGCCGCTACTCTGCCGTATGAGTTGCGATCGGTGGAATCAGTCGCCCGTAGGCTGCTCGGGTCTGTGTGAAGAAGAGAGGCAAATCGTAAGGTCCCATCAGTGTCGGTTACCGGTGCACTGTTAACAGGTAACTTTTTTCGGGGGCAGGTGGTCCCAAAGCAGGCACGCGACAAATCAAGCCGGCCGGACACCGATTATAAAAAAAGGAAGAGATTGCGCGGTTTACATGTTTATTCGATCACATAAACATATGTACGTGCGATACGCTTAGGTGAAAAGGTGCGAGAAATAATACGGAGTCATTGCACTTTCTTTTTTCATTTAAGAGATCCATGCTTTCTACGGACAGGCGAGACGAGATACGTTTAAGCGACTTATTTTCGAAGCGAGGTGCGTCGAATTATGGTACGATGGAAATTACGATGGGTTTTTTGCGTGACGCGGTAATCAAACGGGATACGGATACGAACTGATGCGATGTATCTTAATAACAATTTTAAAAACGTGACACGTGCAGAATTAAATAGTCAATTCAGAATAAACAGCTTATATACTTCTCATAGATTTCTCTCCTATTTACATAAATATTTTATGCTAGTTTATTATAAATGTATTTTGAGTTTTTTCATCAACTATATTTTAGAGTTTTTTCAGCTTGTATATTTCCGAACGGCATAAAATGCCAAAATTATAGTCGAGATGAGGCGATCCTGTTTAAGATATATTTCGATAGAAGGAAGGGAGTGTGCGCAACATCTCGAGCAAATGGGACGTCTTCTACAGACGTTTGAAAAGGGGGTGTATTAAGTACAGGCAGTTTTGGATGCGAATAATGTATTCCTAGGAGCATCTGCTCGTTCTAGCTGTCGAGAATTGCATCGGTGGGTGTAAACCCTCGCACTCAGCGGCCATTTCGCTCTATCATAGCAACTGCGGCAACTTTCGTTTAAATGTACATAAATTTGATCAAATTCAAAATTTAATTTCTTCAAATTAACCAAATATATAATATATATATATATATATAATATATTATATATTTTTTTTTCTTTTACAAAATTAAGACATATTGCAGAGAAATGTTTAGCATTAAAGGGGAAATATATGTATATACATGCAAAAATAAATAGAGACTATAAAATATATGATTCATATGATATTATTTTGGGATATTACTTCTCAGCCTCCTTTTATTTTTATTATGTTTCATTCAATTGAGTCTATTAGTCTATTAATTTAATTTTTCGTATGAAATTATTTTGAGTGTGGTTTTTGAGCCTTCTTGATAAATAATAAATCTCGTGGCAA
>Ga0157364_1003177_pt1 | contig 15834 bp, 7 predicted proteins | sample AttsexASBM2_FD_111476 | JGI IMG/M metagenome (GOLD analysis project Ga0157364, IMG submission 111476) | Fungus gardens microbial communities from leaf cutter ant in Ribeirão Preto, State of São Paulo, Brazil - Atta sexdens ASBM2 | ecosystem: Host-associated > Fungi > Mycelium > Unclassified ...
AAATGTGTTTAAGCAGAAGTTGAGTGCTCTCTTTGTGGTTGATGTTGAAACATGTAGAAGATGCATAGAAGAGCAAATGAAGTGTAATACTTATCCAAGCTGCATGGGATATGAATGTCAAATGGTCTTTGGCTTATATACTATGTTCTTATATTTCATACTGGTTACATGTTTCAAAGAAAGACCATAAAGGGTTAGTGTTAGGATAGCTGGGTGGAAGAGCAGGGTACTTCAAATCTCTAGAGAATCCTAAGTTTATTGTCTAAGAAATACTAACTATACACTTATCTCTAGGAAATCCTAAGAGAACAGAATAGGAATTCTTGAAGGTAATAACTACTCTATATAATAACAGATCTATTCTAATATGTCAGAATTCTGTTTGTATTATGACTTAAGACTCAAGAGTTAGAACCAAAATGTTACAAACTTCATTTAGCTTGTATCTCCACAATCAGTGGACCTACTTTCACAAACTAAGTTGCACTGTAAAGCCCCAAATAAGGGCTATCTGCACATATATAGGATGTACAAAAGTGACAACAAACAATTGAGATATCAGGTCATCAGTAACTGTAAAATCTTTGTTTGCTAATATCTCATGAATGACTGGACAGATTTGCATGATCAAACTTGCATTGGAAAGTGCTCATCAAACCATTTCCAACAATATATGGTATATTACATAGCAATAAGTATTTATAGAGATACAAGCATATCAATATAGTGACATAATTAGTTATCTTCTAAAATTAGCCTGACAGCTGCTATAATAGATGACAGCTCCCATCAGATATGAGTTTTGATCCACTCTTTTATATATATACTTCTGTGTTTGAGAATTAAACCTCAGACTTAACAACATCAATTTTCATCAATTTTTATTCTTTATTATCTGTATTGATCTTAATCATTATTATCATTATTATTGAACTTCTGAATCACTTTTAAACCTCCAAGAGTGTACCCAAGGTTCAGATATCACAAATAAGTGAGTAGCTCATTTTATGATACAAAAGTTAAACCTTGGATTGGGTTAATCACAAGAGAACTTGATGGAGTTCCTAGTACAACATATCTATCTTATATACTACCACAGGTGGTCTGTGCTACTACTGCATCTAGCCTATCTTAAAGACTATATATAAACTATAAGGTTAATATATGTTAAGTATATTATATGATATCATTGTTCCAAAAGCTTTTACTATATTTTATTATGATCACATGACTTACATAACACATCATGTAACTAGTTTGTGACAGCTGTGATTGTAACATCATACTAAACTCTAACCCTAAATAAAAGAAAATCAAAAATCAAAAATAAAATGAAGTCCAATGTTTATAACTCTGACACTTGACAAGTGCTTTCAGAGCATAGAAGAGTGAATGAGTGAATGATAATAGCAAACTATAGAAGACTACAAAATATTATAGAAAAGTAAGAGAATACAAGAAAGAAAGTTAGATAATATATTTAGACAGTTAGAAGTATTTGTATATAGCTCAAAGGGGTCTAGGATACAGAAAAGTGAATTAGTGGATGAGTGCAGATGCTAGAAAGAGTTATAGAATACAAATCAGCTAGAAAACATGGAAAAGAAAAGTCTTAGAAGAATAAGTCTTCTTACAGTTAGAATATAAATAAAATTTAGAAAGGTGAGATATGCCATCATTACTACTAGATAAGTGTTAGTTTTAGTTTATTTTCAAAATAACAGTGTTAGAAACAGACCAGCTACTGAACCAGTTATATATTATAACTTAAGACCTTAAGTAAAGATTAAAAGAAGAATTTGTATTAGATTAACATAAGTAAAGTTCCAAATACAAAGTATTTGCTTTATATATGCTAAGATAGTGGTCTGTGTGACACTATATCTAATCTATCCTAAAAACCATATGTTATCCATAAGATTAACATGTAGTAAACATACTACATGATATTATTGTTTTAGAAGCTTTTATGTCTTTCTGTATAATACATAATTATATAACTGTGACTGTATCACATTGTTATGTTATGTAATAGTTTGTGATAGTAACATGTAATGTCATACTAATATCTAATCCTAAGTTCAAAATAAAAAAATAAATAGAAAATCAAATTAAATTAAAAAAGAATAAAAAAAGAAAAAGAAAGTCTACTGTCTTCAATTCTGAAAACTGATTTCTATTTTCACCAGTTTCTCTCTAATCTTTTTAAATATTTAACTTTGAACTTTCTATTATTCTATTTATATAACATTTTTGCTGTATATGTCTCTGATAACTTCCCTTTTCTAAAGTCTCATTCTTTTGTTATGTCTAACATTTTTTGTCTTCTAACTTTCACATTTAATCTTCTCTTAAACTTTGCCACTGCTTTTTTAATATTCTCTAAGTTCTTCTCTCTCTCCTATATATTATGTTTTATTATAAATCTCTTCTATCATACTATTAGTTTTATCTCTTTTACATTTTGTTTTTCTACTTACTTTCTATATTTTACTACTCAACTAATATTCACAACTAGATGAATTCTCATCAAAGTTAGCAGTTGTATCTTGTTGATAATATATGGATCAATATATCAATCTACTAATTTCTTTCTTTGCTAGTTTTTTCCTGAACACTAGATATTTTATGCTTAGCATTATCTTATCTTCTTTCTTTTACTCTTTAGCTTTCCTCCTCTCTTTATCTGCTTGTCTTTTTATCACAAAATAAACTACTTACTTATTTATGATAACTGAATCTTAGGTATACTCTCAGAAGTTTAGAAATGATTCAGAAGTTCAATTATGATGACAATAATAATGAAGATTAATATAAATGTCAATGATAAAAAGATAAAAATTAATATTGTTAAGTTTGAAGTTTAACTCTCAAACATAAAAGTATTTATACAAAATAGTAATAGTCTGTGCACAAGCTATTTCTATCATATAATCAAAACTCATATCTAGTAGGGCTATTATTTGTTATAGCAGATATTAGGCTAATTTTAGAAGATAACTAATTATGTTACTATATTAATATCCTTGTATTTTTATGAATACTGATTTTCATATAATGTATAATATATTATTAGAGTCTATTTGATAAGCACTTTCTAATACAAGTTTAATTATGAAAACTTGTTCAGTTATTCCTAATAATAGCCAATGAAACTTGTAGTTACTGATGGTCTGATATCTTAGTAATATGTTGTTACTTTTGTATATCCTACATATATGTAAATAGCCCTCAATTGGAGCTTTGTAGTACAACTTGGTTTGTGAGAATTAGTTTACTAGTTGTGGAGATATAAGTTAAATAAAGTTTGTGATAGTAATTATAAAACTACTCTTTAGATTCTTAGTACATTTCATACTTTACCTATTAGTATAATTGAGGCTCTGGCAGTGTTACAATTGAAGACTTAAAGTGTTAAGTTAACAAAAGAATCTTATATTAGGTTAATATAAGAGAACTCAATAGAATTTTTAGTAAAAAGTGTCTATTTTATATGTGCTAGCTAGTAGTCTATGTAAGACTAATAATGATATTATATAATATGTTTGTCACATGTTAACCTTATAGATAACATATAGCCTTTAGGATAAATTAATATTATCAGAGTTGAAAATAGTAAACTTAATTTATTTTTATTTTATTTCATATTTCTATTTATTTTTATATTTTTGGACTTGAAGTTAGGAGTTAAGTTAGTATGACATTACAAACTGTCATATAAAGTGACATAGTGTCATATATTTACCACAAGTTACAGTTACAGTCATATAACCATATGTCACAAAAAAACATTGTAAAAGATTCTAAAATAATAATTATATAATATATATAATATATATTTATTTTGAGGCTAACATATGCTCTTTAGGATAGATTAGGTTTAGTATAGTATAGACTATTAGTCTAGTATATGTTAGAGTTCAAGACAGAGGACTCTAACTATTTTACTTTTCTTATTTCTTATTTCTTATTTCTTACTTTCTTCTCTCTTATTTTTGGAGACTCAGGGTTAGGACTAACATGACAACACTGCCACCTAAATCACATGACAAGGTCACAGTCATGCAGTCATATGTCACATAAAAAGGTATAGAAGGTTCTGAAAGAATAATGTCATACAGCATATATAACATATATTGACCTTAAGGTAAATACATGGCTATTTAGGGTAGGCTAGAAGTAGTTAGCATGGACCATGGGGTTTTAGTATATAAGGTAGACAATTCTGTACAAAGTTCTCTATTGAGTTCTCTTGTGTTAACCCAATACAAGGTTCATTCACCTGTTTCACACTAAGAACTTGAGTTTGTAACAGTATATATAAGATAGATAGATTATACTTAAGAACTCTATCAAGTTTTTTATATTAACCTAATACAAGGTTTTTTTTTATCTTACTCTTGGTCTTAAGCTATAGCAATCCTTTTAAAACATTTTATATTCTTTTATATATCACATGATCATGTGATTATAATAATCATATATAATGTTACATTATAACTCTAATTTTAAGTTCAAAATAATAAAATAAATAAAAATAAAAATAAAAAAGAATCAAATGATTAAAGTCTATTGTCTTTAATTCTAACATTATTTCCTCTTCAAGGTTTCTTCTTTAGAGAAACTAACTTCTATTTTTACCAGTTTCTCTCTAACTTCTCCAAATATTTCTTTTTAAATTTTCTATTGTCTCAACTCTATAATATTTTTGTTATGTACTTTCTTAGCAATTCTCCTCTTTTGGAGTCTTTTCTTTGCCATGTCTAACTTTTCTTGTTTTTTTTTTTACTTTTGTACTTAATCTCCCTTTGAATTCTGCTATTACTTTCTTTGCATTTTTCAAATTTTTCTTCTTCTTCTATATATCATTTTCTACTATAAATCTCTTCTAATATTTTTATTTTTATTTTATTCAGAATTTTCTCTACCTTCTACTCTTTAGCTTTATCTATTTCTACTATTTTTACATTTTCTATTTTGTATCCTTCCATCTGTTCTCTATATCTTACTACTTGACTAACTGTTATATTTTATGTTCTGTCTACATCTACACTAACCCAAAATAACTTATGTTTCCTTATCCATACTTCTCAACCTCTTTCAGTATGAATTATACTCTTCTATTTTACCTCAAATATCCTTATTAGTCTAGATTAACTCCATGAATATTGTAAGGAAATTAGTCTTATTTAAAAAGTTATAAGTATCTAGGAACTCCAGATGATATTTGGATAAGATATTTTACTATTATACTACTACTATATATGATATAATAAAATAGTCCAAGCATATAGTCTGTATACTTGACCAATCAATATCTATAACTATAATTAACTAGATAACTATAGTATTATTATAGCAGACTAGATAACAGAGATCAAGATAAGGTAGAGGCAGTTATCAGTGTTATAAGATGAGTGTGTGGACAGATTTTGGCTAGGGTTAGAGTTAGTTGGACATAGATAAGATAGTATAATTATTAGTCTATAACGGAAGAGAGATAAGAGATAGGCACATGACCTGGAAGTCATGTGATAGAGTCTAGAGTGGTCTGGAAGGACTTAGGGTCTAGAAGGATCAAGAGGAGTCTAGAGAAGGAGTTAGGGTTAGGGATGACATCAAGGGACAACAGTTCCTCATGGTGTACACATGATGTGCACATGTATAGCAGAGATTAAAGGTATGATGTCAGAGCACATGTAAGAAGCATGGTGGCTTTAAGGAAAACACATGTGGATGAGTAATAGGACATGAGGTAGCGGCATGGACTTAAGGGCCAGATAGATATTGTTGTAGCATAGACCAGGAGCCATGTATATATATAGTGGATAATATAGTGAGGGCTCCTTGTTGAGTTCTCTTGTAATCCCCACTACTAGATAGCCCATTGGAGAGCTTTGCTGAAGTCAGCATATCACGAGTGCTGTTCCAGCGAGTGGTTGCTACAACAATCAGTCCATCAGGAGCTAGTCTAAGTAATAACCAATTTAGGAGTATAACTAAATCTTTGTAGAGTGGATTTGGACTTATGATATTGCCGATATCCTAAATAGCTACTCTAGATATACTAACTAATATATAATTAGATAGTTTATACTGTAGTAGTCATCCTAAAAATCAACCAAAATCAGCATTTCTTTTCTAATGTTAGTGACAATACACTTTACTATCTTCTAGTGGTTTTTCCCCTTCTAAGTTCCTAAATCCTAATCTGAGATATATGACTTGTACAATAAATAGAAGTATAGCATACTAGCTAAAGCCAAAGATTGTTCCAATCTGCTTTCTGTTGTGGCAACTACTAGTCACAAAGACTAATAGAGACACAATCAATAAATCTCAAGACAAATATTGTTATAGGAATCATAAGAGAACTTGATAAGAAGTCTCTGCTAAATTGCTATCCTATTTATATAAATTACAGATAGTCTGTGCTACTAATAATTAACTCTACCCTAAAGTCCATGCATTGTCCATGAGTGTACTATATGTTCACTATGAGGTAGATATACTATTAGTATACTTCTGTCAAGATGGCAAGAAATAGACTTAGTTTTTTTTATTTTCTTTTCTCATTTTCCTTTCTTTTCAATTTATTTTACTGTATTTATATTTTTAGAACTAGGGTTAGGGTTAGAGTGATGAGGTCACATGGTCACACAACAGGTCACAAACCACATGATGGACAGAAGGACATAGAAGGTTCTAGAGGAGATGACGTTATACCACACACCATATACATGATTGTTTAGGATAGGCTAGAAATAGCTTGCATGGACCACCAGATAGTAGTATATAAGGAAGACAGTCTTGTACCAAGTTCTTTATTGAGTTCTCTTGTGTAAACCCTATATAAGGTTCTTCTCTTGTCTAGCACTGAGAGCTTGAGTCGTAACAACTCCTTGACATCATTCTTCTAGTCAATTCTTGCCCAGTTTAGGCTTATGACCTCACATCATGTGATAAGTCATGTGACATATGGTCACATGCCTTTTTATCATCTAAGAGAAAAAGAAACTCAAAAGAAAATTAAAAGAAAATTAAAAGAAAATATTAAATCCAAAAAATAGATAAAAGAAAAATGTTAGTTCTCACAGATATTATAACACTTTTTGTATTCTTGGATAATATATAAAACATTTATTCTGGACCTCTAAGATATCCTTCTAGATCTCAGGTAATGAGATGTAAACTGCATCTAATACTAATATTTACAACTAGATGAATTCTTATTGAAGTTTGCAGTTTTAATTTAACTATATTAGTAAATACTATCTTGTCAATGATATATAGACCTACATATTAATTCACTAATTTCTTCACCAGTCTCTCTTTGAACACTAAATCTTTTATACTCCTTTTCTTTTAATATTTACTCTTATTCTTAGCTTTCTTCCATAATTCACTATAAATGAAGATACTTTAGTTGTTAAATGAGTTTTATTGCTCTGAAACTCTAAGTATCTCCTATATAACTGAGTTGTATATAAGATTAGTAGTTACACTGTAATTTGCTAGTCTGATAATTGACAAAGATAAATTTTATTGAACTCAATCTTTGATGTTCAATGGTGATATACCAAATTAGCACTTATCTCCATCTTGGATTTTGACTAATTCTCTGAAGTTGTGACCACATAGCAGATAGATAGTGTAGCACATAAGCTGAAGCCAAGATTATCCTACTAGTTTGTATCATCAAGCCAACCCTATGGACTTTTGTCTTCTAGTATGAACCACACCTGATATTGTTGCTAACCACTCTGGCCAATCTTTTTGTCTATAATCTACAAAGAACTATAGATATTATTCTATTTTTCTAGCTCATATATTTGGTTTGGCCATTCATTTGTAGATGAAATAATATTAACAACTTTGTTTCAATATCCAACATTCATATTTAACTTCTTTGTTAACTCCACTACAAACTATAGTTTCCTATCTAATATAACACTTTCTAGCAGTTCATAAAACTTCCACATGTTATTTCTGAACAACCTTGCTAATTCTTTTGTTAATGTTCTTTCTATAGTTGTCACAAAATATTTTTGACAACTTATTACAAACTACCAAAATTACATCTTTTTCTGTTACTAATGGCAACTTTGGAATGAAGTCTACTGTCAAATACATCTATGATCTCTTAGGCATCTCATTCACCATTAGTTTTTCTACTGGTGCTTCCACTTCTTTACTACTCTATCATATTCTTCTTCTTCTATTCCTACTATAATATTATCAATGAAGCTTGCCACTTCCTCAGTATTGATCAAGTTCTGTAGAATCTTGTTCATTATTATTTGAAATATTACTGAAAATTTAGTAAGTTAAAAGAATATTACCATAGATTTAAACAGCCCTTTTAGAGTTGTAAGCACTGTCTTTCACTTATATTTCTCCTTTATTCATGTATTATTTTAGCCCTAATATAAATCTAACTTAGTAAATAATTATCTATAGTCCTGAACCATTTTATCTTTCTTTTCTACAAAAAACACTGGTGTTATTTAAAATAACTTTGAGAATCTAATATACTCTTTTTTCAATTGTTCTTCAATGGATGTACCTTTCTATTAGAGTTGTAAATAATAGACTTTATTTTTTTATTTTTCTTGCTTTTATTTTTATTTTTATTTTATTTTATTTTATTCTAAACTTAGGGTTAGGGTTAGTGTGACATTAACATGTTTGATATATATTGATCTTAAGAACAATATATAGCTCTTTAGGGTAGGTTGATGCTACTGTAACATGGACTAGTAGCTAGTATATATAAGATAGGTTATTTTATACTAGGAACTCTATTGAGTTCTCTTTTAATTACTTAATCTAAGATTTATTTTTTCATCTAACCTTAAGAACTTAAGTCTTAACACTTTTTCTTTTTTGGTACAAATTCTTTCTTGATATCTATTACATAGTCCTAGATCTTCCTCATTAGCATCCTCTTGCTTTCTTTCTTTTCAAAAACATAGATTCACTTATAGAATTTTTAAGAAACTAATTTCTTAGTCTTTTCTTCAGAGTTTTCTATCTCTTTCTTTTTATTCTAAATTTTCTATCTTTCTACTATCTTCTTTACTTCTATCATTCACTTTTCTTTATTTTTTCTTCTTCTTCTTGCTATTTTTACTATCTTAGTTTTATCTGCTTTAGTCTTTATTGTTTTCTATATTTCTCTAGACATCTTATCATATTTACTTCTTTTGTCCTCTAATTAATCTCAGAATTGTAGTGTACTAGCTATAGCATTTTCAAAATTATACTTTACTTCTAATCTCTTATTTACATAGATTTCTGTTTTATTTTTATATTCTTAGTAATAAATATTAACTTCTACAGTATTTTATATTGGTCTCTTCTTATTAAATATTCCATCTATATTTTATATATATATTAGTATTTCTATTTTTCAACTTGTATCTTTGTTTCTTGGCAATGTTAGGTATAGTTCATACCAGAAGGCAAAAGTCCATATGGCTGGCTTGGTAATGTGTGGAGTGTGTAAACTCTATATTTGGTGATATAAACTTGTGGAACGATCTTGGCTTTAGCTTATATACTGTGCTATCTGTCTGCTATGTGGTTGCAACTTCAGATGAATGAATGAAGTCTGAGATGGAAGTAAGTGCTGATTTGGTATGTCATCATTGAATACCAGAGATCAAGTTCAATAATAATTTTCATTGATTATTAGACTAGTGAATTACAATATAACTACTAGTCTTATATATGAGTAAAAGATATAAGAGATGCTTAGGGTTTCAGTAGTATAGTCTCTATTATCCTGAGCAGAGATTTCAGTGGTGAGACACTGATAAGAGTAAGGTAGAAAGACTTTGCCATAGAAGACTGAGTTGGATAGAAGTATTCCTGTTATGGAAGATAGAATATCCAGATTGTTGTATCACTATCATGGAAACATGCTGTAAAAATAATGGCTGTCATAGAAGATGAGCTTGTGTCATGAATGTTAAGGGAGCAATATCATTATGGGAATATATCTTCCAAATGAATAAACCTGGTATATAACATTCTGCCACTGAATTCTTTCTTTAAACTTGACAGAAATTTTCTTACTATTGTATAGTTTAAATTCCCACTCTTTAAATCCTCCATAATATTCTTGTTCCATATATTTGCTAATCCTTCCTGCATATATAATAAAACCCACTGAACTTGCTTCTCTACTATTGTATCTCTTATCCTCATTCTGATATATAATCTATATACCACATGAAATCCTGAAACTTTTTCTGCTTTCTTATTGGATATTAGTAGCTTGGTTATATTTACATTTTATCCTGTATTATATCTGAGAACTGCTACTATATCTTCTTCTTCAATACTAGCTAGAGCTATTAGTATCTGTAAGGTAGCTGAGTATAGATGAAAATAAAATTGGAAGTAGTATGGAAAGTGAGAATGTATAGAGAGGTAAGATAGAGCTAGTATTAATCTCTCTCTCAAATTCATACTCTAAACTGAACTCAATCTCTGTAAGTGTTAGCAGGCTCTTTTCTTATTCTACTTTATACTATTTACTGACTACCTAACTACTAACTACTGCTCTAATTGAAATATAAATGATTTTGACCTAAAAAGGTCATTTTACTCTAGACAAGGTCTTAGAAATGCCTGTTATTCTCCTATGTATATTGATTACAAGTAGATGCTGCAGCACAGAGCTTCTACTTAAAAGGATACAAGTAATTATTTAATACTACTCAATTTAATGATGAGTAATGTCTAGTTGTATTAGAGGATATTAGCAATACTGTAAGTCTAAATACACTCTACAAAGGCTTAGTTATACTCCTAGGATGGTCATTATCTAGACTAGCTCCTAATGGACTGATTGTCAGAACTGCAAAAAGTGGACTTAGTTTTATTTTATTTTTCTTCTCATTTTTCATTTCATTTTCAATTTATTATCTATTTTGGAACTTAGGATTAGGATTTAATGTGACAAGTCACCATCACAAACTGTTACACTATAATGCTGTCATAGTCACATCATTACATGATCACAGAACATGATAGAAGGTGGTAGAAGCTTCTAGAATAACAACGTTATAATAATATGTTTGATGCATGTTGGCCTTAAGGCTTACACAAGGTTATTTAGAGTAGGCTAAAGTAGTAGAGCATAGACCATATATAATTAATATATATATATAAAGTAGACAATCTTGTACAGAGTACTCTATTGAGTTCTCTTGTATTAACTCTAATATAAGGTTTTCTTTCTTGACCTACTCTAAGGTTTTAAGTTTGTAATACTGATAGTTACCTCTATCTTATTCTGATTTCCATTGTCTAGTTTGTTACAGTAGTACTATAGTTATTTAGTTAATTATAGTTGTAAATATTGATTGGTCAAGTGTACAGATCATATGCTTAGACCATCCTATTATAGTATATATAGTAGTGATATAACAGTAAAATATCTTACCCAAATATTATCTGGAGTTTCTGAACACTTACAACTTTTTAATATAAAACTAATCCCCTTACAAGCTAGTAACTTAGGTCTGATCACTGATATTTATAACTATTCATGCTGAGCAGCTAGCTTCCCTTTATATCTGAGGTCCAGCTTTTATACTAAGTGTAACTAGTAGTTATATTGTGTTATAATTGCTATCTCATGTTCTACAGATAGTTGTTTTATAGACAAGCATGTGCTAGGTTTATTTCATCTCTGACTCACTATTTACTATACCTTATTATTTTCTTATGTTTTATCAGTCAGTGCCTTATGTAGTAGTAGAGGTTTCATCATGTTCTCCTCATTTCTTTCTCAAGAATGCCTCATATATTATTTGTGGTTATTAGGTATATATATAACTGTAGATATTATTGTCACATACTACCAAAATTCATCTGAACCCATTACAGATAATGCTTACCAATATCCACTTCACTCAAAACATTCATGAAAATGGATATCCATTTTCTGATCTGTACTACTCTTCCAGTATGGATCAATCCGGCTCTATTCAGAGTTGATCACTCCATAATCAAGCATATAGCTTTCTCCTGCTCTCCATGGAACTCCAAACATTATTCCAAGGACTTTTAGTATATACCGAGTAGATACTTGTCTCTATGGATTCTTAGATATAGTCTTAGTTATAGAGTACCAATATTTCAAATAACCAGATACTCTGTATTTAGCTATCCTGAAAATCAACTAAAACTAGCATTACTCTTCCAGTATTAGCGATAACACACCTTGCTATCTTCTAGCAGTTGTCTACCTCCTAAAGTCTTCAATTCTGGTCTGAAATATGTAACCAGTATGACTTGTAAATATGCAGCACATATACTGAAGCTGAAGGTTATTCCACTCTGACTTCTATATTCTTGGATAATGCATCTTTACTTGGATCTTGATATCTAGGAGATCCTATTTAGATCTCAGATAATAAGGTGTGGACTATATCTAATATGGCCTTAAGAAAAGTACAGGAGAAAATGAAGCAGCAAGTAGATAAGGAAAGGAGAGAAGCTGAAAAATGAAAGAAGAGAGATAAAGTGATATTGAGTATAAAATATCTAGTATTCAAGAAGTAACCAGTAAGAAAATTAGTAGATCAATATGTTAGTCTATATATCATTGATGAAGTAGTTTCTATAAGAGGACTGGCTTTTTGAGACTTTTCTCTTTCATGTTTTTGGCTAATCTATATTCCATAATCCTTTTCCACATCTGCTCATCTGATTTTCTGTACTCTAGATCTCTTTAAACTGCATACCAATACTCCTAACTATCTGAATATATATCATTTAACTTCCTTTACATACTACCTTGCTCTTCTGCAATACTCTGTGGTCTTCCAAAGTCTTCTAGTATCATTTGTACATCTGCTTATCTGCTTTCCCATACTTCAGAAGTATCTGCTAAGCACTCTAACTCTCTTTTATCTTGGTTTCTCTATTCTAAACTGTTCCTAATTACTTAAGTATCATCATTCTTTGCTTATGTAAACAGTATTCTGACACATTAGAATAGACTTGTTATTATATAGAGTAGTTGTCATCTTCAGAAATCCCTATTCTGTTTTCTTAGGATTTCCTAGAGGTAAATATATAGTTCAGTAATTTCTTAGACAATAGGTTTAGGATTTTCTAGAGATTTGAAGTGCTTTGCTCTTCTGTCCAGTTGTCCTAACAGTTTCTACTAATATAATCAAATAATGATTGTTAATTTCAATAATGATTCATCCAGTAGTAAATGTTAGTCAAGTAGCATAGTAGAAGAAATAAGTAGAGAGGCAGAAGGTAAAAGAAGTAAAACCAGTAAAAATAAATAGAGTCAAAGAATAGAAGGTAGAAAATATATTAAATAAGAGAAAAATAAGAGAAGTAGTGAAATATCTAGTGCAATGGGGAAGGTTCATAGCAGAAAACAACACTTGGGAAAAAGAGAAGGACTTAGAGAATACAAAAGAAGTAATAGCAATAAAGGGAGATTAAGTACAGAAGTGAGAAGACAAGAAAAGTTGGATATAACAGAGAAAAAGGACTTGAGAAGAAAGAAGTTGTTAGAGAAATATATAGTAAAGATACTGTATAGGTGGAATGATGGAAAATTTAAGGATATTGCCACAGCCCTAAGTCTGGCCAAGAAAATAAGACTTTGAGCAGATACTGACAGAGCCTGCTTCAATAAAATAAATGGAAAGAACAAATACTATAATAGTATACCCACAACATTAATAGACAGGGTTTATGCTAGAGCATGACCATATGCTATGGAGATAGATTAGGAGAGAAATTGTTATAATTGTGGAGAGTTTGAACATATTATAAGATACTGTAAGAATTGAAAGCTTATTAAACAAGAAAGTAGAGCAAAGTATAAGACCAATCACAACATGGACTGTTTAAAAGAGAAGGAGAATCTAGTAGTTCTCAACTAGATTCTAATTATGATAAGTTTGCAATACTCAGTAGTAGAGTAATGGATAATACATTCTACTGCAACTTGAATGGAAACACCTTAAGAGAAGTGATGGTGCAAATTAGACTTGAGAGAATTGATATGCAAGAAAAAATAACTATGGAGGCATTACTAGATAGTGGAGCAATGGATTTAGTTATAAGTTTAGAGTTTGCAAGAAAGTAGAGATTTAAGTTGAAAAAATTCAAAAGACTAATATATGTGAGAAATGTAGATAGTACTTTTAATAAAGAGGGGCTGATATAGTATACAGTAAAGATAAATATATTTTACAAGAGATTTAAAGAGAGAACAGAGATTAATGTGATAGGAAGGCACAAGTAGAATGTAATCTTGGGAATGTTATAGCTTGCTCACCACAACCCTGAAATTGACTAGAAAATAGGAGAGGTAAAGATAACAATTTATTCTGAAGAATGTGGAAAATAGTAGAGAGAAAACCAGAGTGGTAAAAACAAAAGAAAGGAAAAGAAAGAGAAAAAGAAGGAAGAATATGGAAAGAGAAAGAGTGAAAGAAGGAAGAAAAAACCAAAAGAAGAGAAAACAATAAAGGTAAAATGAGTAGCAAAAGAATAAGAGATTTAGAATAAAGATGAGGAAACAGTAAAATCAGAGGAAGAAGCCAAGAAATTGGTTTTTCTAAAATTCTACCAATAGATCTATGTTTTCAGAAAGAAATTAAGTGAGAGAATGCCAACAAGAAAAATATGGGACTATATGATAAATATAAAGAAAGAGTTTGTACTAAGAAAGGGAAAAGTGTATTTCTTGTCCAGAGAAGAAAGGGGAGAGATATATGAGTTCACCTATAAACAATTGAAAAAGGGATATATCAGATTCTCAAAATTGTCTCAAACAACATCAGTATTCTTTGTAGGAAAAAAGGATAAGTAAGAAGTATATAGTACAGAACTATAGATATCTAAATGAATAAACTGTAAAAAATCATTCTCTACCTCTTATTTCAGACATTGTAGAAAATATCAGTACAAAGAAAGTATTTACTAAGTTAAATTTACAATGGATTCACACTCACTAATTTTATCTGCAAGGATAGTATAAAAGACAAAGACAAGAAGGAACTTAGCAAGTTAGGCTTTAGAGCAGAGTCAGAAGAGGTGCTATACAGATAGATCAAACTTAGCTTCAACAAGTAACATTGTGCCTAGCCTATATATTATGTGGTTATGATTTCAAATGATGAGAGTTTTGGACAGATATATGTAAGTGCAACACAATTCAAGTTAATAATCAGACTAAGGAAACAGTACATAATAGACTATATTCTTAAATATAAAACTGGTAACCTAATAATAATCTACTGCTATACATATTCTGTGTTGTCAGGCATTATAGAAGATGTTGTTCAGAACTCCATGGAATTGATAAGGAGTACAGGATCTAGTTCTTAGGTTGATGGGTGATTAGAATGGAGTGTTATCTATGCCAGAAGAGCCAAAAGTGTGTGAACATCAGATAGTATGTAACAGTATCTCCCCCTTAGAGCCTTAAAGGCTCAGCTCTAAGTTGCACAGATATTAGTGATTACTGTAGTCTGATAATAGTAAATGAAATGAAAAATTATTGTTACTTCAAGTCTAAGGAACACAGCAAATGTCAGAGCTGAGATAATAAGAAAGGACTGGCTTTGTTAGGATAAGCTTGGTAGAAATTGAATATGAGATCTAGGGTATAAGCAAGTTCTGATGTAGATAGCTGTTATGGGACATTGAACACTAACAATTTTTTATTTTCTTTTCTTTTATTTTTTCTGATTTTACTTTTCTTTTTCTTTATTTTATTTTCTTGAAGAGACGATGAAGAAGGCACATGACAAGGAAGTCACATGACAGGTCACATGATGT
>Ga0157364_1003178_pt1 | contig 15827 bp, 8 predicted proteins | sample AttsexASBM2_FD_111476 | JGI IMG/M metagenome (GOLD analysis project Ga0157364, IMG submission 111476) | Fungus gardens microbial communities from leaf cutter ant in Ribeirão Preto, State of São Paulo, Brazil - Atta sexdens ASBM2 | ecosystem: Host-associated > Fungi > Mycelium > Unclassified ...
GATAACCTGTCACATACTACCAGAATTGCATCTTTTCCTGCTACTAGTGGCAGCTTAACTTTTGGAGTTTCCTTGACTAGAACATGTGTTGGGGTTGTCTCATTTATGATCTTCTATTTTACTGTGCTATATGTTTTTCTCATGTATTATCAGTCAGTGTCTCATGTAATAGGAGAGGTATCCTTATATGATTCTTACTTTCTACTTCTTGTTTCCTCAAGGACACTTTCCTTATTCCTCATAGTCTATAGGTATCTATAGTAGTAGATACAGTTCTGTATCTTTATGCTTTACCAATTGATCATCTCCTTCTGTTATGACTTAAAGACCTTAGGGTTGGTCAAGAAGAGAAACCTTGTATAGGGTTTACACAAGAGAACTTGATAGAGAACTCTGTACAGGATTGTCTACCTTATATACTAAAACCTCATGGTCCATGTGACTACTACTTTAGCCTACCCTAAATGACCATGTGTTTGCCTTAAGTATGACAATATCTCTCTAGAATAGTATGATGACATCTCTCCAGAACCTTCTATGTTCTTCTTTTGCTACCATATGACTTGTGACCATTACTGTGATTGTGACATGTGACATGTGACAGTGTCACCATTACATCATGCTGAACCCTATCCCCAGTTCCCAGAGTAAAAACTAAAAAAATGAAAAAGAAGAAAAATAAAAATAAAATAAAATAAAAAGAGAATTAAAAGAAACTTGGGTCCAGACTCTGTAAGTCTGACACCTTCATTCTTTCTCAAGTCTTTGCCTAAGTTACAATCTGTTAGGGCAACTGGGTGGAAGAGCAGGGCACTTCAAATCTCCAGAAAATTCTAAGTTTATTGTCTAGGAAATACTAGCTATACACTTATTTCTAGGAAATCCTAAGAGAACAGGATGAGGATTTCTAAAGATGAAAGCTACTCTATATAATAACAGATCAGAATCTAGATATTACAATTGATGTCTCCTGGATGCAACATGGACTAGAGTCAAGAATAATGATAATATGATTGGCTATGTCATAATAGTTTCAGTCAACACCTCATGTAGTAGGTGTTATATCCCTGCTTTGTCCTCATGTTTTATGACTCATTTGTCTCATGTACAATAGACTATTTCCTCATGGTTAATATGTATATATAGTATAGATACACTTCTGTATTCTTACACTTTACCACTTGAATCCATCTCTTACTTCCTCTCAAGTCTTTGCCTAAGTGCAACCTGAGCTCTAAGCTAAGGTCATAACACTAGGGTGTGAAAAAGTGTCATGGTATGCTTAAACCCTTATATTTTATTTTAATTTTATTTTAATTTTATCTATTTTCTTTAATTTGATTTCTCTTTTTGTTTTCTTTTATTTATTGGATAATAAAGAGGCACATGACTGCAGTCACATGATATGTCACATAACATTATATCATAGGCCTAGAACTTAGGAGAAAGGACTTGAAAGATGATATCAAGGTGAATGTAAACAATATATTTATCTCATGATATATAGTATACTTATGAATAATATATGGACTTTAGGATAGGATCATTTATTGTTAGCATGGATCATATATCTATAGTATAAATAGGATAGTAATATATCAGAGACTCCTTGTTGAGTTCTTTTATGATCCCTATGAGATTTTCATCTTATAAGACTATTTAGTATACTATTGCCCGTCTTGATTAGTAGTTATTACAATAGAAAGTAGATAAGTGGATGAGTGTAGATTTCAGAAAGAGTTATAGAACATGGATTAGCTGGAAAATGTGGAAGAGAAAAGTCTTAGAAAAGTAAGTCCTTTTATACAATCTGAAATGTAATATTTGGTGATGTATTATCAGGCTTATCTTGTAAAAAGAGAATGTATAGTATTTATGCTACTGAAACATCATAATGGTTAGGCCATTGAAAAAATATTGAGACAACATTGTGGTTAGACTACTAAACAAACAAGATAAATATATGTCATTAAACTCTCTTTTCTGTACTTTCTTGCTCTTCTGCAACACTCTGTAGTCTTGTCATATGCAAGTCCACCTGTCCGGAAATTACATCCCTGTGGTGATATCATTTTCTAATTATACAAGCCTGCCTTCCATGGTGGCCACCATTCTCGCAACATGCTTTCTGGCAGTACTGCAACTATCCAGGTATTCTGTCTTTTATAGTAGAGATACTCCTATTCAACTCGGTCTTCCATGATGGAGTTACCCCTGTCAGTGTCTCAATACTGAAACCTCCACTTGAGGTAATAGGGGTTTTACCACTGAAATCCTGAGCATCTCCTATACTATCCATTTGTATATAAGACTAGTAGTTATCTTGTAATTTGCTAGTCTGATAATTAATGAAGATAACTCTTATTGAACTTGATCTCCAGTATTCAATGGTGACATATCAATCAGCACTCACTCCCATCTCAGACTTTTCCATATCATCTGAAGTTACGACCATGTAGCAGACAGATGGTGCAGTATATAAGCTGAAGCCAAGGTTGTTTCACAAGTCTGCACATCTCTGAGTCCATTCTATGGACTTCCATCCCAGTGTGAACTGTGCCTGACAAGTCTTCTGAAGTCTTGTTGTATCATTCACACTTCCACTTATCTATTTTCATGTACTCTAGAAGTACCTGCTAAGTACTCTGGCTTTCTTTCACTTTAGTTTCTCTATTTTGAACTGTTTTCAATTACTTAAGTATTATTATTCCTTGCTTATCCTTATCTTATGTAATCAGAATTCTGACACATTAGAATAGACCTATTAATATATAGAGTAGATTTTCTACAGATAAGTATATAGTTTAGTATTTTTCAGATAATAGACTTAGGATTTTTTGGAGATTTGAAGTGCTTGACTTTTCTATCCAGTGGCTCTAACAGTAAGTGTTAGATAGAATTCACACTAAAGAGTGAAATTTCATGGGATTATCTTAGAGTTGTACTAAGTATGGAAACCTGTCATATCCTAATCCAGTCATATTTATCTCAACCTACAGATAATACTCCCCAACTCATTTATACTTTCTATTCTCTTCTAGTATGAATTATTTATTCCACCTTAGACATGCTTGCTAGACTTCTTGATAACTTTATGAATTTTCACACCAATATCTGAGAACTATCCAGAACCAAAATAACTCACTTATAGTCTTTATTCCTAGATAACTACCTTAGATTAGTATATAAGCTAGTAATTATACTATAAGCCCTTATCTTCAAAATTAAACAAAACTAGTACTGTCTTCTAATATTAGTAGTGACACATCTCACCACTTTCTGGTGGACTTGTTCTCTAGGCATTCAAAGTAACTTTTCTGAAATATATGAAACTAATAGAAATATAATATATAAGCTGAAGCCAAAGGTTATTCTAACACTCATATTCTGTATATTTAGATAATGCATGCTTGCTAATTTGACTTCTAAAAGCTTACTAACACATCTTATATAATCAAGTAAAAACTGTGTCTGCTAATAGACTAAATACTATCATATTACAAACTTTAAGTTATATCTGTTATAACTTCAATTTAAGTATTTGAACAAAAGATAACTCTTATATTGAGTAACACAAGAGAACTTGATAGAGTTTCAAGTACAAACTAATCTATCTTATATACTATGGACCATAGTCTGTGCACACACTATAACTCAACTATCCCAAAGTTTATATACTCTTTATAAAGCTAATATGCTATTGCTATACTATATAATATCATTTGTTCCAGAATATTCTACAACCTTCTTTGTGTCACATGATTATGACTTGTGATAGGTGTTATATTTCCATCATGCTTTGTAACTTGTGTGATCATTATGTATAATGTTATACTATACTGTTTGCCTAAGTTCAAAATAATAATAAAAACCAAAATAAAAGGAAAATGAGAAAAATAAATCAAAACTAATGTTACAATTACAAGACCAGATTGTTTACCTTATATACCTTTGACTGATGGTCTATGCTATACTACTTTTTTATTTTATTTTATTTTATTTTAAATCAACGATTTATAACGCGGGGCGTGATGGCAGACCATGGTAACTACTTAGTAGCTACAGTACATTGATGGGCATACAACATAAAAAAGGAAAAAGAAAAGAAAAAGAAAACAAAAGAAAACAAAAAAAGAAAACGAACCAAACTATGATAACAGGATCACTACATTTACTGTACTCTACTTTTGAAAGAGTTCCTGTTGTTTCTTACCATGCTAATCTCTATTGAAACGGTTGCGCCAATATGGACAACTATAGCTATCTGCTTGATGATCTCCCTTGCAATTTATGCATTTGAAGATATGAGGACATAGCTCTCCAGCATTGGTAGCCATGCGATTTGCTTTCTTGTTTTCCATGCAACACCATGCTTTCTCTCTGTGGTGATCGGTATCGTGAGCTCCATAGCACTTAGTGCACCTGGAGATATGAGAGCGACAGCTTAGTGTTGAATGTCCCCACTTCCAACAGTTTTTACACTGAGGAACTCCTAGGTTCATGTTTGTTCCGCGAACAGTCGCAATAAATTGTCCAACATTAAATCGTCAATTAATAATGTTCTTTGTGCAAGAACCGCTCTGGGAATCCCAGATGTCCACCCATACCACTGCTTTATCTGACTTGGGTGATGCTTTGATGACATGTGGTTTCGAGGCCAAAGTCGTGTCCTTGAATAAGTGCGAGTGTTTAAGCACACCTTTGATGATATCAGGAGATATGACTCCTAATTTGCTTGAATATGGAAGTCCAATGATCTTTATATATGATTTGGACTTGGGAAGGCGAGGACTTTTGATGGAATCTGGATTAACGTTTTGGACGTTTTTCAAGTATTTCTCAATTGTTGATAAATCGAGATCACTTGTAGGTTTGTTTGTCATAATGATGATTCCATTGATGTTAAATTGAATGAAATCTGTGAAAGTATCTGATTTGGAATTTTTCAGACACTTGTTGACATTAGAAATATGAATGTGTGCAGAGTTGACGATCAACTCAGCATTAGTCTTGGTCATAGGGATTATGACCTCTCTTCTTGACTGTCCTTTTGTCGTCATGTTGATCTTGGGTTTCCTCAAACCCCCACTACTGTTTTTTGCCTTCAACATCTTTTCCACTTCATCAGCTGACAAAGAGGGAAATGCTTCTTTTACTCAAATAACATCTTCAATGTTCGATGAGATATTTGCTTTGGAAGCCTGTGTATAAGACTTCTTTGTAGTCGTAGGCTTCATAGCCTTCTTCTCATTTGGTCTGGCCGTTTTGTTGGGAGGAGGTGTTATAGAAACATTTTGATTTGTAGTGGTAACAGGCGAAGGAGACGGTGCCTTCTTTGCCTCAGGTTTGTTCACCAAGCCAAGTTTGATATAGTTGTTAAGGATTTTCTCGCCTACAAGAGCGCGAAAGTTTTTACCATCCTCAATAGGTAGAAGATCCCACCTAGAAGAATAAATGGCTGAAATGAGGCTCCAAAAGCCCTTCGATACTTGTTCGAACTCTCTAGCAGGGGGTTTTTTGTCTGCCAGATTATTCTTGATGTACTCTACGATTCTTGAGATTGACTTAGCCATATTGATGGCATCTACCTTGCATATTGCATCTGTTCTGAAGACAGATAAAGTATAATGAGCTCCATCCTAAGAACTCGGTATCGCAGGCTGGTTTCCGCTGTAATTTAATAATGATGGCCTGGAGTTGACTGAATCTGTCCTTCTCTTTCCTTTCGCATCTCTATTATATAACAGGGCATGAGGTGACGACATGTTTTCTCCTGCAGAAGGAACACGAGGTATAGGTGAGGACTGGACTTCAGGTATATCTGCACTCCAGTCCATTGACAATTTGTCTCTAGGCACTTGTTGCCTGGGTTGTACGAAAAGGCTTTGCAATTGTCTAATTTCTGCTGGTGATTTTGTGCCAGTAGTATGTTTCAATGACATGATTAACTTGCTCAGAGTATAGAAAGATGGTAATTCGCTACTATTTCCTATGAGCACTAACCACACAAGATGGTGGTAGAAGGAAAGAAGCGATAAATATGATGCTACACTACTATTAGCCTACTCTAAATAACCATATGTTTGCCTTAAAATCAATATATGTATAATATGCTATATGATATTATTTTTCTAAAATCTTCTACCACTTTTTATTACAATATGTGATTGTGTAATAGTGTAACAGTGACATTGTTATATGACAATAACAGATATGTAACAGTTTGTGATAGTAACATATGACATCACACTAAACCTAATTCTAGATCTAGGAATATAAAATAAATAAAAATAAAAATAAAAATAAAAATAAGAAGAAAAATAAAATAAAACTAAGTCCTATTTCTGTGATTCTAACAACTAAGTCTCATATTCACAATATCTATCTCTAATATGAATATTCTAAAATAAAAACCTTACAGTTATTTGGCATGATTTGTATCAAACTCTGTAAATATTTGGACTTGTTTCATTATCTTCTATAATAGAATTCTCCTCTCTTGAACTTTGTAAATATTTGGTTTTTTATAGTAGAGTTTCCTCTTATCTAATCTGGATCTCTTTTAGTATTTCACTATTAAAACATCTACTCAGAACTTTACTTTATTACTTGTTTATTTTGATTTATGTATTTAAGACTGGTAGTTACTCTAGAATAACTTCTATTCCTATCTCTTAAAACCTTCCTCTGAATTTGTAGTCCAATAGCTAGTAAGAGATACAATACATAAGTTGAAGTCAGAGTTGTTCTGGGAAGTCTGAAATTCTGTAGGCTTTGATAAGTTTTTATACTTATCAAAACTTTTTTGAACTTTTTTTTTTAAATCAAAAATTTATTACACAGGACATGGTGGTAGACTGTGGTAGCTACAATGCAACTACTTATATAGGACAAAAGAGAAAAGAAAAGGAAAAAGAGAAAGAAAAGATAAGAAAAGATAGATAACATTATTTTACACTAGGTAGTAAAAAAGCTGAACTTGCTATTTCAAGTGATATTTTCATGAAAAGAGAAAGTACCTAGCTAAACTTCAAAAATTGAACAAAATGCTTTTAAGACTTCTATTATGATTTAATGACCTTAGAGTTGATCAAAGAAAGGAATCTTGTATTTAGAGTTAACACAAGAGAACTTGATAGAGAACTTGGTATAAAACCTTATTATACTAAAAGCCTATGGTCTATGCCCTACTATTTTAGCTTATCCTAAATAACCATATATTACATGTGTTGTATGATGTTATCCTTCCAGAACCTTCTATGTTCTTCTATTGTGACACATGATCATGTGACTGTGACTGGTGTATGACAGCCTGACCATAATGTCATACATAACTCTAACCTTAAATTCCAAAATAGAAAATAATAATAAAAGAAAATAAAAGAAAATAAGAATAGGAGAGAAAAATAAAAATAAGTAAAGTTCATTGCTTTCAACTCTGACAACTCCCTGTTGGGATTTTAGTAGTTGTTGTACATCCTACATTTATAAAGGATATGATGTCTTGACTCAATTGAATAAGAGCTGTATAAGTAGCTAAAAGACTCTTTGGGAAAGAATCTTAGGCAATATTTGTTTATTGGAGTATAATTAGTAATTGCTCTTGTAGCTTTCATATACAATAAGTTAGAGTGACTGATTTATTTAAGCCAAGTATCTTCTTTAGTATATATGGGCATGATAGAGAGATGTTTATTATCTAGAAGATTAAGGAAGTTCTTTCTCTTGTAATTCAATACTTGAAACATCATTTTCCAGTTTTGAATGATGGAGTCACACTTCTTCTTGCTAAAGTTCTATGACAATTTTCAAGAAAGAATAGAGATAAGATTGAATTTTTTGGTTTCTTTGTCAATGTTTAAATGATGAATCCATTTGGCATTACTCAGACAGTCCCAAATTGCAATCAAATTATTGGACTTTTTGTTGAAAAACCCTCTAAAGTCCTAAGAGATTGCAATAGACTGTGATTAATAAGGATAAATCAAAGATCTGTTTTACCAAGTGAATAACATTCATGATTACAATAATACAATTGATGTTTTGAAGGTGAGCAATATGATTGATTCTGTATCTAATAGAAAATAATTCTGCTTCAGTAGAGGTAATGTTAATTGTATAGTAAATTGTTTTGGCTAGGATGTTTGAACTAGAACAAACATGTGAAATAGAAGTAGCAATATTATTTTTGATACTAGTAATCAGATATAATAATAATAGTTTTGGAATCTAAACTGGAGTTCTCCACAATTTTGTTAAGATTTCAGAGATATATTTTCACAATGTCTTTATCTCTATAATTTACTGTGTGAAAGAAGGAAATAGCCTATTTATATGATTATTAAAATCAACAATGGAGCTCTTGAGTTTTTGGCATTGTTTCAATATTAAGCTTTTTAGTAATAGACAATGAAGATTTGCTTTCTTTACCAAGTGATCATATAGAAGCAAATTGAGAGTATAATGCTTTGGTAAAGATGTTATTCTCAGTTGCTGTCTTCTACTGATTTTTTCAAGATGTAAGTGTATTGGAAAAAGTCCACAATCACTTCAACTCCTTAAGTAGGTAATGTACAAAAAGTATCTGTGATCCAAAGTGTTGCTCTTCATTGAATTTTTCTCAGATCCTTTAGAAAGTGTTATAATAGGGCACTTTTGAAATACCAAAGCAGAAACCTATAAAGGGTAGTGGGAATAATGTATGTATATTACAAGAGTTATTTGTAAGAGAGCAATAGACCTCTAGTTGAGTTACCCAACATTTTCATGCTTTTGATAGTTGATAAGGCTTTGTTGTAGTATAAACAAATGTGCTGGCAAAAAGATAAATTTCTATCAAAAATAAACCTGAAATATTTCCAAGTCTCCTTTGGTCAAAGTAGGGGCCCTTATAGCAGGCCTAGATCCAAGAGAGGGAGATTGAAATTCTTAGTCAACCTAGAAAAGTGAAAAATCTCTAATTTTCCATGTTTGATAGCAAGACCAAATTGTTTGTAAATAGAGAAAGTTTATATCTGACTTATTAAAACTTTTTTCTTGAGAAATAAAAAGTCCATCATCCACAAAAGAAAGAGTAGAGATAGAAATGTTATGTAAAATATTTTTGGTTCTTTTTTCAAAAATATGAAATATTAGAGCAATATAAAGAGTAGAAATAATGGGAGAAAGGATGGAGTCTTGTCCTACACCTATGTCTGTCCTAAAATAAGAAGAAAAAATCAAAATTGTTCCAGATATACTGAGTCCTTTATTAATTAAATAATTAGAAAATAAAGACAAAATTCTTGAATCAAAACCAGCCTTGTTCAAAATCATTGGAAGAAGAGTATAGTTGAGCAAAGAGAAAAACTCAGCAATATTAAATGCCAGAGTACTTGTATGGAGGCCTTTAACCTATCTTGTGTAGATGAGGTAGGTTATGTATAAGCTTCCACTAGTAGTTGACTACTGTTTCAAGTCACCAAGTTGATTTGGATGGACAAAATTAGTAGAAATAGAATGAACTTGTAATCTTTTACTGATGGTTTTCTCAATGGGTTTACTAAGCATGTTAAGTAAAACAATTGGTCAGAAAGCTTTGAGAGAGTTGTAAGCTATTTTGTTTGGCTTGGAAATAATGGTCAAAGTAGATCTCTTGAAGTGTATAGGCCAATATCCAAGATTAATACATACATTAGTAATGTTCATGAAGTTTGTAATACATTTGTCATCATCTATCAATACTTTGAGATATTACCATGAGATATGATTAGGTCCATGCATTGACAAGCTATTATATTTTTAATAACATGTTTAAACTCTACTTTAGAGAATGGAGACCACTCAGAGCAAGGCTTAGCTGGTACTTTGTTAAGTAATTGTGAGTTGATTTGATGATTTTGAGCTGAATTGAATATATTATGAAGTGCTTGCCAAAGATCTTCAAGTTTGATATATGGTTGTCTATTGTATTGAAGGACTTCAATAGCTAATAAATTATATTTCTTGATCCAATTTATTAAATCCCAAGATTTCTTGTTTTTTGAGGCTATTTCTTGGATTTTCTCATCAAAGAATAATCATTTTGTTTGGTGCTACACTTATTGTTCCACTAGAATTTAGAGTGTTTAGTGATATTGACAAATTTGGAATACTTATTCCAGAGGGAATCTATTATAGATATACATTCTTATGCTGCCTTTTCTAACAATTCTATGTTAGAAATATTGGACATGTCAATATTACCTGTTACATTCCTAAGATCAATGATGAATTCCTCCTCTTTTTTGCTTTTCTTGATGATTATTCTTTCTTTATCCTGGATAAATTCCTTCTTGATGATAATATCCACTATTAAAAGAGTATGATCTGAAGGGTTTTAAAGATCTGATAAGATGGAGCAATTGCCAATTTCTATAGAATTAGCTCATAAGAGTATGAGATCAATCACTAAATTGGTATTATTGGAATTGTCTGCATAATAAGTAGGTAGCTGGACTTTAGAAATGAATATTCTAAAATTGAAAGAGTCCACAATATCTATGAGAATGTCAGTAAACAGAATGATAAGGATATAATGGATTCCAATCTCTGTTCCTGATATTGAAGTCTTTAGTAAAAATGAGAACATTATTTAGATTTGCTTCAATATTCTTTAGATATTTCAAAGCAGACTGCTGTTTATCACTGATTATAAAGAAAATAATGCTGTTATTGAAAAGAAAATGAGGTTCAAGTTCTTGTAGTTTACAATGTTCTTTTTAAGTGAAAATTGTAATTAAATAAGTTTAATGTTGACATAGGTTATGACTCTAGGATGTTTGTTATCTTCAGTTGAATGTTTTAAAAAAGTGGTCTATGATGGATGATTAGGGGCACTAACTATGATTTTCCCTTCTCCAGATATTGATCTAGGAATTGATCAGATGATTAATCTTGAATAAATATGACATGAAAATGTTTTTGATTTTTTAATATTATATTAGTAAGGATATGATTCTTTCAAATATTCTGTGAAAAGATCTTATGATTTTTCAAAAACATATACTTTCCTTGCCCATAATTGAGTATATCAACTTGTTTTAGTTTTCACATAGCTCTTAATATTTCTTGGCATGCTACTCCTTGTTGAACTAATGTTTCCAAAAGAGATACAAGTTGCTATCAGCTTGATGTTTGCTTTTACAGTTGATATACTTGAAGGAGTGGATGTAGAGCTCTTCTCTTTTTATCTCTAGTCTAGGGAAGTTAGTCTTGAAGTTTGCCTTGCAATACCATGCCATATCCCTGTAATGCTTGATTTTGTGAGGTTCATTGTGTTTGATACATTTAGCATTGTGCACTCAGCATGCAAAGATTGTATGGCTCTATTTTCAACATTTCTTGCACTATAGAACATCTAGGTCTATATTTGTTTCTTGAATAGTGGCAATGTGGCTTCCTACATTAAAACACTTGTTAATAAACCTTTAGCTTTCAAGCCACTTTGAGTGACCTAGATATTGATTCAGATGATGGCCATATCAGACTTGGAAGATGCTCTGATTACATGAGGTCTAGATGTAAAGATGATGCCATTGAAAAAGTATATAGGTTGAATTACTTTCTTGATAATATTAGATGTAATAGGAGAGATAAAGTCTTCATTGAAATAGGAAATACTCAAGATCTTGAGGTATGACTTGAACTGGGGGAGTCTTGGACTTATTACTTTATGAGAGTTAACAGTGTCCATATTTTTGATATATTTTTTAATGGTATTAAGATTTAAGATAGACACAATCTTGTTAGTAGTAATAACTACTTCCTTATGATCAGCTCAAATGAAGTTAGCCATTACATCTGACTTGATACTCTTAAGAGCTCTGTTGATATTTTCTATATGTTTGTTAGAGATCATTATAAATATAAACCTGTTAGTTATGATGGAATTTATTGGAATGATTACTTGTTTCCTTGATAGACCTTTTGTCATTATGTTGAGTTTGGGTTTCTTCTTCTTAGAGTTGTTTATGACCTTGTAAACCTCTTTGACCTTCTTGTTAGACAATTTTGGAAAATTTTCTTTGATTTTGACAATATTATTTATGTTGTTTTTAGAGGATTGAGTATATAAGCAACTATCAAGAGACAAAGTACCCAATGCTTGTTTGCCTTTGTAAAAATTTGATTTTTCCCATACCTTCTTGCTTGGCTTAGGAGAAATTAGAGGAGAACTTAATACCAGATTTAGAATTTACCTGATTACTGTTAAAATTGTTATTGTTTTAGCCTTGAACTATGTTACTATGCATTGCCTGAAAGAATCATTACTATTATTGGCAGTCAATTTATTCTACCCAGACCTATAGATTACTGAGATAGAATTCCAAGCAGTGAAGCTAAACTCTACAATTTGAGGTATATCAGCTGCAGTTTTATCTTCCAGTTTTCTCTGCCTCATAAAAGTAACCATTCTATTAAGTAAGCATATAATATTTTTAGTATTGCCATCCAGATATTCATTTATACCAAAAATTGAGATTGGACAAAAGTTACTATCCTATAAAAGAGAGTTTGCAGGTTAATTAGTAGAGTATGGAATACTAGTTGTTTCAATATCTTGAGGTAAATATATGCTGTCTACATCATTACCATGAGGTTTGGGCATAGGATTTTTTGCTACTGTCTTATTATTATAAATATTATCTCCTATCTTAGCAGATATATGAGATAGAGCTAGTTCTTGTAATTCACTAAGCTCTACTTGATCAGTCTATGTTATATTATTAGCTAAAGCTTTGACTTGCTTTGCATATGTGACAGAAGAGATATTTGAAAGTACTGATGAGGCTCTAGAGCTATTAGTACTAAATTGAGAAGACCAACCTTTAGGGGTATTGATCTTCATATTAGTAGCTGTTGTCAGGTGTGGTTCACACTGGAGGTAAAAGTCTGTAAGATGGACTTGGAGATGTGTGGACTTGTAGAACAATCTTGGCTTCAGCTTATGTGCTGTGCTGTCTATCTGCCACATAGTCACAACTTTAGATAATAGGGAGAAGTCCAAGATGGGAGTGAGTGCTAACTTGGTATGTTACTGTTGAATACCAGAGATTGAGTTCAATAAGAAGTTATCTTTGTCAATTATCAAACTAGTGAATTATAGTGTAACTACTAGTCTTATATATGAGTTCCTACTATAGGAGATGCTTGGAGTTTTGGTGGGATAGCTCTTATTACCCCAAGTAGAGGTTTCAGTGTTGAGACATTGACAGGAGTAACTCTGTTATAGAAGACTGAGTCAAATAGGAATATCTCCACTATGGAAGATGGAATACCTCGATGGTTGCAGTACTACTATAAGACATATTGTGAGAAAGATGAGCTTATATAATTGGGAGATAATATCACCATGGGGATGTAATTTTCAGACAGGTGGACTTGCATATAACAGCCATATCATTTGAAGGCTTATAGAAGGTATTATGTATGTTTAGTTTAAAAGCAAATGGTGTATTTACTAAAGTTCTTTTAGATACTATCATACAAGATGGTGGTAAGAAAGAAGGAAGTAATGCTTTGAACTTTTACTCCTTTCAAGCATGAACTGCACTTAACAAATACTAAGTAGTATATATATATAGTATTAATATCTTTATGTATTATAATTATTACTTTAAACAAAAGTACTTATAGAAGGATTATATAACTATGGTTATATGATATTATATTACTAGGGCATATGATAAGTCACATAGTTATAATTATATGCTGTAAAAAGATTAGTCTTATATTGAGAAGTCATAAGTATCCAGAAACTCTGGATAATATTTAGATAAGATATTTTACTATTATACTACTACCATATATACTATAGTACTAGTACTATTATAGTAGACTAGACAATAGAAATAAAGATAATTAGGAGCAGTTACTAGTCTATTAGAAGCTAGTTAGATAATGATTAGTCTAAGAGTACAACTAAGTTTCTATAAAATAGATATAGGCTTATATGTCTAACATTGCTACAGAAGATAGGTTATTTATAGAGATAGACTTAGTATATAACAATAGTGTTATCTCTTATCAAACTCTATTAGTACTTGGTTTTTTATAGTAGAGTTTACTCCTATCTATTAGATGTAGTTTATATCTTATTATTTGAGATCTAATAAGATATTTTGGAGGTCTAAAACAAGCTGGTTATATATTATCCAAGAAAATATAGGATGAGGTCAGAATAATCTTTGGCTTTAGCTTATATGCTGTACTTTTATAAGTTTAGTTATATATTTCAGAAGAGGACTTAAAGGACTTAAAGAGTTGGAGATATCAGAAGGTGATAAGATATATCATTGCTAATATGAGAAGAAGATATCAGTTTTGGTTGACTTTCGCAATAATTCCAGTATAGTGTAAACTACTGGTTTATATACTAGATATACTATCTAAGGTAGTTATCTGGAGTAAAACTGTTAAGTAGGTTATTCTGGATACTAGTGATTCTTGGATGTCAGGAATAGAAGTTAATAGAGCTGGCAAGAAACCAGTAAAAACATCCAAGAGAGAACAGAAAAAAGTGATCTACACTGGAAGAGATTAGTAGGTATGTCAAGATCACAAAAAGTGGACTTAACTTTTTCTTATTTTCTTATTTTCATTTTCATTTTTCTATTTTTAGAACTCAGGGTTAGGGTTAGTAACAACATCACTCAGTTCCATGATACAGTGACAGTGACAGTGACAAGTCACATGATACATGGAAGAATGTAGAAGGTTCTAGAAGAAGTGACATCATACAATATGTACACCACATGTTGACCTCATGTCCTACACATGGTACTTTAGAGTAGGGTGCACAGTAGCTAGCATGGACCATGTAGATAGATATATATAAGGTAGACTACTTTGTAAAAAGCTCTCTATTGAGTTCTCTTGTGTTAACCCAATACAAGATTACTCTTTTGTTCTAACACTTGAGCATAAGTTATAACAAGTACAGTTACAACAGTTTATCCTCTTGCTAAATGTTCTGGTAAAACATTATTGTAATGTAACTATCAAACTCCAGGAATGCCCTCAAACCTATGATATCAAGCCCTAGTTCAAAAGCTATGAGTGGCCAGAATAATTACCTAAGTATAATAACAAGCTATAAGATAATACAATGGGTTATTGCAGATCTAAATCAGATATTATGTAAATCAGATATTATGTAAAAGTACAACAAATAGACGGTAGTTTTTCAAAGAAACAACGGAAAGTTGAAGATATATGATATACTCTAATGGGTTTCAAAAGAAAGTATCCAATCAAAATCCAATCAAAATCCCTTCTAACCAAATTCATAACAATAGAAAAATTTCTTCATCAAAGTACTTATGCATCTGCTATCTAATTCCCTAAAGGAACGTGCAAGTTGGAGCAAGTCATAACAAGAATAAACTAGAAAGGATGTTACATCCTATGTCCACCTGAAGGGCATCTCACTCCTTGTGACCTATTGACAAATTACCTTCACTAGCTCGAACTCGAGGCCGGGTGACAAACCATCGATCATCGGTGAATTCCAAAAAGCTCTCCGGAATCTGACAACAAAAGATCATCAGCTTCATTCTTCAACTCTGTCAATACTCACCCACGACGAAAGAATACCAGCGATGAGGGCGGGATCACTCTCATCGGAAGTCTCTTCGATAGAACATGTTTCACTTTGGTCTGACTTATTCCACTTGACCTTCCACCTCCACCCGATTGGGTCAGAGAGCCAATACTTGGCGCCATCACCGTCTGTGTCAAGATCCACCACAACGAATTGCCACTTGAGGCCAGTGGTGAGAGCACCCCGAATATGAGACTTCCTACCC
>Ga0157364_1003179_pt1 | contig 15825 bp, 15 predicted proteins | sample AttsexASBM2_FD_111476 | JGI IMG/M metagenome (GOLD analysis project Ga0157364, IMG submission 111476) | Fungus gardens microbial communities from leaf cutter ant in Ribeirão Preto, State of São Paulo, Brazil - Atta sexdens ASBM2 | ecosystem: Host-associated > Fungi > Mycelium > Unclassified ...
AAATCAAAGGAAATGAAAGGAAAAGATATATATATACACACACATACACATATACACACATATATATATATACACATATACATATACATATATATATATATATATATATATACACACATACACATATACATATATATATATATATATAAAATACAAGAAAAGAGAGTTAAACATACCAATTGTACTAAACTATCGATGGCCCTATTAAATCTATCGCACAAGCTTTTCATACTTTCGTAGTCTCTTGGATCATAGTCACAGAGGATATTGTTTTCTAAGGGTAATTTCAGATCTGGCAAATCTTCGCAAACCCATCGCATAGTTTCGATAACGTCCAGCGCTCCATCGTGACGATCCTACACAGACACATATGTACATAAAAGACATTTGGCATTTGGTAGAGCACAACTCAGTAGCATGACACAAGAAGAGAAAATAAATAAGTGCAGGTAACAGACAGAACTGTCAATCTTATGCGTTTTTTTTTTTTTTTTCCGTCCATTTACTCACAGAGCCTGATCCGGAGGTAAGAGGCCACTGATACACGATCGGTTCCGCTCCTGCTGGCGAGTGCAAGCGCAACTCCATTTTTACTAGCGAGTCCTTTCCCTCGTTCCTCTTGTGCTCGAAAGGAAAACGAAGCCGAGAAAAGGAGACGTACGCGCGCACGCACGCACGCACGCACGCACGGTACGTACGTACGTACGCACGCACGCACGCACGTAAGGCGCTCTATCCGTCCCGCACGGGTCTGCGCCTTCTCGGAGGTGACGTGATGTGACGCGCGCGCCGTCGGTCAGGATGGATGAGCGGTGGCAACGAGACGACGACGACGATGAGGCAGTGCTAACGTAACGTGACTGGTACAAACAGTAGCAAACGGCTGTACTCCGATCGATCACTCCCGTCGGGGAGTCACTAGGACACGACCACCGCGTCGTAAACAGTAGATCCCCCCCGCACCGCAGCCACTTCCACGGACATGAAAACGTCCAAGTGCGAGCGCGACTCGCCACCAAAGGTGAACTTGGATGAACTTTACACGAGGGTTATCCAGCAGATCCAGATCGAACCCCGCTGAGCTCCGCTGAGCTCCGCGCGACGTGCATGCAGATTGACCGATTGACGAGCTATGGGAGGCTACGGCGCTGGTGAACGCGCGACAGGACACCGTGCCACTGGAAACCACTAGAAACCACCGGATACCACTGGATATCGTTGGGAACGTGCGCTGCGGCGTGAATCTACGGGAAAGCACACGCTAAAAAACACGGGCTATCCTCTGCACGAAACAACGTACAGGGGTGGGGGTGGGGGGATGACGACATCAAAACATGGCGAACATGGCGTCATGCCTCTTCCATCTTGTTCCGTCAGCACCGCAGTCCGCACATCCGGTCCGAATGTTCCCGGTTCCCCTCACTCGTCTCTTGTCCCTCTACTTATCATTTTTTTTTATCTTGAGTTATCGGAGTTATCTTCTTTTCGAGTATTCGCAGATATGCTCTCTACGAACGGAATTTTCCATTTTATCTCTTGTCAATTTCGCATAGTTATCGTTGTTATCAATAATCATGTTATGATTAGGTTTATTCGCGCGATTCGATGGAATTTTTATTTCTCGTCGAAAGAGCCATTCCGTTCAGATAAATTGGCACACTTAAGTTTTACCCGTATAAACTATTTTTTTCCGGTGCAAACTTTTGCACTAGCTGTACGTAATTCATACATACATATCGTATATATGTAATATGCATACCAATGCATTCTACAAATACCGTGATCCCTCTATTTTTTGGGAATCATCGAAATCGAATTGCTGTGAAGCTAGCTTAAGTTACTAGAAGTGCAATTACTAGCACATAATCTAGTAAAAAAGCAAGTTTGACCTGCTGATTGGCTACGGAGGAAGAGCATTTCTCGAAAACTCTCTTTCCTGCAGCCAATAAAATTATAGACTGCGCAAGTTTGAATGCGCAGAAGCATAAAATTTTGATCTGGTAACACTAAGCTTCGTTATCGCCGATTATTACTAAATGACGTTTTTCCAACGTCGTGAGTCGTCCCACAGCGTTTTGTAACATTTTTGAATTTTGTAATCTGTTGTAAACTGTAAATAAATATATTCTCTCTATATTTCTAGATTAAGTAGATAATACAAACGTAGTCATGACGGAAGCATGGAGATTGGATCATCGCGCGAGAAAGAGGATCAAAGAGGTGAAAAAGAAGGCTCGACCAGGTAAAGAAAATGGAACTTATAACCTACGTTACAAAGTGGCACACCGATATCGGCTTTCTTCGTTTTCTGTTTCATGTATCTGTTATACGTAGCAAAAGTTAAATGCCCGAGCTTAATAAGATAGATAAAAAATCGTGTTCACCGACTTTGTACGATTATTTCCAAGAAGAGCAAGACAGAGCACTCCCCTGAGACCTTGAATGATGATGATGTAATTCAATTTCCCGATAATCTTAATCCACTTATTCACCTTTAAAAACCTTTAAACATCCATCAAATAAATTCGAGATTTATATGTCTCGACTGTGATCTGCAGAAACACATATCACTGTTATTATAATTCGTTACAATTTTATATACAAAATTAAATCATGAACTGATATCACCGAAAATGATAATCATGATATATACTTCTAATAATACTACACAATACTACTTGAATGTATATACTTTTAAGAGCTTGCTGATAAAGCTGCGTGGATCCAGCATGGCTATTGTAAAATTTTTCAAAAATTCTGGGAATTTCAAGACAATGCTGAACGAATCGATGAATCTGGTGTGACTACGGAAGAATTCGTAGAAAAATATGAAAAACCTTATAAGCCTGTGATAATACGAGGTGTTCAAAATGGCTGGAGAGCCCAACACAAATGGACTATAGAGGTTGGATTTTTTTATATGTGATATTTATCAGTTTGTTTTGTTCTTTAGTAGATAAGATTGATTATTTAAAAAGATGTATTTTTCAAATATTAGATAATTTTATAATTTTATAATTTTATAATTCGATTTCAACAAACTCTAAATTTTATTGATGTACTCAATTGAAAGAAAAATCATATCTTTAATGCTCATACATTATAAAAATAAGTTTTAATAATTCTGATTTTCTTATTCGATTCCAGAGATTAGCAAAAAAATATCGAAATCAAAAGTTTAAATGTGGAGAAGACAATGAAGGATATAGTGTAAAAATGAAGATGAAATATTACGTTCGGTATATGTTTAATAATGAAGATGATTCTCCTTTATACATTTTTGATAGCTCGTTTGGTGAACATCCAAGACGAAAAAAATTGTTGGAGGATTATGTAATTCCTAAATACTTTCGGGATGATCTTTTTCATCATGCCGGCGAACATCGAAGACCACCATATCGTTGGTTTGTTATGGGACCTGCAAGATCTGGTAAATATATTGGACATACATTAAAATATCTTTCAGCACATGAATACGCATATCCTGAGTTTTTTGAAAAAATAGTCGTGCTAATTAAAAAATATGTACATTTGTTCTTTTTTTCAAAAAAATTTTCTAAAATATTAAAAAATTATTAAGGTAGATGCTGTTTTAAAAATTGTAACGTCTAGGAATTTTGTGTTACATGTATCAACGAGTTTGACTCCTATGTTAATAATGCAACAGTTAATATTGGATTAGGGGAAAAGTTTCTTTACAAATTGATAAAAAAACAACTCATATCCTATTTTTAAAAATTGGCAATTACTCCACTTGATAGAGCAACATTTCAGCTTTAAGAATCTGTATTTATAATTGCGATACGATAATGGAGTTACGAACAATAAAGTCAGAATGTTCCTTTTTACTTAATCTACGAGTATAATTCAGGAATAAAAAATTGTTGAAATATTTAAAAAATGATTTTGTGTAGAGAAAACTTCAAGCTTTTACGATAATCAAAAATTTACTTAAAATTTTGTTGGGCACGCTACAAACCTACAAAATAAAAAGAAAATTTTTCATTTTTTTCAGTTTTCTATATATAAAAATTACAAAACTTACATAAATGCAAAAAATATAGTAACATTCGAAAATAGAGATTTCAAGCTTTAAAACGCTTTCTTTAAATTTCGATCATTTTTAACGAAGATATTGTTGGGAAAAAATCTTTTTTTATCAACTTATAAAAAGACTTTCTCTAACGCAATAATATATAAAACACATTCTACTAAAAAAAATCACAGGTACAGGAATACATATAGATCCATTGGGTACCAGTGCATGGAATGCGTTGATCTCTGGCCATAAACGTTGGTGTCTGTTTCCTACACACACTCCTCGCGAACTTCTAAAAGTAACCGCAGGCGAAGGTGGTAAACAAAGGGACGAAGCCATTACATGGTTTTCAATTGTCTATCCACGCACAAAATTACCTACTTGGCCAAAAGATTGTCGTCCAATAGAAATTCTGCAAACTCCTGGTGAAACTGTTTTCATTCCTGGCGGATGGTGGCACATTGTATTAAATCTTGACGAAACTATAGCAGTCACGCAAAACTTCTGTTCGCGTACTAACTTTCCGGTAGTTTGGCATAAAACGGTAAGAACTCGAATAAAATATACATAATTATGTTACAATTAGGAAATATTATTAAAATTATTTACAAGAATATTTGGAGGCACGCACGCAAAACAAGTAAGCATTATGCAAATAATGTAATAATAAATTAATCACAGGTACGAGGAAGACCAAAATTATCGCGAAAATGGTTAAAAGTACTCAACGATAAAGAACCTGAACTGGCAACCTTAGCAGAAACTATAGATGTAAAAGAAGATACCGGTATTGCCAGTGATTCCTCAAGTGGTTCTTCGAGTAGTTCATCGAGTAGTACCAGTAGTAGTCAATCTGAGGATAGTGAGGACGATAGCGGTCAAGAATCACTTACCGCGCATAAAAAGAAAAAGAGGTAGTATATATCGAAATGCTATAATCATCATGTATTATTCCTTTCCCTCTTTTTTTTATACAATCGATTTATGTGACAATTATACTATAAGTAAGATGTATGTATATATGTATATATATAATACTGTTTTAAAATTTTCAGAAGAAAATTGACTAATAATCAACCCTGACAATATCCAGTATTTGGAACCTACAGAGACCTCAGACTGTACAGTATTAACCAACAATTATTGTTTGTACTAAGAATAAATATTATAATTATTATTATTATCATATCTTTATGTTCATAACAAAATAAATATCAGATAACACATATAGCTTTTTTTCTATAGATATAATACTTTATCCAAGCCTTATGTTTAAGCATCTTATGATAATGCACATTATTTCTACTCTAGACTTTAACATTATGATTCGTCATTTTCTTAGACAACAAATCTATATTGTCCTGCAGATTTTTTTTTATAATTATCACATCTAATACTTATTAAAATTACAATAAAGTCAAAATATATAAAAATATTTCGGAAAAGTATTCTCAATAATATTAAAAAATAAATGCAATAGCAAAGTATAAAAAAAGTACAACTAATGGATCAAGTGCATTATCACTTAAATTAAATGAAAACTATATAATTGCAAATTAAATATAATTTGTAGTATAGGACATATATGTGTTAGCTTTTGAGTGAGTTGCTCCTGTGGAAGGTCCTTACATCTCGTTTATAGTAGTTCCATAATTTCACAGTTCCATCGCTTCGTATCGATATGATGACCATGCAAAGCACCAAAGTGGAGTAAACAACATAGAAGCAAATAATAACGAATTAAACATCCGTACACATTAGACCAATATACACTTATTACAATTGTCATAAAACTGATTAAATTATTTATTTTTTCGAGTCATTGGCTAGCAAGAGAATGATTATACATCGTTGATGTCATTTATAGAAAAAATATGCTTGTAATGGGATATCTCGTGTATTTAAATTTGAACTCAAACATGGTGTTGCAATTTTGAAAATTGTAGATGGACAATTATGCTAATATGATTAGCAGAATCATAATTGTGTAAATATAAATATAGACACAAAGTTCACAAAATGTAATTGCGTATATTTATTTGACTTCAAGCATTAATAATTAGTACTGTATTATAGTGTTGCATGAAATGTATAGTAACAGTTCAACAAACGTTACACAGGGTAACAAATAATGCAGCCATTTTTATGTGTAAAAATTATGTGCCGCCGCATTATGTGTAACATATTTTAAATGTTCAACTATAAATAAGCATGCGCATTATCACAAAATATAAGATAAACGCATACACAGTATCGCACAGGCAAAAAGCAAATAAAGTTAAAGAGAAACTGTGGAGATAGACATAGATAATGAGGAATCGGGTATACGCCACAGCTTCACTTCTCCGGAGCTGAAATCAACATCCGAGACGTTATTTTATTCGGAATTGTCATAGTATGGACTGCTGAACCGAAGTATGTATATCTGATACACAACATATGCCAATAGTCAATTCGCGAAAAACTATTGCATATCATTGTATCGAATATTATTTTCGAGACAGATTTAATTATGGAAGCATTAAAACGTTTGAATTCTCTTTACTTACTTGCTCGCTGTAAATATATGCTGCTGATTGGTCGCAATAGCATTGATAGCAGAAGCGTGTGCTCGCACTTCTCCAATAGGCGTACATTCCCCTAAATAATCCTTAGGAACTGACCATGCCTTCAATATACCACCGCGACATCCCGAAATCATTATGGAACCATTATTTATTGTACATAATCCCAAAATCCAATCTTTGTGAGCATTATTTAGGGATTGAACCAATTCCATTTTGCTTAGATCCCATCGTTTAATGCACATATCTCTAGAGCCTGAAGATCAATTAATGATAATAAATTATTTATTTACATGTTTATATATTACCCAGTAATGTGCAACAAATAACGCACCGGAAAATAATGTAGAGCCGATTGTTGTTAAGCATTGAACTCCATCATAATGTGGTGGCGCTAAACTAACGGACGGTCCGGATATATTAGGCTCGGCAAGAGATATCAGATGATCCTTACTACCCGCTATTACTTTGCCATCCTCGGCAACAGCCAAACACATAACGGCCGCTGTGTGTGGGGTGCTCAATCTAGTAGTATATGTCAATTTACGAAGATCCCATATTCTAACTTTATCACTAGCTGCAGTATATAGTTCCTGCTCGTTCAAACTGAGTGCTAAATCATTAATTGTTGTTTCGCCCATAGGAACTTGAAGCATTCTAGATGGAGTCGACAGTGCGATAGGACCGGCCTGAGTTTGACCCGAAGAAAATAACGTTTTTATACAGTTATTGCCACTTCTTAAATCCCAAATTTTAACGTATGCCGCGGATACGCTAAATAAAAGTTGATGAACAGTGGAATACTTTACAGCAACGACATTATTAGGATGTCCACTAAAACTTGAACTTTCAATTCCTGTTTCCAAATCCCATACTTTCACGGTGCGATCTGAAAAATTCCAAGTAACTCGTTTGTTATCGCTATTATACATCCGAGCAAATATTTTTCGACATTATTGATTTGTAATTCATATACAATATATACCTTTCGAGCCACTGAAAAGTAACTCCGACGTCACGCATATAGTAAGAACAGCTTTGCTGTGTCCTTCCGCAACATGAGAACATTGCAAAATGGCCCGTGGTTGAATCTGATGGAAAAATCATATCTAATACTTAGCTTCGGAAGAGATAGGAAGAAAGGCAGAAAGCTCGTTACCTGTTTGTGCTTACCTTACCCTGATACTGCGAAATAATTCCTTTCTTTGGTTGTGGTTCAGACGCAATTAATTGTCTGCTCGCAGTTAGTCTAGAGAATACGTTTTCTTCGCGGCTATTGAACCGTCTGTATGTAGTAGGTGATCCAGGAGGTGAAGATATATCCGTATGCGCTACCTGCTCCCTAATATGTTATGTTAGCGTGTTAGTTAGCCGGCATTTGGCTAATAATCTCTCATGCCGACTTGAAAAATCATATCAGACATGCGTGCGTAGGAAAGGTAACGAAACGTTATTATATCAATCTAGTTTACGTAGAGGAGTAGTGCGCAATTAAACACAAATATTAATTTCAGCCATCAAATGCAAATTTCGTACTTAGAAATATGTAAGTAAGGAACAGCCAAAAGGAGGTAACTTTCGTCAGTTATCGAATTTTCGCGTCTTATTTAAAATTTGATCATTTATTCTTTATCCTACATACAAAAAATATATAATTTTTACGCCTATACATATTGAAGATACATGTTCCAATTATAAATTAATGTCTTTTCTTATTGCCATCATTAATAATATGTTAATTAACATAAAGAAAATTAACATAAAGAATTAAATAAATATAAATAGAATCTATAACGAGTCAGCGATTCATTGCAAAAACATATATGTAGAAATATAATATATATTACTGAAAATATACATGTCTTACTTATTTGTAAATATCTAAATCTAGGTTTATTATTAAAAATACCATTTGCAAATAAAATACAGTTATTGTATAAAACTCCACATCACATATATATGTGTATATGTGCGTGTATGTAATATGCTATTCCCGCATATATTTATATTTTATTTTACAATATACACTCTTGGAAATATTTACTGAATATCTTATCTGATGATGAGCCCAGAGATACACGTTTTATACATAAGGAGAATAATATAACAGATACCTTTTGTAACATAACACCATTATATGTGCGTATATGTTATAATTTATATATTGAAAGATTATTTCTTTTATTAAATGTGTGGCATTTAACATTAATTCATGTGCTTACGCTTTTGATATACCGTGTGTGTGCGCAAGCGCGCGCGCACGTCCTAATTAATAATTATTATATTCTTAGGCACGAAATACTTGCACTTGATTCCTATCTTAAATAAAATCAATAAAATAAAATTTATCTGGAGAAAATAAAGATCTTCAGTAGTGCATGGAGGATATAAAAAAAAAAATATATATATATAAGGAATACAAGAACAAGAATGTGCTGCAGAAGAATCACTCACATAGAGCCTCCACCTGGATGAATCGGCCGTCGCAGAGCTCTGGGCGATGTGCTGTCGCGACGACTCATAGTTGGTGATCCACCAGTTACAGTATACTGATTTCTGGTTAATACCAGTCCTCTGTATACAGAAATTAAAATAAACATATGTCAGAGATGTATATTCACATACAGAATTATTACCGTAAATTTTCCCACACATGTATCATTTTTTTTCTAAGAACATTAGAGTCTAAAAGACATATACTTACTTTAGGCTACCCGGTGCACTGGGAACTCTGGTAAGAGGATGATTATGATTTTGATTTTGATCATCTGTTTTCACATTTTCCGGACTAGCGTGTATACCATAAAGAAGTTCCTGCGGTTGTGTTGTTCTTCTTCTAACTTTACTATTGCGCTGCCTTTCTTCACCGAGTATAATTTGGCCGTAACTTTCACTGTTTCAGACAATATAAAAATGAGATACGTATATATATATATATATTAATATAGAAAATGACCGCAGTTAGTTTGTACATAGAAAGAAATAAATAAGTAATCTCGAACTAGATTATATAAGTATATATTATTGAAAGCGTTTGAATTACACTTTTGAAGTTTTTTTCTTTTATACTTTTTATCATCACAATTCGAAAGTAGAATATTTAGAAATTATTTAGAGAAATATCGTTTGACTTACTTGTCGGGAGAGGAACTCCTTGAACTAGCTGGACTATAAGCTAATACATTATTCTGATTGTTTGTGAGAGATAAAAGATCTCTATCGCGTAAAACGTGCTCGAGTAATTGATGTTGTACATCGCTTTCTTGTGCAACTTGATTGAGCCGTGATTCCATATCTCGCACCTCGAGCTGTTTTTGTGCGGCTATACAACTTTGCTCCACTGTGAATGCGAGCATTCGTTGAAGTAAGTACTGTGCTTCGTCTACTGTTCGAATTGTGGAGATGAGCGTTTCGACACCGGGTTCACCCTCCACTTCACCATCGCCCATTTCAACCATGTCCCGCTGACATTCTGCGATACTATCCTGTAAAATTATGCACATTAGAATAAGGGAATGATTAACGTTAAATTACATTAAACTGTCATATTAAAGTAGATTACCTGCAGATAACTAATTTTACTTTCCACATTATCGATTTCTTCATCAATATCGGTGGTGTCACCTCTTGCACTTGTAATTTGATTCCTGTGCTTTTGAAGCTTCTCCAAATCTCTCCCTAATTCTTCTCTTTCTTGAAGTAATCTTTCCATCTCTCTTTCCGTTTCTGCGGCAGCTTGTTTTGCTAATGCTTGTTTAGCGATTGTTCTCTCGAATGTTTGCCATCTTTGCTTCAATGCTTTCGGATTGAGTGGTTTGACTGGTGCACGACCAGCGGCTTTTTGACTCAATCCTTTATCTCTCTTTCGTAATGCCGTTACTTCTTCTTGTTTACGTCGAAGAACAACTTCCTTCATTCTCTTGTCAGCTTCTAGCGTTCTGATGACATTTGCATGCCTACGACTTTCCTTTCGTAATTGTGCTATTTCTCTATTGCGTCTCAGTTCGTTTTCTTTGTGTCGTTGAGCTTCTTCTCGCATTTTATTTAAAAGTTTCACCTTTGCCCTCTTCATTTCCGAAAGTTCATTTCTCAAGCCTCTCAACCTATTTTCATTCTGAGACTGGTTTTTCAATAATCTTGCATGTTCTTTTTTAGCAGATTGTAAAAGTCGCATCTCTTTTTGCATATTAGCGAGCTTCTTCTCGTATTCGTCGCGTAATTTTTTCACTTTTTCGGTAGGCGGTGTAGGTTGTTGCTGCAAGGACAACAACACTTTATCCCTTTCTTCTTGAGTGTCTCTAATACGAGTTTGTAACTGAGATAATTTATCCTCATAATGCTGCTTCATAGTTTGCAAACGTCTTTGAGAAAGCTCAAGCTCTTGTATCAGACGTTGTTTAACATCAATATCGGACGTTAGCGCTTCCAATTCACGACCCATAGCTGCTTCTTCCTCGTCTTCTTCTGTAAAATGACATAATTATTATGTATAATATAATGAAAACACAATGAAAGCGTTAGATATAATTATAAAAGATGTTGGAAAAATATAACGTATACGTAAAATATATGTATTTAAACATACCTTTACGATCGGAATCATCGTCGGAATCATCTTCGCTTACCGAATCCTGCGCATTTTCCGCATCGTCTATTTCTGCCTCGTCCATTGACTTGATAATATTACTATGACTGTATTGTTCTTTCAAGGTTCTTAACGTTTCTATTTCTTTTTCAACATCTTTTTTAGCATCGATCAATACGGACGTGGAATCGGAATGAAACGAACTATCCCCATATGGATTCGCTGCGCTAACCTAATGAATATTTTATTAATATCGATCAGTTTTATTATTTGAATATAGCAATTCATCATACCTGCATTTGCCTTTTCTTTAGTTGCTGGTACATAGCTTCCGCTTCCAATAGACGAGCTCGTAACTCCTCTATTTCTTGAACGTAACCCTGTATCAAACTAGTCACTTGGTCATCACCTTTGCCCGATGTCGCTACCCAGTGACCCGCTGCTTTTTCTGCCAACAAGAGAGCATTCTTGGCTGTTAATGCCTCAACCGTTTCCGAAAGTGCTTTTACTCTGGTGCGAAGACTTTGTAATTCGCTACTCAACATTTGATTTTCATGCCAGGCATCGTTAACACCGTCTTCACCGACGATTCTCTTGCCTAAGGAAAAGAGACAGATGTGTAATATTACGTGTAATATGAAATTATTATTATAATATTTACGTTTCAAATTATATACCTTGTCTATATTCCATCAATTCCAATTGAAGCTGTTGAATTTCTCGTCGTAGAGAAGCGATCGTTCTCGAGCTCTTATCCTGATTAATAGTAATTTTATTCTTTATATTCCTTGCTCGATTTGCATATTTTAACGTACTTAGAGTTTCCATGAAATCCCTGTCGCTCGGTGATACGCACGCTATCATAACAGTTTGACTATTTCCTGCAATGTAAATCGTAATTGTAATGTAAGTCATAAAGTAGGCTTAATTAAAAATTTTATCTGCTTATATATCGCAATTATATTGTATTACCTCCGAGAGAATCTTGAAGTAATCTAGTTAACTTTGAGTCTCTGTACGGTATATGTGAGGCTTTCTTCGTTTTATCACCGAGAGCGGAAATGACATTACCCAAGGCCAACTGTAGAAAAAAACGTAACATATTAATCAAATAGATACTCTTTTTCTTATTTTTTTATCTTATTTTTTTTTTGTTGAAAAGATCTATTCTTACCAATCCACAATTGATAGAAATGCCTTCTTTTGCTCTATCGCCGGTAGCGCCCGTTCTTTTTAATCTCTCGGAACCGGCCAAATCGACAAAGTGAAACTTAGCGGTTAACGTTTCAAATTCATTCGTTAACTCGACATCGCTCGTATCAACATCCGCGTCGGGATCCTCGACTTTGATGCATCTTTGCTGTTTGATGTATAATGTAAATATTGCATGCGATCTAGAGGATTGCGTATTCATTTGCGTGGATCCAGTTGTGCGCGATAACGCACCCAATCGAAGGTACTCCAGTGCTTGTTCGGGGCTGGTTACGATGCGTGGTTCTACACCAGCTAAATGTATGTTACCCATTGTATCCTCATGAATACGAGCACCACCTCTCGGTCCTCCTGGCTCTAATAAATCTTTCAAATCTTCATTATATAATTCTAAGAATTGTGCTGTAACCTGTGGCATATAACGAGAGAGATCGTCATTGAAACAATGAAATCAATAGAGTCCAATCGAAACTTTTGCCGAAACTGAAGAGAAACATTCGACTGCATATCAATTCCAATCGAAACAGAAACCAAAATTAAAAAATAAAAATTCTATAAAGGCCATATGTATAGACATATCTATATATCATATATTTTTTCTTCAAATATTATAATTTATTGAAACAATCTTCAAATATCATAATTTGTTGAAACAATAAATAATTAATGCCTAAATTCTAAACAGAATCGTAAAGCTTGTAACATATTCCTGTAAGACTTGTAAGAATTTTTAAGTGTTTCTATCTTTATACAATATTTTTACAGCTTCCTTACTAGCCATAAAATTTACAAGAAATTGTAGATATTTATGAATAATTATTATATTATGACACTTAAGTATAAAAATTAGAACACTAGTATAAGTTCTTACAAGTTTTACGAGAGTATGTTACGAGTCTTAATTCTACTTAAAATTGACTCATAAATTTCGACCGAAATCGAAAACCGAAATTTCGTCAACTTATGTATCAACTTTAGCCAAAAAATATAAGTACTTCTTCTTCATAAACATCATAATTCAATCATTGAAACAACATTTATACATATTAAAATTAATATTTATGAAGAAGAGCTTTACGGTTTCGAAACTGACACTTAATGAGTGTTCGTTTTTAGTTTCGATAAAAGTTTCGAAATCAAAGTCTAGAAATCAAAGATGAAAAACGAAGCACAAGTTGAATCCCAGATAATTCAACGGACCTTAAACTCCGGAGGCATTTGCGTGCGTTCCCTTGCACGTTCCTGCTTATCCGCTATTCCATCGAAAAGGTGTTTAATAGCTCTAGGAATGATCCCGGTGATAGTTTCATCGACTTCTACGTCGAAACCAGTGCCCATGGTGTAAGTTTTACCCGAGCCGGTTTGTCCGTAGGCGAGGACTGTCGCGTTGTAGCCATCCAATGCGCCTTCCACCAGACGATTCACGCATGTTTCGTAAATCGCATTTTGATTCATCTGAGTATCGAAAACGTAATCGTACGTAAAGGCCTTGTCGGGTCCGAGAAAAACTTGCGGCTCCCCTTGAGGTACTTGAGTACAAATCCTGCACATGTCGATTACTTCGCGAGCTACTTGAGGTCTTATTCTGTAACAGACAAGACCAATTTATCTAACGGTTAAAAACAATGAAGAACAACAAACACTTTGCGATAATCGCGGTATCATTGGTGACGAAGGTCACTTGTATCTCCAACTTTGAAGTTAAAGGTGCTCATTTCTTAGGCGATCGGTAATTAAGCCCACGCGCTTGTGTCATAAAAGGAGATACTTGAGAATCGGTATTTGCAATCGTCCGTGGAATTCGCTCGAGTCCAAGTTTCTTCATGCGTCATAACATGTTTACGCGCAAAAGAATTACAGGTATCTCGCGCTTCGTTCTTTATTCTTCGTAATGAAGGAAAAAAAAAGTCAAAAATTCGATACTGAGCAATCGCGTTATTCATATATGTTACGATTAGCTAAAGATATTTTATTCCTCGAATGGAATTCCTCATCAACCTGCTTCACATAAGAAGCATCCAGTTAGGCATCCAAGGATGTTTTAGAAGCATACGAGAAATATTTATCTGAATAAAAGCAGTTAGTCAACAAATTCTTCAACTACTTCTTGTCATTCACAGTTAATAGAGAAATATGCTTGTTTGAATAAGCGGAGTTGTCTCTAATCAGCCTCTCGGTACCGGCATGTCACCGGCACGTCACCGGCATGTATCAAATATCGCGGACAAAAGTCTGAAAAAGGTTTTCGATTTTATTATATTATACAAATGTATTATTTACTTACCGCACGGCAACGCGTACGCTCGAATCGTCCGCCATCTCGTTACGTTTTAGTTATTAGTCAATGCTATGCTCAACTATGTGAGGATCATAAGACAACTTTGGCTATATTAGGCTAAAATTAGGCCAAAATAAACCAAATGCGAATGGCTGCAGGCAGTTGCGATTCTCCGCTATGCGACAATGTCAAGAACGTTGCGTGCTCGCGCACGCGTTATCAGGCACAATAATTGGAAAAATTCGACCATCTCCGATGGGCGATGCACGAGAGACTGTACATTTCTCTCGTGACGTTTATGAGTAAAAGCGTTTCACTTGATAACTCGATTCACTGTACACGACGGCGACGGCGGCCGTCACTAAACCAATCACCAAGCATGACCAAACAATCGTGACAATAGCGTGGGAGTTTGAGCTGCTTCTCGAATGTCTGTAGTACTGTCAGTACCATCGTTGTTTCTACTGCTTTCTACGCGGAGCACTATGAACATATATATATACGAACGTATTATATATACAGTAAAATTCATTGAGAAAGGCCATGTCGTATACTGCTATTGCTGAAGCGAAGCAATCGTGAGCAATCGTTAAAAACGATGTACGGTATAGTCGGAGCAGGTTTCTCTCTGGTCGGAGAGAAACCTGAGAGAGGCCATCTGGAGCCATCCCGGGCATTTTTCGCGTGACGCGTGAAAAAGACAGTACACTAGCGACATCAATATCAATTTTATAAATTGATGTGAACTACGTATCATATTTCCGACATTGTTGATAAAGTCGTAGTATTTATCGGTAAGCCAGTCGAAAAACTACCCTGTCAGTATTTATTAATTATTGGTAAGGGCGATAAGATATTGGGAGTACAATAAGTTTCCGCCGTTTACAAAAGACGGCGCCACTAATAAACTAAGTTAAAATTGATGTAAAACAACATATCGTAAGATTGGACATCCGGCAACACCATAACCTTGAAATATTAGCGATTTTGTATCAGCATCATATTATATATTTTTTTTTGTACAAAAATGTCGAGTTTTGAGCCGAATAAGCGTCATTTGCGGGAACTTTTGATTTACTTCTTTAATTTGAAGAAATCTGCAGCTGAGGCTCATAGATTGCTTGTAGAAGCATATGGTGATGCTGCC
>Ga0157364_1003180_pt1 | contig 15824 bp, 5 predicted proteins | sample AttsexASBM2_FD_111476 | JGI IMG/M metagenome (GOLD analysis project Ga0157364, IMG submission 111476) | Fungus gardens microbial communities from leaf cutter ant in Ribeirão Preto, State of São Paulo, Brazil - Atta sexdens ASBM2 | ecosystem: Host-associated > Fungi > Mycelium > Unclassified ...
AACGCACCTATAAGCTGTTATAATCTTACACATTGTTGTTTCGGCGGCGCATAAAGCATCTGTTATCATGTTTATTCGCCGTTTAAGCCCATGTGTTGAAATTGCTGCGGCACACGCTTGATCTTAAAGAATTATCTACATAATTTATTCAAGTTTCATTTTGAAATTATCAGAATTACTTCAGAATCGAAGAGCGAATATGATGAATTATTTTTTGAAACTGTAAGTTGATGAGTTGATAACTAAAAAATGCATTTAAAAATGATAAACGATAAAAAGAGTATTTATTAAAAACAAATGTGTATTTAAAAGTAAATAGAACAATTTATAATCTTTAAAATTGATCTCTTGCAATTTTTTTCGTTCGACTTACCGTTTCGGCGGTACAATCATTTGAATATATACCCGAGCCACGTTTTTCGTCAATTCTTGAAACTTAAAGGCAAGCATAACTTCGTGAAAAACATTAACAAAATTTATTTTCCCAAACACGAATCTCATTTTTTTATGTGTAGAAAGTATGTGAAAATTTTCAAAAAAATTGATTTATTTCCTTTTTTTAATTTTGTAAATATATATTCTTTAAATTCTTTGGAATGGAAACTCACTTTAAAAAGTAAAAATTGATCTCCAATTTTGAAAAAAACTTTCAATCTTTAAGAATGAAAGAAACTAAAAAATTTTAAAGAGTATTCAGAAACTTTGAGTTTTACATTGATCGCTCCACTTCCCTCCATAAAAAATTTTTAATTTTCTTTTAAGTTAAAACTTTTAAGTAACAATTGTGATTGTTAATAATAACCAAGAAACTAAATAATCAAAAATTATATTTTTCATTCCGTTCTCGGAAAACGTAAGACTTTGGTTGCGAGGCAACAAAAGAAATAAAAATATCGGCCGGAAGTAGAGAGACATACGCGACAAACATCCGCGCGGATGATGGAATGCATCAAGGAAAAAGGCAAGGAAAAAGCGCGGAATGCGTCACGGAAAAAGGCAAGGAAAAAGCACGTCGCTCGAGGAAATCTATACATATATATTACGAGAAGAAGGCCTCTCCGTCGGAAAAATCAGTACAAATTTGTGGTGCGATTTCTGCATTAGGCGACGGTGAAACTAGGTGAAAGTAAGCAGAATAGTAGTTTACGCATTTCTTATGCTTATGCGCTCTCTTGTCAAGAGAACGGTCACCAACATTTCCATTGGATCGCTGTCTCCGTTATCGTATCGAAATCAATACTGTCGGATTTGAGATACGCACGCGTATTCGGTATGCGCGAGTTCGCGATAAAACTCAACGTGAACTTTTATAATACTTTTATTGCATTAATATATCTGAAAAGTAGAACAGAAAATCAGACCACGACGCTTAATTTTTTTTATCCTGTTTCCCCGTCGAACGTTCGCGTGCTGGTTTTTTTTCTCTTACTGCGAATTAACATAAATTAGTCTGGAGGTCTCTCGATTCAAGTACCACTTTCTCATGCGTTCGTTCAAAGCGTGTTTGCAAGAGGACGTCCTTTGAATTGCGATCGGGGTCTGTTTTCACGTGTTGTGACCAATTGACTCAACCAGTAGTTTCGAGTTAATCGCGGAAAGGATTTATCAACGAACCGTCGAATGACAATCGAGATCTCATGAAACTTTCCATAATAATATATAACCGCATAGTTTTCCATCTTGAGAGACTTCTGGCATCGCCGTGACTTTCGAAAACATAAACTGTCGCGGAAGATGTTGTTTGATATAATACTCATGTGGCGATTATATTGTCACACGTCGCAGGCTTATATTGTCAACGTCGCAGACTTAGTGCGCGGCAAAAGTTCGCAGAACTTGCGCACACGGATTTGCGACACATCCTTACTTCGCGCATGTACGGAAACTTCTTGTCGGAAAGCAAAAACGAGAGGTCTTCGAATTTGCGAATTTCTTTTGAAATGTCCCGACTCAATCCTCACTATTGTTTGGGATTTAAAAGTGAAATTGATTATATAACGCACTTGTATTAAAATGTCTTAATAAGTCAATTTTTTTAAACTAAAAATTATTTATTTTAGTACCCGCAAAATTCAACCGTATTATTCAAATACACAGCAATAAAAATTGACAGAGAATAAGATTACGCGAAAACAATATTATGATTTCGTGAGATTTGAGAAAAGACAAACGACCGAGCTAGAGACGAGAGAGTCGAAAAGTCGGCATCGAGATACATGCGTTATTACATGTGCAGATCTTGTTAAATAAATTGCACGCTAGAAACTAAATCCAACAACTTCCTTTCTTGCGATTAAATCCGCATCTAAAATCCAAAAGTGGCGTCTGACGTGAGTGATTATCGTAGTTTATGTTTTGACGAAGTTGGACAATTCGGGAAAATCAAGAGAATCACGCTGAATCCGCGGTCGGTGATAAAGTGATACATCGGAACTCAGTGTTGTGGCGTCTGCAATTACCGCTCCGGTGCGAGTTGTCTCATCGTCGCGCAGCATATTGTCTATTATTTCTCGCTACACGACTCGCTACACGTGTAGCGAGAGATAACAGATAATATGCTGGTTATACGCGATAATGTGGTGAGACAATCCATATCGGAGCAGCTGCAGACGCCGCAGGACTGAGTTCCGATGTATTATCACTTTATCACCGACTGCAGATTCTGCGATGTCTCGATTTTTCCGAATTGTCCAACTTTCGTCAAAATATTTACAAAAAATAGACTGCGATAATCACATCAGACGGTGACCACTTTTGGATTATCTCTCGCTACACGAGAGATAATTTGCTGGTTATGCGCGATGATGTGGTGAGACAATCCACATCGGAGCAGCAGCTGCAGACGTCGCAGGATTGAGTTCCGATGTATTATCCGATGTATTATCACTTTATCACCGACCGCAGATTCTGCGATGTCTCTTTTTCCGAATTGTCCAACATTCATCGATATTTAAAAAAAACAGACTACGATAATCACTCACATCGGACGATCACCACCTTTTGGATTATCTCTACACGAGAGATAATATGTGCGACGATGTGGTGAGACAATCCACATCGGCAGCAGCTGCAGATGCCGCAGGACTAAGTTCTGATGTATTATCACTTTATCACCGATGGCGAATTTGACGGTGTCTCGATTTTTTCGAATTGTCCCACTTTCGTCGATATTTAAAAAAAGTAGACTACGATAATCACTCACATCGGACGATCACCACTTTTGGATCATCTCGGGCTACACAAGAGATAATAGACAATATGCGTGACGATGTAATGAGGCAACTACAGCAACAGACGCTGCAGCAGCAAATCGGAAATGAGCCAGGAAGTGACCGGGACACTAGGCTGGAGAAAATTTTCTGTCGGGCACAGAGGTGAGTCGAGTCGGTATTATAGAAGTAGTAGAAATTATAAATTATTAATTCAAAAGAGGAAACACGTTAAAACACTCTTTCGATATAGCAGCGAAGATGTCTGTGACAGAAACATCTGATATTGAAATATTACTTTTCATTTGCACGATATGTGTATGTCGTAATATAAATTGCGTTGATGAGATACGACATTTAAGTATGAATGTAGTGCTAATCCATCTCACTCCGGGAGATTAGTTTACATAGCTTTAGAAAAAATCTATGTAAAGGAATGTCAATAACTGTAATTGTTGCGCGACAAGTAAAAAAAAGGAATAAAATATAAAGAAACGGCAACCGCAAAGCGGTGTCGAAGGAAAATCCATGAATCATACACACGTGCATGTGTGTGCACGTACGAGCTACAGGTGATGCGACTATATAATACGATCGGCATTACCGGAATGTTGTTAAGTAGCTGGATTCACGACTCTACGATGAGCACGGTCGCGCATCGTTGAAGAACCGAGATTAATTTTCCGTGGCTCAATGTGGCTTTGGGTTTCTTGACTTTCCGGCTTCACGCGTAAATTCTTTTAGAATTTTTTTTTTAAATCAATCAGATACTGAGGCTGACGCTGTCATAAGTACGAATATGCAAAGAAACTTTATACAATGATAATTATTTTGTCAGTACAGATTTATTCGCGATAATTACATCATAATAATTGTACAGATTTATTCGCGATAATTACATCATAATAATTGCACTTACGTGATATATGGAAGTTATAAAGAAGAATATGTTATAAAAATTTCGAATTGTTTAAATACATTTCGCAATTGAATTGTTGTAATGTTTCATAGTGTTTAATAAAACGCAAGAAAAACACTCTTATCAATTTCATAGACCATTTTAAGTAAATAGCTTTTAAGTAAATAAGGTTATTTTATTTAATATTATTATAGAATATTATTAGATACAGAATCAAAATCTTATTAAAAATCTATTTTGATAGAAAACATTTAACAGGCTTTAAACAGGCAACAAAATCATATAAGTACATTGCAAATCGTTCTTAAAATTAAGCTGTCATTTTGCGCAACTTGCATAGAAGTTTCCGGCAATCTATAAATTAAGCTTAGTCATATCAATTAAAGTTATATAAGTTTTCCACGAAGAGCCAGCAGTGAAGAAATCTAATTTTTCGTTGAGATTTTTTAAATTTACAGAATTATATTACAAAATATATTATTATATATATTATTTTATTTTTAATATATCAAAAGTTGTTCTTATATTAAATGTTATCTAATATATAATAAAATAATAACTTTAATGCACAAAAATTTTTTGATGATTGGCAAAACAATATAATTTCAATCTTGTATATAAACATAACTCACAAACTCTCAACTCAAGTATTCTCTTTAATAAGCTTTTAATATGTGTAGATAGAAATAAGGAATAAAAGGATTGCCGAAGAAATAAAAAAGCAGACTTGTGGTTTTCCTTATTCATTGTTTAAGTACAGTTATATTTTTTTCGTTTTTGTTTCAGACAATCCAACATGAAATCGACACTAATGACTGATGTGAAAAAATTAATCTTTCATAACATTTTAATAAATGGTGTTAACATTAATATTTTTCTTTTTATTTTATATCTTCAATGTATATTTGAATAAGGTACTAAACCACACAAATCTGCAGCTTTTTAATTTTTTTCGGCAATCCAAAAATTTAAAAATTGCCTATTTTTGCGACTGGTCACACCGGTTTAACTCCTTAAGAGTTAACTTCTTAAACACATCTAAAAAAAAAAAAAATTCAATTTCAATTCAATTTCAGATGATTCCAAAAGTAATTTATAAAAATTTAAAAAAATATTTAAATTAAAATATTTATATTTCTTATAATCCATTTTTAATTTAAACGTTTTTAGAAATTATTGTAAAATATGTTTAAAAATTTTTTTTATTTATACAATGTTTTAATTGTTATTATAAAGTACCTTTAAAAGCATTTGCAATTTTTGTTTCATCTATCATTTATTTTCATCTACAAAACAACATATTAAAAATTCATCAAAATCAGTGAGAGACACTTGAGTCCCTTCCCTTGTCACTTATTTTATCATCGGGGTTGCACAAAAAATAAATTCTGAAATTTCATAGCTTTTCAAAATTTTCAAGATTGAGTTTTCAATACGAATAAATAAAGAGATCTATATTCAGTCAAGGCGATCTTAATGTCTAATAATATTTTTGCATGAATGTTTTTAATTTCAAGCAAACTGTACGCTTATTTGTCGATCTTATAATATATAGTTTTAGATTGAAAAGTTAGAGTATGTACATAATATTACAAATTGACAAGCAATTAATCAATAAATTGGAGAGTATGTGAAGTAAATAACTGTGCGGTAATCAATATACTATAATTATAATCAATATACTGTAATTATAAAATCACATTTCTATTAATTTCAATAAAATCAATGATCGGATATTTCTGCTAATTTATAGCTATCATCAGCAATACATTTCCATGAAATCAAGTTTAGAAACTCATATTTAAAGCGGAATGAATTGCGGAATTCGTGACTCTTCTGTAATTCTGTATTATGTTTTAGGAGTGCGACTATTTACTAGCTTTCAAATTAATAGCGAATTCTAGATTATCATAAGAAACAATAATAATTATTTACTAAAATTTAAATTAGTTAACATGATCAAATTGTAAATATACTTTAGGTTTTATGATTGCAGCACACTGATCGTTGCGTAATTATTTACTCTCATTTTCCCTCATATAATCTTTTTCCCCTTACGGAATCTTTCTCCCCTTACAGAATTTTTATCCCCGAAGTTGGGTGAAAGTCGCTCGCATAGAAAGTCGCGCGTCCCTTGAGAGAGGGATAAAATCGAAGCAATCAAATGTTTAATGGAAAATTTTATTTCTTGAATCATTTATTTTTTTTTTTTTTTTATACCTTTATATCTTTCTCCTCGTCTAAAGTTATCTGACTATCTATTCGTCATATAAAGCAGGAAAATAATGATTAAATTTGACTATCAATAACTTTTTAACAAACAACGAATGACGCACGGCTAAAATCTATTGGAAGTCATTCATATCCTTAATTCTTAAAGAAAAACTTCTTTTTTAACGAATACGATAGAAAACGCTAACACGGTTAAAGTTAGATATTTCGAGAATAATATATATGTATATTCTTTTATCAAATCAATTTAATAATATATATATTCTTTTATTAATTTAATTTTTTTTCTTTTTAATTTCATTTATTGTGTATTTAAAGAACTACATACATTCTTTAATCAAATTGAAATTAATCGAGTAAATTGAGAAGTTGCAATAGAACAGCATACCTATAATACATAATTAAAGTTTACAATTGAATTGCTTAATAACAGACAACAATAAAAATACACACAATAGATACTACGAAGAACATTTGGTGAGACTAATAATGATTTTTTTGTCGATACGAATTTAATCACAACATGCTGCCGCGAAAAAAAGGAAAGGAAGAGGAAAAGCGAAAGAAAGAAGGTAAAACTTAGTGACAATATAGAAGGAAGCAGCTTTGAATGTGGAAGAACGATGTAGAGGGAAAGACAGAGAATCGTGGTAACGAATGCCTGGCGTATCACAAGAATAAAAATCGAAATTAAAGCACAGGAGGCGATGGAGTGTCAGAACACAGAATATGAAAAATGAGACAACATAGGATAATATATATATATATATATATATATATAGAGAGCTAATCGAAATTCCAAAAAAGAGGAAACTTGTGATCGTATTTACGGATATTATATAAGAAATGGAGACTGAATTTTGAACACGCTGAATATAATTAAATAATTGCTAAGTTAATGCTGGAATATAAACTGTGCCAGTATAATCAAATAAAGAGATTACGAGTAGTTGGGATATCAGAAGTTCTGTGAAGTTGAGAAAATGTAATGAAAAAGATATATACAGAAGACAAAGGCGAAAAGTTTTTTCACATGATCAATTTAAATTTCCACCTTTTCCAGGTTTTAATTTATAAGTTTCTGTGGCAACCTTACTTTATTCATATATTTTTTAAAAAGAAATATTTAAAATAGATGAGAAAAAATGTAATATAATCTTTGTTCTGATCAGAAGAAGTTTAATTGGTTTCGATAAAAAGTATTAACGTAATATGTCATACGGATATGTATATTACTATACTACGCTATGATAATATTAAATTTATCCAATAATTGCGCATATATATTTAGCATTTGATTTCCTCCTATATGAAAATAACATGTTTAGTTTTATAGATGCAATACTGATCGTGCAAACATTTTCTACACCGCGTAAATTTGCAAACATATATACTCTCTAAATCAGTAGATAGTTACTAATTATTTAGTAGCATATTTGATGACAGTGATATCTATTAATTTAGAGTAAGTACGATATACCTATCCAGTATTTTGTTCCAAATTAAAGACCACTGAATTTAGCGGACCGTTCTCTCTCTCTCTCTCTCTCTCTCTCTCTCTCTCTCTCTCTCTCTCTCTCCCCCCCCCCTCTCCCTCTCTTTCTCGCCCCTTCTCCCTTTCTCTCTCGCTCCCCTCCCTCACTGGCAATATCAAATCCCACCGTGTGAATCAACCATGTTGCATGCTCCGCCGTGACGTAGCACGCATATCGTACCAATGCACACGCACAAGCTTCAGAACACACGATCCATAATTATACTGTCACGCCCCGTGGGTGTTCAATTTGTCGAGCGCACCTCCGCTGCCTCCAACCACCTTCGTTAGATCGCTTCCCGCGCACCGGCCTTTTTTTCCTAACTTCACCCTTGCCAGTGCCCTACAACCCCGCCGTTCTCACGCCGATGAAAACTGTTTTTAATCCTTTGTCCAAGCCCCCACGAAACCGCGATAATGATGCCACGAGACAATCTATTTATCAAGCCCGTTCTCCTACCCTCCTTTACGTCTTTCATTGTTTTTTTCGACAATAATGTCTTTAAGTTAAATATAAAATGTAATTAGAATAATTAAGTAACAAATCATTAAAAGTTCTTATAACAATGAAGCTAAAAGAAATTAAAAATTCCTACGGATGGATTTTAAATATAACAATTATTATACTAATGAAACTTTTTTTTAGTATAATTGGCTTTAATATGTAAAAGATATAAAAAAGTCAATTCATGTTTTCAGTTTTATATTTAAAAACTAAACACTTAAAATAGCATACATTGTAAAAAAATTTTATTACAATTACATAAACGGCAAATGTAAAATTTACGCAATTAGAAATGCAAATATAACAAAATAATTTATAATAAAAGTGTATAAATTTTTAGGGTGTACGTCATAAAAGAGAATAACATATTGATGCAGTATCACTAATATCATCGCGTGACACACACATCGCATTATACAACAATCATATCTACAATATAATAGCGTGCGTATTAACGGACACATGCGATAGAATTAGATCAGAAGATTTTAAAACTAGTAAAAGCTTACAATTTACTTACGTAACTCATCATGGGTATATTGCGAGACTCAGAGACTGTGGCCTCGACAAAGCAAGTGCCTTCTGGTCCGAAGAAGGCCACGACCCCGTCGCAGATCATGTCAAGCATTGCTTTGGTAGCTTCGACAGTTTCTCCCCTTGTATCGCTCCATCGCATCACCAGATTTATGTTTGGTAAAATGTTTGGATCGTTATTGATCTGAAACACATTCACAATAGTCATTCAATTAGTTTCAAATAAAAACGCGCTGTCAAAGGCGGAAGAATTTTTGATTCTGATAAAAGATATATACCCATCGTTACGCAAATGTGAATTCTCAAACAATAGGTTTTTGAATAGAGTTATTTCGTCGACACGCCAATTTACACGCCTGGCAACCCGAGTTGGAATTATAACCGTCGACAGAACCATTGAAAAGTTTGCACGTGCAATAAATCGTTTTGCGGGCCGTCAATGCGGTTGTATTGTGCAAACGTTTAAAGCAGATTTGTGTATCGGGCTATTTCCGTATAGTCAGCAAACTAAATATTTGTATTCGAAGTGTGGATGCGATCAGACCGCGATACACATGACGGATGAAGTACAAAAGTAATTGATAATGTTAGCGGAATTCGGTTTCTCAGCGGATTCAAATTGCGCGATTTCGCGAAGAAAGTATTCGGCTCATTCACGATGATATCTTTCTAATTGCATGAATGACTTCTCGAACAGTTTTCAGACGATATAATCTGAAAATGTGCTGTAATATATTTTAATATATTTTAATGTTTTGTTTGCTTTTAAATTTACAGTAATCTAAAATCTTTTAAAAAATATAGAATATACATATCACTAATGATTAAGTGAAAAGTTAGTGAAAAGTCAGCTTGATAATTATAATTTCTTATAAATATACTATTTAATATATATTTGTTTACTGGCCAAGTTTATATTGATCCACAATATAAATGATGGCACGTGATAATTTATGAGATGGACCTTCGCACCTAATAATTATGAACACTATAGGATAGAGATTAGACATTTCGTAAGGTGTATAAAATTATACACGCTATTATTCATGGTTTTCCCTGTACAATTTATTACCGCTATAACCAAAGCGAGAAGGTTGTCGGAAGATTCGTGATATCTCATAATTATCTTGTACAATAAATTTACATGTTCTAAAGCACACGCGTACTTTGTGGAAATTTCTTAATAGAAAGAAAGAGAATGAATGATAGAGTATCAAACGTATAAGAAGAACGTAGGCGACTAGATGACTTTATCGATTATTTGAAAATTAAGCGTTTTATGAAAGAAATTATTGATATAGAATAACAAAAAAAATTCGAATATCAGATCATGTCAGATAAAGTGACATACGTTTTATTAACACAACTAATAAAGGAATAATTTGGCGTAAGATATAGGGGAGAGTTGCTGAATATTGTTATTTTTTTGTATCCAATGAGAGGAAAAGCCTTCCTTCAAATGTCGTTATTTTAGGTGCATTTCACTTAACGTAATACTTAATATAAAATATAATTCTATCCTTGTTCACGTGCAAATGCACCCCTGTTATCATATGACGCATAATTTGCCGTGTATTAAATGTACGTGCTAGCCAATCTAGTATTTATCAAGCATGTAAGATATTCCACGGGACAGGCAGTTTCTTTCTAAGCGAGGTATTTCAATGCGATATACAAACGTCACCGCAGATGTGTGTTGATCTCAAAAATTTCAAATATCAAAGTGGTTTTGTTTCAAAGCGATTTTATTTCAAAGGGATACCATAAAAATCTTCTCGCATTTCTGTCTCGCATCCTATTTCGCAGCCGTCACATGCGTTCACCCCTCAAATCATATACTAGGACGAATTTACACGAAACATTTTCAATTTGTTTTTCTGTTTAAAATCGGAATAAATAAGTGCAGAAATTCATATGGTTCTTTTTGTATCATTAATTAAAATCTATATAAAAAATTTTTTTGACTGAAGAAGGTTCGAAAACTAAACGAAATGTACGAATTTATTATCGTTTTAACGATTATGTTTGTTCTATGGTCTCCAATAAATTTAATTTGAATAATGAGATATTCTTGAACAATTAACGCACCTTGAACAGCGTTTATTCTCTCGAGTCCTTTTTATCTCTGTTATTATTTTTAATTTAGGGAATCGTAACATTTTTTTTTTTTTCATATTTTTGAATATAAAAACTAATTTTGCCACAGAGCAGGATTGCTGGCTCCCATCCTGCTTTAGAATTTTCGAATTCATTTTACGGATCTCTTTCCCCTCTGTCGGCCCTCCGCGTATCGACGGGAAACCGTGAGACCCGGGCATGCTACATGCCAGATAAAGAGGAAATAAAAAAAGAAAGGATACATGGCTCCTGTTCATCGCCACCGTTATTGCCACTACCTCCACCACCGCTATCGCCATCGCCATTACCACCACCACTATTACCACCACCACCATTACCACCACCATCATCTCTTGCGTCACTACGACCATCATTGCGTTGTAAGGGCAAAAGTGACCGCCCACGCATACATATACCCACCGCTGTCTCCCCTCATTCTCCTTTCTCCCCTAGTCAACCTCTTTTCCAGTCCCGGGATTCCCTTCCATATCCTCACTTCCGTTCTTTTTTTTCCTCGACCTTCCCATATAAAAATTTTCCAAAATCTTCTCAAATACATCTTAGATTGACAAATGCATGTCACATTTACCCTCACTGTCACAATTACCCTTAGTAACTCTACCTTTTATTTTTTATTTTTAAGATTAAATAATATTGTGATCGCAATAATATTATTTAATTTTTACTTAAATGTATTAACATTATTTATATTTATATATTATATATTGATTTGGTTAAAATTATATGAATTAATTTAATAAAATTAATTTAGTTGACAGTATTATACAATTCATTTATAAATAATTAACACAGAAGTAACAGTTCAATTGTAATCATTTTATTGATGTAATAAAGGAAACACAAATATTCATTTTGATTTACGTTCTTCTAAATTTAAATGTAGTGAAATGCATTTTGTTTAATTAAATTTACAAGATACATTTTTACATTAGAACGAAATTCGAGTATCTGTTTAGATTTCCCACTTAGAATCTAGTTTACAAAACATTATACTTCTGATTAGAATCTTCATAGATCCCAATCAGAATTCATAATTCATTTTTTTGGGAAATCAGATTGGATTTTAATCTGATCCCAAAAAATATTCTATGCGGGTAGTTTACATCGTGGGAGTGCGTACGGTGAGCGCGAATTCCACAATTTTTATTTATCGTTTTTTATAACTGTATGTATCCGCGGGCGAAACCTGAGCGCAAAGTAGTGTTGTCCAGTATCTATATTGTACTCGCGGTGAGCGAACTGAATATTTAAGTAAGACACACACACTTATGTACACGTACGATCTATGTTACAATATTTCGCAAAATTAGAAAATTAATTTGTTACTTAAAGACAATTTTATTAGACAGATTACTTAAATTTTGTGTGTGTGTAACTATAACAATTTATTCTAATAATTATAAAAATATACTCCTGAAAACAATCGGTCGTGAATGGCATGTATTTTTTTTTTATTAAAAATTCACATGATAAAAATATACATGATAACACACATTTTCTTTATTAAGACGGTTTTTAAACTCATTAATAATCGATATATTTTATTCAAGACGACGATTACAAACGTCCTTTTAGAAGAAATTAGAATTTTTTTATATCTTTACATCGTCAAGTTATTCTCTTGAATTTGTTCTAAATAAAACGTGAGTGGCAGTTCGCGCGCGTACACAAGCGTGTATGTCTTACTTAATACTCAGTTCGCTCACCGCGATCGTAAGTGCAATGTAGATACAGGTGCAACAACACCACCTTGCGCTCAGGTTTCGCCCGCGGATACATAGCGGTTATAAAAAAATGAGAAATAAAAATCGTGGAATTCGCGCTCGCCGTACGCACTCCCACGATGTGAACTATGCTCCATACTCTCGGTTCGATATATTAGTAAATAGAACGAGCGTTAATTGGCGATTTCGCATAATCGATGCAAGGGAGAGACGCCTGCCCCGCGTCGTAATGGGCGCGGCTGTTTTTTTAAGCGCGCCAATTGCATTCATAATTATACATTCGCGCACAGCCGGTGTACATGCACATGTAGCATGCGAATTGCATGCGCCTTCTCTATTAATAAATAATAAGGCGCGCCAACGTGCAATGTCGCTACTGTTGATCCGGCTTCCTCGATAAAAGAAGTCGATTTAACGAGCCGCGGATTAAAAAGGAACGCTTTCACCGCGCCGAAATACGGAAGAGTAGAACTTTTCGCCCGCTATGGCTCGCCGGCTACGCTTAATAATGCATGAGATATGGCGTATGAAACAGGCCGGATTATTGGTGAATTAGTCAGCTAATAATTGGCAGAGGGAACTTTTGAATTATTATCGCGATTACGGGGATTACGTGACGAACGCAACATTATTGCTTTTCTGTTTTATACCATTTAAAGCGGATTTACATTTTACAGATATCGCGTGCATTTTGCTTTGGTTGCAAACTCATGGAGCGTGCATTTCTATTGTAAATATATTCTTTTCATAAAAAATGAATACGTCTGGCTATTACAGGTTTATAAGATAAAAAAAATGGCGTTTGCAAAACCTATTCGTGAGTAAACAAATTCATGAGTATATTCGCGAATGTGATATTGGCGTGCACCTCGCGATACAAATTTTATTATTAGATGCAATTGGTAGCGAACATCATTTGCAAAATAATGAATACGAAATATCCGAAACGGTTTTTCATAATCTTTTTTTCTTTTCTTTTTTTCTTTCTTTTCTTTTATCGCACACATCGAGCGTTTCTGCTGTAAATGTATTCTCTCTACGAGAAATAATCACTCAATTATTACGAGCTTAAAAGTTATTAAAAATGATGTTTGCTTATGACTAACATAACAGTAAGCAAATTCATATATGAGAGCGTGGTTTCATTTCGAAGGTAGTAAGACAAAATGAATTTTTTCCCCTTGCTATTTCTTTTTCTCTCTGTTTCATCGAGCATTTCTATCGTAAATATATTCTCTCCGCGAGAGGTAAACACTCAAACTGCATTCTACGAGCTCGAAAAATATTGAAAAAGTCAGAAGTCGATTATATTTAAAAAATAATATTATTTAAAATATATATTTTTTTAAATAAAATAGTTATATCACTTATTATTTTAAGTAACTGTTTGTGATCTTGTTTATGATCGATTTCTTATTTCCTACCACTTTCTTATTTTAATTGAGTCCAATTATTTTACTGTCTCCTATTAAATATAATATTTGCAAACAACCTATGAATAACACTCGTGAATAAACGTGAATATGATATTGACATGACGCGATACAAATTTAATTAATTTTATTTTAGAAGTGATGGCTGCGAAATAAACTGCGCGAGGTAACGCCAACGAAAGTTGAAACAGATTTTCATATCCCTTTTGCTTTAATTCCCTACGCCGGAGGCGTTTTTGCCGTAAATGTATTCTCTCTGTAGAACTCATAAATGGTCGACTATTACGAGCTTGGCAATTTAAAAACGACGTTGGCCTGTAAACACGTGTAAATAAAATCGGATATGATATTGACATGCTCATCCCGATATAATGTCAAAAGTAGCAATACGAAATGGTTTTTCCCCTTTTTTTCTCTGATTACACACGTAAAACATTTCTACAGTCAATATTCTCTGTGGGAGATATATTCCGGAACAAGTAAAAAAATTATATTCGACACCACTTCTGTACACAACATTTATGAAGAAATGCAAGTATGGTACAGACATGCAATTAAATACGTACAGGGCGAATCTTAATAACTGTTTTAAAATTGTACCAATGTTTTACCATGTGAAATGAATTTTCAATTGCAACTGGAAAGAGAGTGAAATATTTTTCTCCTATGATAAAATGTTGGCACAGCTCTTAAGCTTTATTCTACATTGTTAAATTGAAAAAAGGTCAAATATAAACAAATTCCATGAGTTAAATGACATTTCGTTATTTTTAACCTATACATACGTCAAAACGTAATACTTTTTGCTGACACAAAATACATAGTTAAAAAAACAACTGCGTCTAATCAACCAATTTTTGTGATTAAATTATTTACTTTGAAAGTATAACAACTGTATCGAAAAGAATATGAAAGACACACTGATATAATCTCTCAATGCGGCAGTTCTGATCGCACACAATGTAGTTCTTCTTTGTGTACTTCTTCTATTTTCTTTATTGGTTTTACGTCTGTATTTCGTCATCACTGCGTCCAACAGTTAATAAAATATGAATAACAGTGAAGCATCGTGAATTGCCGTGAAGCTATTGTTGGAGATAAACACAAACTGCTGTAAGAAATACCGCCAAATAACACGTTGTGTACATCAAAGATCGTCCAAAAGTAAAGTGCTATTTGTAATAATAATAATTTCTAGTAAATAGAAATTCAAAGAGAAGAGAAGAAGGGGGGAAATATTATTTTTCTTTATAATAAGTAAAAATAAGTTTTCTTTATTGGCTACAGCGAACAAAAATGACATGATATATTAATATATCCAGAGAACAATATATCTAAAATTCAAACATATAAAACACCCTAAAGATTATCTTTAAGATGTCTTATAACATAATGTCTAAATGTTTTTATGATAAACACCTTATATCCGCATATTGTTCTCTGGGTATCGTTTCATAGTCTAACATGAATCTGTTTGTATCAAAAAATTATTTTCTATTCGATTCTTTATATTATATCAACAAGTGTATAATATTCATTATAGCATACACGCGCCATTATATTCCGCAGCAAGCTAAGTATCGATCTGGACAAGT
>Ga0157364_1003181_pt1 | contig 15823 bp, 10 predicted proteins | sample AttsexASBM2_FD_111476 | JGI IMG/M metagenome (GOLD analysis project Ga0157364, IMG submission 111476) | Fungus gardens microbial communities from leaf cutter ant in Ribeirão Preto, State of São Paulo, Brazil - Atta sexdens ASBM2 | ecosystem: Host-associated > Fungi > Mycelium > Unclassified ...
AAATACTAATAAAAAATATAAGAAATAAAAATAACATCATAAACACACAAAAAAAAAATATATATATATATATATATATATAATTAATATATATATATATATATATATATATATATAAATGTATATAAATATATAATCATATAAATATATGTAACAACATATAATAATATAAAAATAATAAAAAGTGTAACAGTTCTCCATTATAATTGTCTAAATGGTATCCCTTCTACGATTCAATCGTTGTTATTTAAGTCACTATCATCCTCAGATCTTTGCGTACAGGATATCTCACTTTTATCGTATCATTTCACAATGACAATTCTTTCCAATTTAAAGCCAAGTAAACACATCGTTTGTTAATTTGTTAACACTTATTTATTTATTTATTTATTAAATGAAATAATTCTATTCGGCAATTTTTTACTTTTTAATGTTGCGTATCTTTGCAATTCTTAGTTAGAATTCTGTTAAAGTTTAATTTGAAAACATGATTTTGTCATTTATATCGCATTTTCCCCTGATATTTATTTAGCTTCTCTCATTAAAAAGACTCTCATTTGTTTACTTAATAACGTTAGATTAACGAGATTTTTGTTAAAAAGTAGTTATTTCTGGCAAATAATTTTGCTTTTACAACGTAATACAAATTGGAGATATGTTATGCGAAATATCCGAGAAGTTTTTCGAAATCACGTGGTAAAAAAGAAAGAGGGATCGTGGACACTCGACAGACACGAGCAGCTACCTGTCGCGCGAACCGATCGGCTTCTTCCGAGCCCTCCATTAGACGCTGGACCCACTGGCAGAGTTAGCCGGGATGTAGTAGTTCCTGACGTGCAGATGATTATGAAGGTGTACAGCCGACAGCTGTTGCTGCTGCTGTTGTTGCTGCTGTTGACCGCCGCTTTGTACACTCTGATGATTCCAATGAGCGGCCGGAGACACGACCTTGGACATATCCGGACTGGCCGACGGTGGCGTGCTTGGCGACGGTAAGGCGTTCGCGTCAGCGACTACATCGACATCGACGTCTTCGTCGTCCTGATCGGCCTCCGGCAAATCGTGCAGTTCATCCTCGCTACAGCTGAACCTGCGCGACTTGGCCGGCCCGAGAACATCCGCCTCGATCTGCTGCTGATCGTCCGGTGCCAAAAGAGACGCCACATCGAACTGTCGCTTCCTCGGCTGGAAAGACGATTGTCGAAGGGACTGGCTCTGGAAGGGATTTTGTTGTTGTTGTTGTTGTTGTTGTTGTTGCTGCTGTTGATGGTGATGATGATGTGGCGCCCACAACGCAGATATCTGTTGTGAGGCTACCGAAGGACCAAGAGTCGTCGGAGGCGGTGGAGTAGCGGGTAAAGGCGGTGGACTTGGACTATCTGGTTCCTCGTCCACCGCTAGGCCCATGTGCCGTCGTACTTTCCGCTGGGCTTTGCGCCGACGGAAGTCACCGCGCCGAAAATCCTCCAGGTTCGCTGGATGGATCGCCCAGTAGTGACCCTTGCCATTGGCGCTTCTGCCAGACTTAACAAAGCAATCGTTCAGCGAAAGATTGTGTCGGATAGAGTTGCGCCAACCAGGCCCACGGGTGCGGAAATAAGGATAGTGTTCAAGGATATGCTGGTAGATGTCAGACAGCACGAGCTTCTTCTCCGGCGATGACAGTATCGCCATGGCGATCAAACCAATATAACTGTGTTGGGGTTTAGGTTCCTCTGGTATCCGTTGGTGATGCGGATGCAACAGTGCCATGGACAGCGCCAATCGACCAGGGTAACCAGCCGCCGCGGCAGCCGCCGGATACAATGGCAGTGGCGCCGGGAATCCCGGACCTATTCCCAGATGAGCCGTCGGCGCCCCTGAAGGTGGATGAGCTACACCAGGATGCTGTATCTGCTGCGCTAGCCGTAATCGTTCCGCCATCGCGTAATGGTATAAGTGCAACCGATAATGCTCGAGACCCGGGAGAAAACTGGCCATCGGATTACCCAAGCCAACGGCCAACGGCTCCTTCGCTGGCGGCGGACTCTCGTTGCTACACATGATGATCAGCCGACTCAACACCGATACTTGATCCTGGCCGACACCACTGATCGTCCTCTCCACGGAGGAGATTCGTCGCGATCGCGGTCAGCGACGGTTTTCCGCGTTGGACTACGTGATCATGGAATTGTTGAATTGGAAAACCGACATATATATATATATATATATATATCGGAGAAAATCGCAACCCGAGCACTTTCCCGCGCACTGTACTCTCCACTTGATATCGTCCCGATACGCGCGGGACTCCTAATGTTGGAGTCGTAAATTATCGCTCCGGGGATGGCGACGTCGCGCCGCCGACAATCGCGGCAGTCTCTGTTTTCCGACAGTTTTCACCCTGTTTGTCACGATGCGTACCGAGCAGTGGACTGTTCATGATTTACGATCCACGGCGGAGTGTGACTGCCTAGCGGACGGGTTTTTCGTTCCGCTTAGTGCGCGGTCGCGTAAACGGAGACCGCCCATCATACGGGGAACACTCGGCATTCGACATGGAGTGGGGACTAGCGAGTGTATCTGGTCGACGAGATCTTGCGCGAGGCCCGGTGCGGCAGAGAGAACCTGAATGTCGGAACGTCGTCCAATGAAAGAGCGGAGGGTCGGACGAAAATGGCACCCACCACCGATCGACACGCCTACGACGTTGCGATATTGATCCTGGCCGGCGTAATCTGGCCACCGATGGTGGTAGTGGAGATGGTGACGGCCTTGATGATGGTGCGGCTGTCGTTGCCGCACCACGTCGCCGCTCTCTTATCTCTACGTGGCCTAACATAGCTCGATATCATAGCCGATTCTGGACCGGGGAGTTGAGAGACGATCGATGCGTGTTTCCCGTTTTCAGAGCGCGTGCTGTACCGTGAGTTTCGGAAATGTCATTCGCTTTCTCTGTCTCTCTATCGCTCTCTTTCTTTTGCTTTGTGCGTGCTGCTTCGTGAGCTTCGTCATGGAATCCACGAAGATTGAAACAATCTTTCGAGATCGAGTGGTCTTATCTATGATTCTGATGCTTGTGCGGATTGTGATTTTGATTTATGATAAAAATTTCAAGTAATATATCTAATGTATCCTTGGACTTATACAGTGAATGCAAAAAATATTCGCGTCTACAAAGGACATATTCTTTTAAAAAAGAATTTTTAGGAGGGTTAAAAAGTAAACATATCAATTACCAATTTATTAGCAAAAAGTAAAATAGATTGTGTATTTTTTAAAGTTTTTCCTAAAAATAAAAATAATTAAAATAATACTACAATATCTTAATAAAATAATTAAAATAATAATTAAAATATATTATCTTAATTTTTATAAAATAAACAAAAATGAAAAATTGTATTATTTAGGTGCACAAATAAAAAGGATAACAATAAAATAAAATATAATCGAGAAATTTAGCTTCAAAAGTCATGAATACGATTATCGCGAAATTTTTTGTTTATATTAGCGCAGGACGTACTCATTATTAATAAATTATTAATTAATATTTTCCATGTAATTTACTTTTACATATAACGTTCTTTTATAAATCTCTCCTGCACGAATACATTCATTATATAGCTATTATATATATATTTAGAAATATTTGAATTAAATATGACATACGGTCATTGTATATTCAAAACAAATTCGGCTTATTATAATTAATAATTATATTATTTGTAGTTTTACATTCTACATTTTTTATTTTTTTTTTCCTCATTAAATGAATAATTATATATTATTTTATTTAAAAATTTTTTAATAAGGAAAAAATAAGTTAAAATATATTTGATATCTTATGCATGTACATCATTCAATCATTACAAAAAATACATATCTAATCTTGTTTAATATAATAAAGAATTTTCACAATCACATTTCTGCGAATTGCTTTAAGTTTAATCTAACATTATATTGAAGCGATATTAGCCAAAGTTAAAATTTATATATCGCTGAAAAATTAATATTACTGTAGAATAGCTCATTTATCTATAATTACAGATGACTAGCTATAATATTCAACTAGTGTTAATGATAAATTAACAAGTTACATAAGTTTCTTAAGAAGTCATTGTGATTTAAGCTGATAGCTGACTTTTTCGTCCATTGCGCAGTTATGGATTTTTTATCTAATTTTAGATTTTTTTATTTTAAAATATCTGGATAAATGTTAAAATAATTGTTAAATGAATATTTAATGTGCAAACTAATAATAATCATAATTCATTAATGTTTATATAAATAAACAGTAACATAAATAAAAATTCTACAATAGTAGAATAAGACGCAATACACAATTTGCATAATCAAAAGGATTGATATCAGTAATAACTTTGCTTGAAAATCTAAATCTGAATCTAAAAATAAATCAATTAATTGATAAAATAAATGTTTTGACATAACTATGCAAATTTATTCGTTGATTTAAACTATATATTAAGTGAAAAAAAGTTTACCGAATTTTATTTAACATTTGTTCGAATAATATTAACGAAATATTTACTAAATAAACATTTATTTTATTTAAGTATAATATTTATTTAATTTAACTATAATTTTTTTATGTTAAATACATGTTTATTAACTATGTAAGTAAATATTTAGTGCTATTTAAACAAATGTTTAATAAAATGTAATAATTTTTTCCAGTGCACAATTAAATTTTTCAACGATCTGAAATCGGATCTCTATCACTTCAAAGATGTCGCATAGGTACAAGGGAGAGAAAGAACGGGTGGATCGGAGACTTCCGTTGGCGCCCCTCCGTTTTTAAATCCGCGACCCTCACTCACTTTTGCCCATCAAAGAATCCTTTCGGCCCGCGTGGCGCGATTCGCGGACAAAGGCGCGATAAAGGCGCCCGGGTTGCCCCGTTATACGTAGTCACCGCCCCGCAACTATTTGTAAGCATCCGCCATGCTGGTTTCATATCTGCCGTTTCGGCTTGCACAAAAACATTATTTTCAATCGTGCAGGAAGCGCCGAGGGGTAACGCGGGGTGGGTCGACACAGCAATATGGCGTTTACTTCAACCGGGTAACGGGGGACGCGCGACGTGCGCGTGATCAGCTCGGATTGCAATTGTTGCGTCTCGTTGCAAATAACAGTCCACTATTCCCTCTCCTCCCCGAATTCGCAACCAGTATCTGATCCCCCTTTCCCTTCCTCGTCCTGCTATTTCCCGTTGCAGTTATTCGCGATTCTGTTATGTATGCCCAAACCTCGCTGCTAGCAACGGAAATACAATGTTACGTATCGCGCAGTATGTAAACGTTCCATTGGTGGAATCATACCACCCGGTAGATCCCGTACGTGCAACGGCTGCAGATAACGATATCTGCGTGTTGTCTGCCAGCGAATGCACACGCTCGAGTCCTCAGTACAGACACAATTGTACAGCTTTTACGTTGGGAGATGACACGTATTATTATAGTTTTATCGTTGGAAACCTGACAGACAATTGTATTTCGTTAGTAGTCACAACGTATACTACAGAAAGGACTTCGTATATAATTAAAATTGTGGAAAATTGGATTCCAAGTGAAATAAATTAGTTTTCACATATGTTATAGCTTGATGATGTGATGAACAAAAGATGTATAGACACTGCAGAACTTTATACGGGATAATTTTTGAACTGTGGTGTATCAAAAGTATAAAACTTGTGTTCGCAAAGCACTTTTGATACACTATAGTAAAAAATTATCCATTAATTGTTAAACTTGTGTCTAAGATAACTTTTGTTCACATAATAATCTGTAAGAAATTGAATCGATGAGAATAAATTTAATTAAATAAAAGAAATCTTATTTTTAATTAAAGAGAATCTTAATGCTTAAATATTTATAGTATTAATTTATATAAAATCTGCAAATCGCGCACCGAAATCTTTTTTTTAGTCTTTCAACAGTTTCTTTAATCTTTCAATCTTTAATGTTTAATAAAAAATCTTAAAAACTGTGAATAATTTATTGCGAAAAATATACTGCTTCAGCTTGGATTTTCGAATTTAAGCACTGTGAGATCCTCTTTGATCGAAAATAAGATTTCTCTTACTTAATTAGATTATAAGCTACATTATATGTAAAAATTAATTTATTTGCCAGCACTCAATTTTCCATATATAATTAATATGGAATTCCAACATAATTAATGCGGAATTCTTTAAAAATTTTCTTTGAATTGTAATTACAATATTTTTTCGAATTATATCTTTTGTATCTAGATAATTGGGAAGATACGAATTGTAGGAAACTAACTTAAAAAAATAGTACATTCCTTTAATTATCAAAAATTTTTTCAACAACTTAGAGTTAATATTATTAATATATATAATTATTAACACATCATATTTTTTACAAGAAAAGTATCTCTCAGCTTCAGTTTGTATTAAAAGTGCATTAACGTAAAGTTATTAGAGTAGCGTTAAATTTAATATACAAGATTTAATATAATATTTAAAGTTCTAATCGAGAAAAAAAAAGAATATCTTATATGTATCATATACATATGTATCGTGTATAATTCTATTTACATAGAAATAATAATTATGCTAATTATACGTATTTGTTTCTAAGCAATTGCGCGTGCGCGTAAATAAATAAATTCAACGGAGAACGTTTTGAACGTAAGTACGGCTCTTAGAGCCGCATTTAACGGCAAATTTGCGCGAATATCGCGTCGTGTAAAAAGATGCAATTTTCCCGTATAATCCACTTTGCGCGCTTTTTCGCGCCACGATGGACCACCCGGATCTACGGGGCATTGCATTATCGGCAACAGTGAAAATCGCATGTAGATAGGCGCGATAAAACGTTGCCTTTCAAAGGAGCTCCTCCTCGAAATAACCAGGAACCGTATTTGTGCTTGCGCGAAACAGGACCCGGAGAACGAGCACGTAACTTTATATCCGGTCCGATCAGATACGATCATTGTGTTATCAAAAGGAAACCGAAGAAGCCAAAAGGGAAGGCAATGAGTAGCGACGTCGGCAACGAGGGAGATGGCGGAGTAAGATGCTCTCGAATTCGCGCCGGGGCACAAATTCCGAGCATCGAAAGATAAGATCAATCTCTCAACGAACGGCTACGACTGCGCGAGATGTTAAAAGCCGATCGAAGGTGGTTGCGCGAAACCAGAGCTCGCCATCGCTGTCAAAACACAATAAAACGAACGATCAAGGGAAGAATCGATCGATTTCGAGTGGTGGCCACAACGACCCCGGGTCACGTCCATAGGTGATGGCGTCTGTGTGAAGATGCAGTCGATACGGTGTACAGATATATTGGGCCATTGTACGTGCGGCTTGCGCGTTAAAATACTCTCTCTCTCTCTCTCTCTCTCTCTCTCTCTCTCGCTCTCTCATTCTCCTCGCGCCTGAATAATGGCGATAATTGTGACGAAGTGCGTCATTGTGGGAAAAAAGGTACACCCCGAGATCCGCAATCGAGGGCGGTGGCGCGGGTAAGTGGCAGATGCATGGCGCTCCGTTGACAGCTTCTCTGATTTCCCTCCGCGTCCTCACACTCGAAGATATCTTCCTCGATCCTCTCTACTCTGTCAAAAATTGGAGCTAGCAAACCTCTGTCGCGCAATCGTTACGCATTGCGTTCTTCGTTTCAAAATACAGCGAATTCCTGTGATAGATTAGAAAATAATAATTTAACAAATAATAATTAACAAAGAAGCGAAGAAATCCAAGACGTTGATACATGTAATAAATAAATAAAAAAGAAAAGAAAGATCACATAGTGTTATAAATATCTAATCTTTTACTCTCTCTTGAAATTAACATAAATAATATGTAATAAAAATATATGTAATAAATAATATGTAATAAATTCTCTGTATTTCATATACATATAATTGTCCAAAATTTTATATATTTATAGACCAGTACTATTGAATACTGACGAGGTAACAATCTTGTATCAGAAAATGGGTTTCGAATTTCGGTTCTGACTCTGTAGTGGATCAGCATTAAAAAAACAATGTTATAGTACTAACCTAATGTGTGGATCGGTATTGAATAGAAGTATTGATCTAGTTATAGATTTTCGGTACCATGTCCGTATTGAAAATGGCAAAAGAAATATATCGAGCGAATATATATTGCCAATAGAGAGATTTTTAATACCGTGTCTATATTGAAGTTGCTAAAATAATGTATTGAATGACAGTATATCGCTATTATATCTATAGTAAAGTGCTTATATTTACTACAATTAGTAAAAGAAATATATCGATTATCAGCGAATTAGTACACTACTGTTATAAATTTTCGATTGAAATTTTAGCTTTCTTATAATCTGTTTTATTCAATCAGTTATACATCTTATTCTGTTTAAAAAGAAGCTCTTGAGAATCCTTTCGAAATTTAACAATCGATTTTTCGTATTTTCCATTTCATATACCAAAGGAATAGGAACTACGCGAAAATTAGGAAACGCTAATCCCGGCTTGCCTAATTCGCCGTGTAATCCAACGGAAACTCACAGCAGTTTCCGCGTTGGCAAAGTTAATAAATGTCGCGGTGGAAAGCGACCGGCAAGTTCGAAGCCTGTTCGGAGTTTCGCGTTGGAACATGGCACGAGGTATCCGATGGTTTTGATGCTTCGAAATACACTGCTAATCGGTTTTCAAACTCCTGCCTGTGTATATATTTATACTTGGAACGACCGATTGAACAAATCAGATCCCGATATCTCGCTAGAATTCAATCCAATGTATCACTAAATTTTAGGTAGATAAATACATTTGTATTAGTTCGTTTCAATTACAAAAATTTTTAAGTAACATTCTCTTATATTATTAAATATTATTATTGAGTTATTAAATATTACTAATGTTATAAGTATATAAATTGAATATTTAAGTGTACTAATATTTATTTATTATATATTATACTTTTTTAATTTTTATTTATATTAATATTTATTATACATGTCTAATATATCTACGTAACTTTGGTTTTTGAGATAAAAATCTCTATATATATAAGAATATAATTGAACAGGTACTTTGAAACTTTAAATAGAACTGGTATCGGGAGAGAGAGAGAGAGAGAGAGAGAGACAAGAACATTAGCAAAACTCTGTTGTCTTAGTAAACTAGAAATATTGAAATGCGATGGTGGAATATATATCGTTCATCGGGTATGTACAATTCGTACGATCGTTAACTATTCCTACGAGCGAGCCGTTTAGCAAATAGCGCAAACTTGGCAAACACTTTCGGGGCTGCCAGCCATTACGGAGTCGCGCGTGTATCCATTAAATTCTCCGCCGCGGCGCAAGAGAAAGGGCATTTAACAACGATGCTTTATGCATATTCTAACGAGCTTGCAATCAACTGGTACTAAACATCGTCGGTGCTTCAACCACCCCCTCGCGACCTGCTTTTGTAACACAAGGCAAAGGAAAGAGTAAAAGATAGGAGGACGAGCAGGGGGATGAACGCGAGGGAATGGCGTGGGGGAGGATGGCCGAAGGTGCAGGAAGTACCGTCAATGTTGGTGTGTTGGTAGCGTGATTGTGTAGGTAGAGTAACCGGTAGATAGCGAGCTATAGAGAGACGGGAAGAGAGCGTGCCGCGGCAAAGAGAGTGGGGTCCATTAGCTTTGACGCTCGTCTCAAAGGGATGCTGCCGTTTTAGCGTCGTGTACCGGCCTGTTTCCTAAGCACCCCTTTCACGTTGCGCGACGTTATTGCACCGGAGACCGGGAAAATAACCCGATGCCCGACGACGACGACGACGACGACGACGACGACGACGACGACGACGACGTCGACAATGGACGGGCTGAGGAGTTCCACGTAGAACGCGCTGCTCTCCTGTATGTGTCTGCTCTTAAATATTCATAATTTATAAACTCTCAGAAAGCGCAGCTCCCATTGGACTCCGGCATGTTTCTCATAGCAAGATTTTCAGAGCTCTTTTGCTTTTTTCGAGCGCAACCGAGCCGTGATAAGTAACGCGCCGCTGTTTTCTGTCAACGGCTGACATCGAGCCATGCTTACAATTTCAAAGTAAAATTAGAAATTTTTGTCTTTTTAAATTCGACAAATGTATAATGTTTTAAATATTTATTGAATATAATTTGAGTAATATACAGAAAACATTTCTTTATTAAGTTTTCATCCAGATAAAGTTAATAAATTAAAAATGGAATCAATTTAGAATGGGAGATTAAGGAATTTCTTTTTTTATTAAAAAAATGTATTTTGAAACTAGTAATATTTCTGCGAGATATAAACATTATTTAAAAAAAAAAACTTTCTTTTATATCAACTGAAGAATTTTATTATTTAAATATTTGTATGTAATATACATTCATGTTTATGTGAAAAAGTAATAATTAAATGTCTAACTTAAAGATCTAAAAAAAATTGTTTATAAAATTGTCTAAAATATATACTAATACTTTAATTTAACTTTTTATTGTGTTATTTATTTGAAGAGTTTTTACTGTCATTCGATAGCTTTTTAAATTTTCACTTGTTATAAAAAATATAAATCTTATTTTCACACAGTAACTTTCAATAAATATGAGATATTAAATACCAATTAAAATTATCTATCGCTAAATGAGCAATGATATACTTTGCAGAGCCCACTTTTCAAAACATTGTTCAGCAACACGATTTACCACAGATGACTATTCGAGTTGCCGGATTGACGAGTGGTGCCTATACAGAGTGCTCTCGACAGTGCACTGAACGGCGAACTGCCACTCGAGAGGGTAGCGGAAGTAGCGACGAAGACTCGCGGCGGGGTGCCATTTGTGTTTACAGCCGCGCAGTCCTTCACACCTAACGAGGCGCACCGGACTTCACTTTTCAGTATGAGCCGCACGAGCCGTCGTTGTCGAGAGGCGTTGGCGCTTTCGTTGTCCCTCTTCTGCGCGGAGAGAGACATGTAATTCCGAGAGAGAGTGGAATAAAAGGGCAATTGGAGCGGAAGCGTTCAAGATCTCGAGGAAGAGAGAGAAGTGCGAGCTTTCTCTTTCGATTATGGCGAGCGTTTCTATGATTGAGGGATCGAGAAATGTGACCGTTTGGCCGTGTAACAAGATTACATGGACCAAGCAGGATAGATTAGATCCGAGAGAGAGATATTCAGTGGGGCCCGGTACCCCCGTATTTTACCCCACTTACCAACCGCGATAGAATACCAGGATTTTCGCCAATATTTTGGGTGTTTAGCTTTTGTCGCGACGTGATGGCCATTGTTGTGAGGCCCCGGAATGGGCGTGGATGAGGGAAGGGAGGCTTCGTCCATCGAAAAGGAACCGGTCACTTTCCTCTCGGCCCTTCCTTCGCACGGCCCATCACTATTTCGATCTCGCATAAAGGGTTTCTTCTCGCCGATTGATCGTCGCTCTCGAGATAATGAACGGGCCAGTTGGCTCTTTTTACAGGGACCACAAAGGTCTTTGTCATGGCGTTTTGTGTTCATACGATTTACTAACGAATTAGTGGGATTAACTCTCAAAGATTTTTTCCGTTACTCGGGAAACATAAATATTTTTTTTATATTCCAGCAGTATATTGCTTACTTACCACAACTAAATTAAAGAATTATAATTATATTTAGTAGGTATAAGTATTATTAGTAAATAAAAAATGACACCCTTGAAATATAAAAAAATATACACACGGTAAAATTTTAAAAAATGCTCTTTTACTTCAAAAATAACACCACTTCAAAGTACAACACAACTCCAAAAATTAAATTTTTTAGTAGTTATTTGTGGTAGTTATTTTTGGAGTACAATGATATATACGTTGTATACAATTATATTATATATTTGTACATGGGCTAAACATAACAGTCATTTATTGATAATTAATCAATAACCGTGATATTTCTATTTCGTTACAGGTAATTTAGGCTTTGCGGGAGGAACGATTTGTTTTTCGTTCCCGAAATAGATCCACGCGCTTCTCGTGGATGGATTAACATGGAGAGAGAGCGGGGTGACGCGGAAAGGCTTATCGAGCCCTTTGATACGCGCGGCTATTGGCGATCGAGAATACGAGATCAAAGCCCACGGCATCGCCAAGGTTATACCGTCCAAATGTCGCGGTAGCTTCGGATGAATATTTCAGGCCCCCGGCCGCCATTGCCGCCTGTCGGGTAGTGTTCGGATGTCGTTCCCGCAAAGAGCATTTGCGCAATCTATTAGCGTTCGGGACTCTCGGGGATGAAACCCTTTTGTCGTTCGTGCGAAGTGCTTAAGCGGTTGGTTAAGCCCGATCACGGGGTGCGGTACGAACTCGCATGCACGCATACGCGTATGCGCCATGTAATACGCTTCTTGTCGTATCAGAGCTCATCCATGATTGGTTATCATCGGCGATGCCTGATATTTGACCTCTTATTGGACTCTACGTAGATCAAATAATTATAATATTACCTAATAGTTTGTATTTTAGCTTCTCTTTATGTTTAATTAAACAATTAACAAAAGTATAAACAAAAATATACATCATATTAACCTTTAAAGAGAGGGAGTCTATTTTTTAAATCTTACAACTTTTCCTTGAGTAAAAAATTTATTATAAAGTGAATATAATTTTTAATATGTAATATTTATAATTTCAATACAATTTTTTTAATTGCACTAACATTGTGTCAGCTTCTTGCCTACTTTTATTACTTATTGAACATAATTTAATTGCAATTAATATATTCTTTTTGTTATATTTTTGCATTAAAATTTGACACTGTTGTAACACTATAATGATTTTCTCGTCTTGTAATGATTAAAAGAAAATAATGTAAATTATATCGTTAAAGTATCGACGACTTTCTTGTTTCTCAATTTTTTAGATAGCAAATTGATGATTGTTATTTATTGTCATTTTGATGTAAGAATGATATCTTTAATATCATTATATCTTTAATGTCACGTCAAAATGACGACAAATAATGTCAATTGTTAAATTATGTAAATTAATTATAAGTTTTTTTTAAATTTAAATTACAAATTTGCGATTTTTGCGTATTTGAAACACAATTTCTGGATAAACACAAACGATACTTAACAATCCTATTATTCAGCCCTCGAATTAGGACATCAATGCGACTCTCTGAGCGTAAGATCTGATAAAAATTTGACTGACACGTGTGCATTTACAGAGTCCGCGCAGTGTCAATCGTTTGAGGCATATCCAGCGAATCGTAATTATCGTAGTAATTATAGTAAAAATAAATTTAATAACGCTATCAAAGATTCGTCGTCGAACAAGGTGGGCAACTGTGAAGCTCGCTACGGCACGAAATTGTTATTTTCCGACGAGAGATATACGGAATGTCTAACACACCGGGACCGTTTCGCTTCGAGGCTCCATTGTACTCAGTATTCGGCAGGCCTACGAAAACACTCGAACACTTATTGCGACAGCCGCCCATAATCGTATCTCTGTTTCAGATTGCTCGAAACCATTGTCCGCTCGAGACAGTTCCTAATAATAACACACGTTCGCCTCGAGAGTGCCATGATGCCTCTCGCTCCAAGACCTTAATAACCATGAAAATATGTGTTATAATAACTTTGCAAAAATCGATTGTGAATACTAAATCCCCATGCAATCTCTAAATAGAAATTCTACGATCTGTTATTTTGTAAGCAATATGCTCGTTATGTATGTATATGTATGTTCATGCAATTTATTAATATGATAATTAATATAATATGTATTATTAATATATATTAATATTAATGAATATTATAGTATATGAATATAGTATAATGAATATTATAGTATAATAATTAATATATGTATATATTATTTATATAATTAACATAATAATCTATTAAAATAGCAAAAATATTAATAAAATTTTACATTGATATATAAAAAATTATAATGTAACGGTATTACTACTAATTTAAAAAAAAATATAATTAATAATATGATTCTTTCATTTTTATATTTATTTATTTTATAGTTTATATAATTATTGAGTTTACCGCAAGTAGTGAGACTAAATAGTTTAGTTCTAAAATCATAAACAGCCGCATAACAAAATTTATAGATATAAAAAAATCTTAAAATAAAAATTTTCTCTTAAATTTTTTCTATAAAAAGTTACATAAAAAATATGAGAAAAAAAAGAAAGGGAATTTATCAGTGATATAACCGATATCGCGAGCATCTCAATAGCATGATAGGTCTCACCAACGACATCGATACCATCGGGCAGCTGTCGCGTGGCGCGGCTATCCACAACAATACTTGTCGAAGTCGACGACAAAGGGGATCCCCGCTTCCTTAATCATCATGGAAAGGGGTTCTCCACTGCGACTCATAATATGAATAAAGAATTGAATCCATAAATAATTGAAAATTTAAATATTTTCAGGATAAACATTTTATGTTATTATGGAAATATATAAATATATATATTCGATTTACGAAAAATAAATAATTAAAAGCAGTATCTAATATAAAAAGTTATAATAGAGTTTTATAAAATGTATATACATATTTTATTTATATATATTTTTTTAATCAGTAAAAAATATAATTGCAATTATTTCATAAAATAAAAAAGACATTTTTCTCATTTCTTATAATCTTCTATTAATACGTATTCGTTTTAGCTATTTCTTCTTCGAAAAATTCGTTTTAGCTATTTCTTCTTCGAAAAATTCGCAATTCGTCGTTAATTAAGTGGCTATCAAATAGGACGGAGAGAGATACCCGCGCCGAATTCGGCCTCTCGAAGGCACGACAAGCCGAACCGAATTTACAAAACCGCTGAATTAATTAGCGTTAATGCACACTGCGCATACACGTATTATATTCAAGCTCTGAAATTCAAGGGCTTCCCTCAAAATAGGATGGAAACAGGACTTGTGCACGAATAATTATGAAATCTATATCATAATAGCTACAACAATAAATATATATATGAAATTTTATTCATCCTAAATATATTTATATTTTTTGAAATATTTCGTTTATTTTTCGATATATTTATTTTAGTTAAAACGTTCAGCAAAAAATGTTTTAGGTTTACGGGAGCTGTCTAAAAGATTCATATGAAGGTGCTTGTATCCTATGGCTCGTGCTTTCTCACAATGGGGGTTGTGCAGGTAGGCTGTACATAGAAGCGGATTGGATTAGGATTTGGAAGAAAGGCTGAAGGGGTGGGCTGACCCAATTTGCATGACATAAACCACGTCGGTCCTCGAAATTCAATTTAGCGGGAAAAGCATGCTATACGTACAGAGGTTTCCTTGATGTAAGTAATATAAATCGCTTCTTGATGCTTTCTATATGCAGATATTTTCATTACAGATTAAACAAACTGTGTCGTCATCAAAGTTTATTGCTTTTATGAAAACTTTAAGATTTTTATTATATATTATCATATTTTTAAAAGAAACTACATTACAAATTCTATAAATCTTACAATTAGTAATCATAGATAGTTTCAAGATAGTCTAATCTAATCTTTAAAAATTGTTTTAAGTCTCGATCTCGAGATGCTTGATACAGTTATTTTATTAATTGTAGTTGATATTTTATTAATTGGAATAAGAGTTGCGCATGACTAGATTTAAGATAATCTTGAAAATGAGATTGAATTATAGAATATCAACCATAGTTTACTTAAAACATCTCGCACTAAATATATAGAAAATTGGACTCTGATAAAATAAATTAGTTTTCATATACATATAATGCAGTTTATAACAATGTGGTGAACAAAAAATGTAGTATAGAAGGCAGCTCAATAAGATAGTTTTTGATGCATTAAAAGTGCTTTGTAAGCACAAGTTTTA
>Ga0157364_1003182_pt1 | contig 15823 bp, 12 predicted proteins | sample AttsexASBM2_FD_111476 | JGI IMG/M metagenome (GOLD analysis project Ga0157364, IMG submission 111476) | Fungus gardens microbial communities from leaf cutter ant in Ribeirão Preto, State of São Paulo, Brazil - Atta sexdens ASBM2 | ecosystem: Host-associated > Fungi > Mycelium > Unclassified ...
GTAATAATAATTAACTTAGATGATAGTTACTAAAGCTTGGTAAAATAATTTCAATTAAATGTTCATTTAATATAACTAATTAAATTGATAATTTTTGTAATTATTACCAAAAACGGTTGGTTATTATTATTATATTTGGTAATATTTACTAAAAAGTTCACTAACACGCTAAACAAAATACATTTGGTAGCAATTATCAGATTTTTTTTTATATAATATTAAAACGCAGTGAATACGTAAATTGTGACAAATATAATGATAATGATATGATAAATTTTATAGGTAAAATTAAAAAGGGGGTTTCTATAAATCATTTAAGGAAGAAAATAACTCTTCCCTTCGAGTTTCCAAGTAAAGCTCTACAAGAATCATAATTATTACGCCACGTCTATCTTGAAACTAGTTTCCGACTTTTTCTAATTTGGCAAGTGAGATCGAAGCGATCTGCTATCGGTCGTAACGGCAAAGTCTAGTCTTGAACGTTTTCTGGAGCAAACCTCGGTGTAATGAGGTAACGTAACGGCACCTGTCAGTGGGAATCGCGGCTATCTTGCATCACGTCTCGAAAAATCCTTCAACTTTCGTCTTACAGAACAGACCACTTCCATTTGGCGACGTTTACGGCCAATCTATTTTGCAATATATATCTCAATCGTTACGCGCTTTGTGTGGGAATTGTACAAAATGTGCGGGACGAAGGAACGAAGCGATTATTCGAGTTCTCACAACTCGAATGGCAACAAAGCTCGCACGTTAATAGCTCGGATCGGATCCGGGCGTCAAAAGTCGACGAAACCATTCAAGATCGCAATTTCGGCAAATGATCCGAGAACTGTCCATTCAACAAACCTCTATTAGGCGAGAGTCGCGTGTTGTACAGACAGCAAAAATGGACAGCAAAGTATCGGCTTGATTTATGAGTAGTTTATTGCTGTGCACAAAAAGGTTTTGTTAGGCAATCGCTCGGGTAATCCGAGCAAATGCGCGGCGTGATTCTGTCGTCGTTCGTCACGTGAGTATCGCTCTGAAAAATAAGCAAAACCAGACCGCTGCCGATTGTCGACAGAAAGTGAAAGGCGCCGCGACATTACGCGCATTGTACCTCTTTCCGAAGTTACGTGTCCTCGTGCGAGGACTGTCGCGCATAAAACACCCCCGAGTAATCAGCGACGCTGAAATAATGCCAGACACGAAGCAACGATCTAATTACGATCGTTAATCGTACGAACCAGCCTCCTCCGACTTCCTCCTTTCCACCGGCGCAGCGGAGCTGCCATACGCTATCACTTGGAAACGGTTCCACCTTCCCCGACAAACGTCCTTGGCGGATCCGGTACCCCGGGAGAGGGTGATGAAAATCCGCCAGTCACGTGTACCATGCCGGTTCGAACGGTTGTATCGCGGTTCCATCGAGGCCCGCGATGCGTTTCTCCAATCTCCATCGATAAAAATACCGAAAATACTACGACCATTTATCAACACATAAAATCAACCAACGTATACTTCGCTAAACGTTAATTGGAGGATACGCACTTGAACGTGAGAAAATCACCTTATGTGATCTGTAACATCGGGATCGCGCGTAGCACGATTGTGCGATCGAGAACCGGTCCTGTCAGTAAAACGCAAATCGAGAGGTGCGATTTTCTTATAAAGTAGAACACATCAATAGTTCATAGTGTTGTGGGTAGTGTCGGTTAAATGTCGGAAAGTGAGTATGCTAAGTCGTAGAGTAAGCCCGTTGGTGAGTGTACAATGGAGATATCCGCGGCCGATCTGATTTATCGAAGCGCGACGGAGAACGCAAAGATGATTTCACAAAGAAAATTCATATCGCAACTTACACATGAAATTTGTGTTTGCTGTTTGAGCTTCTAATTTAATTGAAGATATAATCTGAGTATTTTGAAGTGTTTACTAAGAACTAATGATGATTCTTACAGAGCAGTTTGACAATTAATGATTTTAACGAGTACTTATTGACAATTAATGATGATTTTTATGGAATAATTGGTGATTGTAAGACTCGTGGCAAGTTTACAAACATAGATACGTGCATAAATACTCGCGATAAATCAGCGGTGTATCCTCAGGTATTAAGGACATGTTGATGACTTCGAGCACGTGCATCAGTAATCGAGTGTTATATTGATTCTTCTTGCGCGCGAATAAACGTCGGTATTCCGTCACGTATCACGTGTAGATTAAGTTATTTGCGCGGAGAAATCGAGTGCACTCACGTAAGGCGTTTTATGTCTCCATCGTCGGACTGGTCACCTTGCAGGTTTTCCGAAGAAGCGCATTATCGCATGTGACGATTCAATTATAGCAATTCAGCGACATACCAGAAATCCCAGTAAAGTTTGTTCTGTTCCGGATGTAGAGAAAGGTATACTTTAATATCGCATTCATTAAACGTAATTTGGAATTCACAGGAAATTCGATTGTGGACATGTATTTTAAAAAGCTGGCAATCGTGAAGATTGAAATAGAAAAACATTGCACGGAAAGAACGGTTTTACTGGAATATCTAAAAATTTAGATACAGATCTAAAAATAATTTTGTTCGATCAAATTATTATATAGAATGTCTAAATGTTAACGACAATATTGCAAAATTTTAACAATCAGTTTTACATAATTATTTTAATAATTCAACAAAATACAGATCTGTATCCATACTTAAATTTTTAGATTATTTCAGTGAAACAGTTCTTTCCGAGTGGTAAACACGATTAATACTTAAATTCACGGTATTGATATTCGATTATGCAATTTATGATTTTATTATGTACGCGATATTTCAATAGAAATTATATACTGCTTGCATCATGTTATTTATATAACGACTTTCTATTTATAGTGACAGTGAGCAATTAATGTATCAAAATAAGCGTAGGACGCATCCTTGGATCACGGATAAACGAAACGAAGGAAGCTAGGAGCTTTCAGAAAAAATATTGAAGAGATAGGCGAAGTGCGACGTCCGCGGACCTGTCGGAAGCGTATTATCGTGTTGCTTGCGCTGGCGTTACTTCCGCAAACTTACACGAGCCGCGCGTTGCAGCAACACGCTCTTGCGATGGTTAATGCATCGGCGTATGTCTACAGGAAACCTACCTACGTTGTTCGCACCGGTTCGTTACTCAGTCGCGAGTCATTACGAGTCGGCTGGTACTCCAGTGACCCGTGAATGTTTGTCGAACGTTCACCGGCCTATTCGCCAGGGAAAGGCGTGGCAGCCCCCTCAATATCGCATTCTCGGTATCACCGCAATCCCGAGTGGTGGAATTAACGAATTCTCCGAATGTACGAGTATAGGTCTCAAGAGATCAACTACCGAAACGTAGAAGATTAGCGATTCGCGAAAATTGTTCTTGTCTCACGATACTCACGCTGAAATATTAAAATGTCATTTCGGGAGATGGAATCATTCGATATTTACGTTTTTTTTTTTTTTAAATATTCGTTTCCTTTTGTTCATATTTTCTCAAACACCACGACTATTCATAAACCCGAACACAGTTGAAAATACTTCAGAGATTTACTGCGGCACAATTTGTAAAATGGTAATAAGAGCAAGAACCATTAGTAGCGTATCTCTGTTACCGCAAGACTAAATTGCGGGGCAGCAATAGGTCTGGCTAGGATGCGAATAAACATACGCTTTGTTCGTGACTTAGTACTTAATTGGCGTCGTTGCGCAATTAGATCCTTGACATACGCTGGAAACCGCGTGCTATGTCTACCGACATCTATGAATGTAATTCCGGTCATTGTGAATAATAAACTTTTATATACTGCGCAACACAACGTCTTTTACTGACCTATTAAACGCAGAAATCATTTCACGCAGCATGGAAGATAGCGTATGATTTAATTACGTATACAGCTCCTAGGATATAAAAAATTGCGTATTAAAATATACGAGTCTATACTTTCTCATACTGTCTCTTGTGCGGAATAAAAATAACTTTTTTATCGAGGGATAAAAATATCATTCTGATACGAAAATACAATTACGAAATAATTAGCCGAACAGTGCGCCATTATATCGATGATTTCTTCAAACTGTTGTCCGGGTCTTCAAAACTGTGATTTTATACACGTATTACAGCACTATAGTTTCACAATTAGCTATCCAAATATAAATAAGTATAATTTATCAGTGTAAAATCACAATGATTAACACCCGGATAATTTGAAGAAATTATCTATCTAGACAATTAGTTTCACACCTGCACATATAAATTTGGGATCAGAGATGAATAACATGAGCATCATCTATTTTCAGATGACGCATCTCGCATTATCTCCGTGGAAGCTATCACTAGTTCTAACACTGATAGCGACATGCGCGGTCATAACGGAATCGTCAATGATCAGAGAGAGGAGGCACATTGAGGACTCTAGTCGATCAGGCAAGGAACATATATCCTACAGCCAAGGCACGAGATTGCCGAGCAGCACGTCGCCCAACAAGATCACCACAGAACCCGGAAGAAAAGTGTCTCACCATCTGATCGGGGGTCACCTGAAAGTTGATACAAAACTCCGTGGAGACGAATCGTTATGGGATGATGGAATTCTCATGTCGGCAGCCGGCAGCGGTAAGGAGGGGAAAAGTAATCGCGGCGGCGATGGTGGTGGTAGCGACGACGAGGACGGGAAAAAAACACTCTCCCAGCAGGTCAAGGAGGGCAAGTATGGTCTCATACAGAACGAGATTTACGGCAATCGCCCGAAACGACCCGGTATCATCAGCTATCTCGACAATCCTGAAGTGCCCAAGGACACGATCGACAATCTGGGTGGCCTCGACGAGGACGAGATCTGGCTGGCCGAGAACCACGTGCTGGTACTGAGGGGTGGGAAATTTCCTGAACATGCACAGAACGGCCAGCAGCAGAGCGGTGATGGCGAGCAGCCAAAATGGCCGCCTATCGATGATTACAAGGCGCCCAAACGGCAAGTCAAGATACCATCGAGGCCAAAGGTACCGCCACCCTTTCCGGTACAACTCAAGGAGGGAGGACCGGTACAGATCATTGGTCCAAATGGCACCGTGGAAGAGATCGGCAACGGCACTCTCGACTACAACACTCTTTACACAAAGGGATTATTACCAGGAGAGGATCCGTTCTTCTCAATCGCTCCGAACGGCACGGTATTCACCCCAGATTTCGGTCTCCCAGGAAACTTCTCCGTTGAGGAGAAATCATTTAGGGGTAACAATGATCAGAAGGGAATAAAACCGGAACTTCCTCATCCGCCTGGCGCTCTTCCGCCTTTCTATCATGCCATACCGCCTGGTGCGATATTCGTGCCGCCACCAGGTAACCAGTCGGATTATGATGAGGAGGATCAGTCCATCTACTATCCGCCGCCGTACAGTTTCTATTATCCACAAGATAATACGACTGCTGTGCCGCCGGGCCCTCTGGTGCCCGGTATCATACTGCCTCCGCCGCCGGATTTCTTCTCTGTTCTGGAAGACAAGAAAACTACCACGAAGAAGTACACAAAGAGACCGACGACCACATCCTCGCCGGCAACACGTCCAACATATTTACCACCGAGGAAGTTTACAACTAAACAGAGCAAGGCCTCGTCCATTCCGCCCAGTTTGGTAACCAAGACAAGTACTACTTCGTCGACTTCCACGAAGGTATCTTTCGGTCGTACGACAGTAAAGAATGCGACAAACACATTTAAATCTAAGAAGATTATGTCTAGCATGGATGTCACAACGTCGACACCTGGGAAACCGCACACTCTCGAAAATACCGAGCTATATACTATCAGCCCCGTAATCGGAAATCAGGTGTCCGAGGCGACGACTCAGCAGAAAGACTGGTCCACTCTGGTCACGAATAAGATTCCAGTTCTCGCGTATTACCCATCGACCACGCAATCATCGCTGGAGCGACCGATAGAAGTCACCCCGGCTTCCATAAAGACTATTATCACCACTAGTCAGCCCGATCGATCTGCCAGCCATGCGTCCTATTACTTCTATGAAGAATCGACCGATGAGAATTCGGACGTCACAGAGAAACCACCAGTTTATTACGAAAGTTCGACAAAATCGCCGTACTACAATGTCGAGACGTCGCGATCTAAGCAGAAGAAGAACTATTATGAGACGATCCCGCCGGTTGAGACCTCAAAAGATTATAAGGTGAAGCTCATTGATAACATCGTAAAGAATTCGCAGACGTACCAGTACACCGACAATTCGGAGACCACGTCAACGAAATTCGACTCGTCTCGGGATCAGGGCCAACGTATGTTAGCCGATCAAGCGCCCATTTACTATCAACCTGTTCCTGCACGTCCAGTGCAGACGTATTACACGACTCCAAAGCCACAAACGTACTATCGACAGACAACGAAGCCTAAACCGATTTATCAGTATAGCTTTCAGGTAGCGGATTACTCAAAACTCGATAATCAGAAATCACCGTATCATGGGGAGCAACAGCAGCAACAGCAGCAGCAAGATTCAGTATACAGCGAGTATCAGGACATCAAGACTGGTAATCAGCAATACGACTACGAAGACATCGATTCCCCATCGCGACATCAATCACGGAAACAAGTATACAAGACGCAACATCCGGTTTATTCTACGAGCACGTCCTATCCGATCGTAGATACGACACCCAATCCGCAATACGCGTATTTCACGCAGCAGGATGAGAAGCTATTGGACGACGTTACGAAAGAGTACTTCACGATCTTTGGTAAGAAATTACCGGACACGCGGATATCGACCACAACTCCCATCTATGGGAAATCGAGCAGCGTCACGGAGAAACCTGATCATAACGCGAATGCCTATGTGCCGAATGTTTACAAGACCGGTCGACCGGTAACTTACAACACGCTCAACGTCAAAGTGCGATATGGAGATCAGTCACAGCGACCCTATTCCCTCAAGGACGACACTCTTGTCAACTACCGGCAGCCCTTGCCGCCGATTAATCCGGACAGTGAGTTCGTCGAAATAATTGATCCTAAACATCGGTCGAAACAGCCGTCGCAATTACCGAACTATGAATTGCAAACGGGAAACTATCGATTGCAAAATCAAGGAGTACAACAGCCGACCCCTCGTTACAGGTTGCGAGGCACGATACAACCAACTAACAGACACACCAATAATTTCGTGCCTTTCTCCGAGTCTCGGGAGGAACTGGAGAACGTTCAGGAACCCGTGTCGCTGTTGGACGACATAGAGGTCAACTACAGGAATCCGCGTCCCCCTATAAATCCCGATGCCGAATTTATCGATCCCATCACAGTACAGGACAATCACTCGAATAACCCGAACGCGTACTTCGCGTATCGACTACCCGGCGATGTTGGTCACTTTTACTTCCTGACGCCGCAGGCGATCACGCAACGACAGGACCAGAATAGTGGATATGTCTATCCGAAGCCCAGGGGGTCGAGATTACGAAGACGGCCGGGATAAGGTGAACGCGTGTCCAACGGCAGTCGCGCGCAATGCCATAATCTCGCGGATGTCCAGCGCGCGAAGTGATCGCGCATCGCCTGCGTGCGTGTCGGCCGCACACATACATACGCGTATTATTAATGTATTTATTGTACTTGTAAATACGAATTGATTAAGTTAGATAATTATAGCTACGTTTTACGATAAACGCGTAATTTATTATGCAACCTGATTCCCCGTTTAAAATAATAGATGTGCGATCGTATTCGCGTATGCGATTTGTAGTATGCGCCTCGTTATCGCATATTTGCACATTATCTGTGATTAATGGGATACGTGTACATATAACATAATTACTTATTGTTTATTTTATGTACGCTTTGGCAGATTGTAGTGTTCTTTCCCGAATCTTTTTTCTAAGTTTTTCTCTATGTGCGAAATGTGAAGTTGAATAAAACATAAAATATATATAAAACAACAAATATTGATGCAAGCTTCTCTGTTTACTGTAAACTGAGTTTTAAATATTTTATACAGCTTAATGTAATGGCTTTTCCTAATTCTATTAATTATTTATATGTCAATCTTTTTCCGACAATTTCGTATTAAATATAATTGACATTATTTGTAATTTTTCGTATAAAATCTTTTTCAAATAATATTATACAAATATACCAACAAAGTATATTTGTATATGTGTATATATGTATAATGTATTTAATTGCAATGTAATCAACTTAATTGAAGAATTTTATAAATATATGTTTCTTTAAATAAATCGTAACATTTGAACAGCCAATACTGTTACTATTCCATCTACCCACCACTTAAAAATTAAATTAAATTTAAATTTTTTAATTAAAATTAAATTAAATTTAAATTGTGACATAATCTGCATGGCGTTTAATTGGATTTAGATTAAAAATTTATAAAAGATATACTATGCATGGCTGTTCAAAAAAATTATTTTGATAAATAATACTCACCAGTGTCGATTTCTTGCGTTTGCGCTGGATCTGGCAAAGGATAATCATGTAGCCGCAAATAAACCTCCATTGCACATTTTGCTGCTTTGAAGTAGAATGGGTGAGCTCGAAGAACGTCTTCTAGCCTTAAGAGACCCACGTAAGATCGCAACGTCATTTTCCGCATACAATATGTATGAAAGTCGAATTGGTCCTCTATGATTTCCGAAAAATGCTGCAAATAATTATGGTACAAGAGATATATAACGTATACATTTTAAGTTGAATGCGCGCGCGCACACATATACACATACAATATATATTACAATAGTATAATATACTATTACCTACCCTATCAACTTCATGACATTTTTTCAATGCTTCTCCATATTTTCCAAGACGTTTATATGCGTTGGCCGCTTCTGTTTGAATCCACATGCACTGCATTTCATTCAAGTTTTCCATAGCTAAAACTCCTTCTCTCGTAAATTTCCCACACGTCTCCTCCGCCTCTTTAATAAGATTCGCACGGAGCATGTACTTGGCACATTTAGAGTTAATATATCGGTCAGCCGTGTCTAACCCCTGCGCCTCATCGAGCCACTTATAAGCTTCTTGAACATTACCCGCATGCTATTAACATACGAAATTCTATTTAGATCACATATATCTTCCACATTATTCTTTAGAATAAATATTTGTGTACTGAGTATGCGAAGTGTCAAATAGCTCACTGCTACAACAATTGTTTATCAAATCAAAAATCCAGGTTCGAATCTCATATGTGTGACTTTTCACCTCGCATAATACTAGGAATTTTGAATGGAAAAATATTTCACTCAATACAAACAAATATCCAAAATATAAATTTAATTCAAGATTATTATGGATAAGTAATAATAGAATAGCAATATTACGTTATCTCTTGAAGAAATTTTTAAATAGCACAAAATAACAAAAGTTTTAAAAACAAACTTATAATTCTCATAATCCTTTCCCATAAAAATTTCTATTATAATAAAGCCAGAGAATATTATGGTTCTTCAAGGCTTATAACGCTACAAAGTAATACTGCAAATAATACTGCATTTACATATGTAAGATCCTACCTTATAAATGCGTCCTTTGGTAACAAAAAGTTCTATAAGCGTAGGAGTATGATCTATGGCAGCGTCAATCTCAATCAATGCCTTTTCCGTTTGACCGAGGTAATCGTAATGTTGCGCTAGGTAATAATAAGTCCATAATAACGCGGATGCTGGTTCTCGTGGATTATCTTTTTCTTGATCGCTAAAGTGGTCGTGAAGTTTTAATGCCTCCTTGTATTGCACAAGTAGAGATGATATGATTTCGACCTTTTCCTTATCAGTGTATAATGAACGAAGATTCACAAATAACGGTGGTACACCTTTGTGAAGTCCTAGAAAGAAATAAATCCAATACATGACATTGTAAAAATATAATTTGAATAAATAATTGCATGTGCAAAGAAATTTTTTTTGTAAAAAATTTACCTTTTCGTAAATATCGATCAACTAAGACTTTAAATTCATCTCCTGTCGCATAATTGAGTTGCAAACGGCGCGGTGCTAATGCTCGAGGAAAGAGTTCTTCGTATCTTTGGAGCATTTGCAACGTTTCGCTTGGTGAAGAGTGTCTTTCAGCCTCTGCTAGCCTAGTGTAATATGTTGTGTTTTCAGGATTAATATCTAATAGCTCCTTGTAAACTTGTTCCGCTTCTGCATATTGTTTCAGTTGAAGTCTTAATTTACCTAGAGAGTGATTCAAGAAATGTTAAAGAAATATTTAAGTACTAAAAATACAATTGGAATAACCATGTTATATATTTACCATAAGTTTCTTTGACAGTAACCTTGTCACAAATTTGATCACTATACTTGTCTAAATGTTTTAACGCCTGTTCACATTCTCCTGATTCCTGGATGACCATATTTTGATATAACAACAACTCACTATGTTCATAATCATAACAAATCTGTAGATATAATAAATATTTTTATTATACAATATTTTTATTTCTATATAAAGGATCTTTATGTATAAATAACATACCATTGGAGAATTTCGAAAAGTATCTAAAATTTTCAATGCCATCTCATAATCTCTCAACAAATGATATGAAATAGCAAATCCGATCCAAGAAGCTCGTTGAGTAGGACGTAACATAAACAACTGATATCTGGTATCCTATGACAATCGATATATATTCATAAATATATAATTAAAATCCAATGTAGCTTTAGAATATGATGCATATGTGTGACAAAGTAAGAACTCGCAATAAAAGAGATAAATGCTAAATATTTACCTTATAACCTTCCAGATCCCGCATCTGGATTTGTAGCAATGATAAATCTCTAAGGATTTGAATATTATCTTTGTCCCACTTGAGTGCGTTTCTGTAACACTTGATAGCTTCATCGTATTTCTTGTCAGAACGCTGCAGAAGACCATAAACATGCCAACAAACATGGGACTGTAGATCATTCCTGAGACCACGACGCACATGATCGTAGGCTTCTTCCTTACGGCCCAGACAGTTGAGAGTGAGACCCTTCATCGCCAAGGTCTCCCCATGTTCACTGAATTTGGGATTTGACAGGATCTGTTTTGCAAACTTCAGCCCATTTTTGTATTGTTTGTGTTCGTAGCATCTCTGTAAGAGAACATATATCAAGATGCATTTGTAGGCATTTATAGGGTTAGATAGGAGGGGGGGTTCGGTGGATTTTGTCTTGTATTCGCGCGAGAATCGACGTTGCCGATCGTTGCAGAATGTCGCTGAGCGAGACGGGTTTTCATGCATAATGTCAAGCAAGCGGTTGCGTCACGCGGTCACCAGTGACCTTTTGCCGTTTTACTCCCCCGAGGAAATGCTTTATCATTAGAACACGGCAAATGCACTCTGCTTGCCGGAGAGTGGGGTCCAAAACAGAGTATTTTGATCAGTCGTTACTCACCAGGATCCGCTTGAACAGGGCATTTTCTTTGGGTGGCAACGGGTTGCTGGAGGGCATTTTTGTATAACTACAAAAATAGGGGGCCTTTTCCACCCGGTAAACTCAATTTTTACCACAAAACCTCGTGGCCACAAACGAAGAAGTCGATCCTCGATCACGTGATCATCCGCGACAATGCTGTTCCGCCGGAAATGTTGCTGCCACGGTGCCGCACGGTTCAACCGGCGATAACGCACTAATCGATCCTCAATCGAGTTCGAGAAGATTGTTTCCTTCAAGTGCATATCCGTGTGTCGATAAATACTTTCCAGACTCTGATTATTATTTCACTTGAACTAGTATAATAATAGAACAGTTTTATAAAAATACACTAAAGATTCATTATTAGATTCGATTTCACAATATATAGTTACCTAAAGATTAAAGGTAACCAAAAAATTTATGAATGAATTTCATTGATGAATCCGATAACCGGTTGATATCCTTTAATTTTTAAGTAATCATATATTGTGAAAACGAATCTAAAGCTAGTCATACACATTTTCCGTAATAGTAACATTAAGGTTTTCGACCAATCGTCGCTCGATTGTTATAATTATGGTTACGGACGAATCGCGATTGATCGAAAATCTATATTATGTTTACAGTTATTGTTACGAAAATTGGGTATGACTAACTTTAGGGTCACTTTACGAAACGCAGATTAGTTTAATCGTCCATTGGAATGGTCCGATTAGTCCATTGGAATTGAATCTGCCAATCGCATCTGTTGTCAAACGAAATGATAAATGCAATTGGCCAATTCCAATGGACTAATCAGACGATTAAACTTATCGGCGTAATTCATAAATTTTCGTTCCAGTTATTCTTTTAGCTTATTCAATCAAAATTTTAGATCTAGAAGAATACATCAATAGCAGCGAGCGCTTATTTAACTGTTGTATCTACTGAATGCGCCCATTGGTGCACAGTAATGGATATACGAATGGAACCAATAATTGCGTTTAGTGGACTCAACAGTGAGTGAACGCTCGCTGCTATATATTCTTCTCAGATTTAAAATGCTGATTGGATCTAAAAGAATGCACCAATAACAGTGAGCGCTCATTCAACTGTTGAGTCCGCTGAACATAGCTGAATACACCCGCGCAATTTGAACATGAAATAATCACATACGATCATATATACCTAAAATGTTTGAAAAAATAATATAAAAATAGTTGGAATAATACAAGCGCACAAAAATAATATAAAAATAATGTAAAAATATTTGGAATAATACAAATGTGCAAAAATGCCTTTGGAATGAGAGAATTATTTCTTTGATTTTAATTATTTTATTTAAAAATAATAATACAAGTGCTAGTACAAAATGTTAGCAATTTCATGTATTGCTATTTCTAATTGTTTACTATCAATGGACAAAACATGAATCAATGGATAATGAATTATCAATTTTTAATATAGCACAGATACGAATATTTCTAACGAAGTATTATTACAATTATAATAATTCGTTGTATTACATAATATTTTGTATACTGCGATGCGGTATATCACTTTTTAAGATATTTCAACATAAAAAATATTCGAATAGAAAAAAATCGAGGTTGCAGCGTCTGAACTTTAACAAAATATTTAATTTATGTGAAAGAAATAATTTGATTATTAACACTAAATTCTTGCTCGATTCATTTCTCTATTTATTACAATACTGAATATTTTTATTCAGATAAAATTGAAATCTTGTGAAAAAATACATTAATTTCGGAAAAATCGAGATGCAGTGAACTCTGAAGATTATAAAAATTAATATGAAATATATTACAATTGCTTAAGAATACATTCTCGTGTAAAATTTTCAAAAAATTTTTTTTATTGCATATTTCGATCGTATATACTACATTTCAACAATGTACTATTCAAATTTTAAAAAGAAATTTGGAGAATTAACGATTCTACAGCCAAAAGTCTATTTGTATTTGTTTTCAAAATTTCAAAAAGAAATTCGAAGAATTAACGACACTAGAGCCAAAAGTTCTTCTTTATATTTGAGGAAATTGAAGGCTTATTTTATGGACCAGGAATCGCTGATTAACAGTAAATAGTTTAATTATTTTAAAAACTTTAAACGCGTTTTTCTCAAAACATTGTTTTTTTTGACACGATTTCAGAAAAACTGACCGATCAATTTTAAAAATTCTTGCGGCATTGTATTCGTAGATTTGACTAGTATTGATTAGTCGCGTAAATCAGAATAAATCGATTTCACTAAAAATTAAATTTTTGTTCAACTTTTTTGAGCTAAAAAAAAGCGTTTTTTTGCATCATTTTCTAAAAATACTTGTCAACTCGCGAATTTTCAATATTTTTCAATAATTCTGGTCTCCACGCAAATAAACTTTAAGAAAAAATTTTATTTTTTGATTTCTGACTATTGGTTCTCAAGATATAGTGTCAATCATTTGATCATCTCATTTTTTCAACTGCGTCAATTCCAAAAAAACCTTATTTTTAATGTGGTTACACGAGAATATATACCCTTAAAATATATTAACAATCATAATTTATCAAGTCACCGAATCTTAACACAGTTACTTGATTACTTTACAAATACTTAACAGCTATGTACAGTTGCTTTGATATCAATTATTATTATTTGATATCGATTATTATTCAGTTTAACTGTTCAATTCAAACTATTTTGATTCAAATAAATGATCTAATGTATGTATGTACATATTTCATTGAAAATTGTATTTTTGTTATTATAATTGGGATATCTTTTTGTTAGTATGTATGTACAGTCGGTCACAGAAAGGTTGCAACACTTTTTTATCGATGGATTTCGAAATGTGGCTTGTTCATCAAGCAATTGATTCTTATTCATGAATCCACAAGAATCAATCGCTTAATAAGTAGATTTCGCACGATGCATTTCGAACGACCCAATTCTTATTGATGGTTGAAATCATGGACACATACGTGATGTTGATATACTTTGTCTTTTTACATCATGACACTACTCACGAACATGGGCTCCTGGTTTAGTGTAGTAAGTATATGTGGAACGTCACATAACCGATTGTTCTGACTGTATTGCCAAGGAATGGGGGCTACTTTTGTGTGAAGAAGAAGTCGGATATAATCGGCATTTTCCTTACAAAGTGTCCAATCTCTGTGTGCTCTGTTTCTCGATTTTGCACAATAATTGATTTTACTATCGTTATTAAATATATTGCGAATTATTAGAGAAATAATAATTTTTGATGATATTCGTTTCTTCTCTTTAATGCTGCGCAGTATCTCTTTCGCTGTATGCTCTACATAGGTCCTAGTCTTTGATTGTACTTGGAATGATATTTCTTTATATTTGATTTTTTTTATTTCTAAAACAAAATAAAAAAAAATCTTGCATATATAAACTCGAAAATCAAGGAATAAAACAAACTTTAAACAGTATAGTGCAATGTCATACATCAGATTGTCCTACAGATCGGATAATATTATTAAATTTAACAGTATTGTTCGTTTTGAATAAGACACTAAATGTTCTGGCTTATTTTGGGAATAAATTTTGGAAGTAAATATTCTGGAAATATTTCTTCTAAATTAATCTGAAAACGAATCTTCTGAAGACGAATCGCTAGAAGACGAAGTGTCTAAAGACGAAACGCCTGAGTCCGAGGATGAATCGTCCAAAGATATATTGTACAAAGATGAATTATCTTCATCTTCATTATTTAGTCTTATATGATGAAGATTCATGTAATTTGATATTATATCCTTTAATAGGACCATAAGTCCATATAGATTCTTCAACTTCTTTTTATGTTTATTCTTCTGCATTTTATCTGTCTTTCTTCTTTGATGTCTTCGTCTCTAAAACAAAATTAAAAAAAATCTTGTATATATATATATATATATATATATATATATATCATAATAAACTTGAAATATAAAATAAAAGAAACAGACTTTAAACACCACATTTGGCTGCATTCATTAGAGAAACACTTTTACAACATAGTTCGAAATGTTCAAATCATATATATTTTTGTAAAAGTTGTGTGTCATATTTTTGTGAACGCGGCATTTTTTGTATTAAAAATAAACAAAATGTTGTAAAAGTTATCTGTTGTAAGTAATCTGTTATAAAAGTTACTTTACTATTTTTTAATGAGAAAGATCTAATTTTTTAATTAATAAAAATTTTAATTTTCAAGTGTACAAATAATTCAACTTTTTGAAGCTAGCATTATTATATTATTTTTTTCCAAACTAAATAGTACTCCTCAAGTACTAAAGTCTCTAAAATGTGATGATTTTTTATTATGCAAAAGTTATGAAATTTTAATTTTTTGATATGTTTCTTTTTAAATCATACATTTAAATCTGTAAAAAATAAATAAAAC
>Ga0157364_1003183_pt1 | contig 15822 bp, 7 predicted proteins | sample AttsexASBM2_FD_111476 | JGI IMG/M metagenome (GOLD analysis project Ga0157364, IMG submission 111476) | Fungus gardens microbial communities from leaf cutter ant in Ribeirão Preto, State of São Paulo, Brazil - Atta sexdens ASBM2 | ecosystem: Host-associated > Fungi > Mycelium > Unclassified ...
AGTATCGGCGCGAATCCACCGCGAAAATATTTCTCTCTTTTGCCAACACACGTATCAAAGGCGGTTTTATAAATTATATGTTAAAACATATTTATTATCGTTAGAATTTTTGTGTAATCGCCGTGTTAAATAATTCCACAAAATTATCGCAGTCAATATTTACAAGCGGATATTTCATTATTTAATCGTGTATGACAAATCGGATTATTAAAAAAAAGTGCAATATGAGATTGTTAAGCAATTTATATATATATATATATATATATATATATATATATATATACATATTCTACAAAAGAGTTGTGGCACAATCGTGTTTAATTTTATATTGCATATTTATCAGTTGAAGATAAGTTTTCAATACAATGTCTGTAAACGTTTATCGTTTTATATTGGTGTCAAAATGATATCAATGACTTTGTGAATTATCAGATTGCATTATACAATCCTCTTCTTTTAACATTTATATAAATATAAATAAAAATATAAATATGACTGAAAACGATAAAGATTGTCAAGCATGAAGAGATTCGATGTAGTTTATCTGAAGGAAAATTGCATACAGAAGAACGATAATGTGAAGATACGAGATAGGAACCAGTTTCCGGAAGCACGGTTCATAACTAGTTGAAAAGACTGATCGTTCTTCTTGGGGTTTGTTTGTACCACGAGCGCGACTGTTGTGACATAAACGGATTCATCCTAAAGATTTCCTCTCTTTTGCTTCTATGAACGGCTGTCACTCGGCGGCTCGTTTGCCGAGCCACCATCCTCGAAAGAAACTTTAGACGTCTACCGCATTATTTCCATCGATCATGCGGTGTCAAGGCGACAACGTCGTCACCGACGGCCTCTTGGACATCTCTTCAAAATGCTTGATAGAGAGTCTCCCTTTTCTTGCCGTGACTGTCATAGGGTAAACAGTCATGAACGGCGGCGGCGGCAGCAGCCTATGTTTGAAATGCGGAAAATAAAGAATCTAGCGAATCTGTGGACGGGGAGGATGAGGTAAAAGATGGCAGAGAAAGAGTTCATAGGAGGAGCAAGAGACACGAGGAGCAGAAAGAAGGGAAGGGGGAAGAGAGAGAGAGAGAGAGAGAGAGAGAGAGAGAGGAAGGGAGAGAGCCAAGCGCGGCAGACCGGATGATGAATTAGCCGAGATGACCTCTCGCGCGAAATCTCTCCGCTAGCTCTCGCGGTAGGCAGCTCCCGTGATGTCGGCCCCGAGATGATGGATCGCTTCGCGTCACGGAGCCATTCATCACCTCCATCTATCAGCCACCCCTTCACCTTGCTTTAGAAAGCGAGCATTCGACGGCTATCTACTCGCTTCGGATAGTGATTAATGTTGATCGGAGCGCACCCTGTTATTCGACCTCACTTCTCTCTCTCCCTTTCTCTCCTTCGTTCCTCCTTCTCTTTCTCTCTTTTGCTCCCGCTCTCCCTTCATTGGTCTTCCCATCTCGCTCCTTCCTACGAGCAATGCGCGTCCACGCATTCCTGGACGTTGACTTCGTATCAGCCACGTACGTCCATCTTCCGAAATGTCAGTCGACCTGACGAAAATGGTCGAAGGGATCGATCGCGTATGTGTTTATAGCGCGAGGTTGAACGATACGTTTCTTCGTATTGAACGATACGGTGCAATGCGGCATAACTTCCTACGATATAGCGGTACACTGTATAGCGTCTGGCATTTTACATCGCGACATATATTATGGCTTATCGATACGTATTTCCGTGTTAGCTGCAGTTAACGCGAAACTGCCGCATACATTCGTACGCGATTTCTTTTCTACTTTTTCGTAAGAATTTATTACACAAAGAAAAAGAAGAAGAGAAGGAAAGCTCCTTATGTTTTCAAATTTGAGATCACGTGGAAATAAATTGTGGTATTCAATAAACGAGTTTCTCGATTAAACTTGTTAGCCGTTATAGTTAAATGGTGACTTTGCATTGCGTTATAGTAACAACATTCCTCATTGTAACTTTACGTTATTTAGATTCGGAATCGCCATCCTGGCTGTCAGCCAATATTAAGATTCCCGTTCCTACGTCGCGGAATCGCTCCTGCCTTTGGTAAGCCCGTCGATATGCGATCGCTGGGAATTCCATAAGGAAGACGCGGGAGTCTGCACGAGTACGTACATACGAAGGATAACTAATTGTGAGGTCAGCCGATGCCAGGAATTTACATAATACGACAACGCAGCGATCAGCTGAGTGGTCGGTCGCGACGAGGTTCAAGCGATGCGCGGAAAATGGCTGATAATGTTGTACAGGTCGTATATCGTAGTCTTCTTTAATAATCGAGCATTAATCTTTTTTTTTTCCTCTTGGCCGTACAGACTCGACTTTCACGTGACCGTTTCCTACGATTAGCTGACGAATAATTGTACCTAATAATACGTTATTATAGTAATGTGCCTTTCGAATTGGCACGTTGGTTTTACGACTTTGACGATTGCGGGATGTGTTGAATGTTGCGGGGTCAGAGGTATGAACTTCGCCTCGCCGTCCCGTATTTCATGTATATAAACTATTCGCGCGTAACATATTTTAAATTGTACATCGAGCCATTTTCATTCCGAAATTTTTGTAGAACTGTATCGAATAATTCAAGTTCTTAATCTATCTTCTTTATCTCTGCTAATAATTATATTGAATTATTGAATTGAATACAAGGGATAAGGTTCTTTCTCAATCTACAATATATGAATAGCCCATTGACGAAAGTCGTTATATCTCTGCATGTAAAATTTTTTTGGCGAGAGAGAACAAACTTGTATAGTTCTTCTGATTCAGCTATTAATAAAATCTTTTTTTAATTAAGAGAAATTGCTTTGGCTAACAAACCATGTAATATGGCATGAGAAAAATATAATTTCTATTTATTAAAATAAAACTTGACTGATTTTACTAGAGAAAGAATTTTAATTCATTTTAGAGTTAAAAAAAAGTGTCCGCCATTTTTATTAAAATGACCGATGGATATAACTACATTTACAGCAGGGATTTGGGGATTTAATTTCTTTTGCAATTAGACTCACTTTTCTCTTTTGATTTTAAGATTTGTATCTGCTTCAGCATATTTTTAAAACGTTCAATTTGTAATTAAAGAATTAAGGAATCGAGGAGTTCCGTATGTAATTTTTAAATATTTTTGATATAGTTATTTTTGCATATCGGGACTAATTGCATCATACAGATGGTCGCGATAAAGAAGCCGAAGTACGTGCAAAAAATTTCACCAACTCTTTGCGTGTACACGTAAATATGCTCGTGGTTTTTTTTTAATCGAGGGTTGTTTTTAAGTAACCATTAACGACTTTAATTAATCGTCAACTTTTTAATCTTAATTTTAAAGCGCGCAGTCTCAAATCGGTCAAAGTGATTAATGACGCGTAAATACGGGCGTGGTAGCAACCGGTTTACAATATATTTTGCAACATAGTGGAACACCACTCTGAAGATAAAAGTTGGGATCAATTTGTCGCGCATTACTTTTTTTGCAGTAAACATGTTTTGATCTATGTTAGTGAAACTGGTTCCGCGACTTAACGTCGCCTGTGAAGGCATCAGAATTCCGTAAATGTCAATCGACAGCAGTATTCTGGTGACGCTTACTGGACATATTATTACTGCTAAATCAATATAATCCGATATATGACATGTGCTTTTAGTATCCCTAAATTAATAAAAAAAAAATCGTTTATATTCGATACACAAGTCTATAATTAGCGTATTACTCAATTGCAGCGTTTAAGAATAATAGCTCCAGTGTTTAGCATTTATAACTACGTAGTGTTTATATATTCTTGGATATATATATATATATATATATAGGATAATGTCACAATTGCTTATTAAATTGCTTATTAAAATTGCTATGATACCGTGTTACTATGATATTTAATGAATTTATGTATCCGCGATCTGTCTGTCCTGTCGACTCCGGCGTCTGTCGCATCTTTGTTTCATATAAGCTACGGCCATCTAATTTCCAAGTAAAATGTTAGCGACAAAAGCCGTATAACGAGGCACTCGAGAGGAGGCAGGAAGTCGCAGACGCCACGTTGGATGGGACATTGATGAGGAAACTTCGGTTGGTTATAGCCCAGGTTCGTGATAAGGAGCGAAGGAGTTCCTAAGTAAGAGGAGGTATAGCGGTGCTTGTCGAGGGGTTAAACCCGAGCTATCTCTTGCCTCGCGTTATCCTGCTAGCCCGTATATATCCGGTGTAGTCGAGGGTAGATATACCTTTGGGCAAAGAGGCGGCTTTCCACGGTCCTTATCGTACCGTTTTACAATCTAAACGCAAGGAATCAGGAAGGATCAGCCGCGGCAGTGCCGTTAATGAACCGCGATGTAGTCCACGCTACTTTTACTTGGGGTAACAACACGAAAAATACAGTCTATCAGCGTGTTGAATTTCCTATCTTTTACTTCGAGTTATTTGCGTTGTTTTTTTAATTTAATACGGAATAATGTGTAGCTTCGCTTAAACTCGATTTATTCTAATTATTTTAAGAACAGCAATAAAATAAACTTAAAAAAAGTTTAACTCTTATGAAATTTGAGTAGAGAAAATTACATTAAAAAAAGAAAAAGAATATTGCAATTTCGATAAAAAATGTTAAAATTAATATCTTTGGTATCATAAAGTTTTAATTATTCGTCGCATAATTTTTCGTCTTTTTTTCCTCTATAATGTCTTGTGGTTATTCTCTCATTTCTCTCAGCGCCGTAATATGTATATCTCCAAAATAAATTGAAAGCAAAGTGTTCATTTGTATCCGACAGGAGGCAGCCGTTGCATTTTAATCAAGCTACCGATCTCACCATCTCGTCCTGTCGTCTCCGTCCTCATAATCGAGCTCGTATCACCACTGAGTGCCGGTGACACTTATTTCATTAGCGTCAAGTAGAATTATACAAGTCGTAGCGAGAAGCGGCAGTGCAGAGGGACGTGTGTGCGGCTTAAGTGATTCCGAGTACAGCGATTCAATTGTCGCTCAAACGAATTCCTGGTAGAGAAAGCGACGTTCAAGTATGAAAATGATATTGCCTTGCGAGAGATATGCTATTTCACGAGTCGTTGCGAAAATTGTACACCAAATATTCGAGATACAATCCGTTTAAAATTTTTCTAAAGTGGATTCTCGGCGCGTTTCGACGATTCTATTCTGTCTATAGAAAGTTTAGGATTTGTTATTCGGTAAATCTCCCGCGGATATTTCTCGATATCGTTTCGTTGATAAAAAAGTGACATATCTTAAAATTAGCTTAACTTTTTAATAGAGCATTTTCAAAATTCTTAATTGGAACAACGTTTTAATTAGGATAGTGAACATGCAATTTCTATAACTTTATTTTTTTTATGTTATACTATCAATTATGATGTTCAATGATGATTCTTTAACTTTTTGAAAACGAGAGCTTTTTAACAAAAAAAAAAACCTTAAAAAAGACATTATTCTTAATAGTTTGCCGAGTCATTTAATTCTGAAAACAAAATTCTAAAATTCTAATTTCAAAAAATAATCTGATTATCGTGAAATTCAGTTTTAGATGGTTCTTGATATCGTCGAGTTTAAACGTAGCTTGAAAATATCGATTTTCAAAAATGTAGTTACTTCCATGAAGAAGGATCTAATGTCAGAGGGCTCGTAAGCAGAGTTTGAAAATCAACTTGGAAAGCAGTACTAACTATTTACGTGACACTGATAAGCTTTCAATAAAGCGAAATTGGAAACTTGTGATGTTTTGCAATTAAACATTCTCTGAAACCAAGTTTTATGTGTGATAATCAGATTATTTTTTTTTTTAGATTAAAATTGACCTTTTATCATGTATTTAATATTGAATTTAATATTGAGAATAACCTCCTAGAAAGTCGAAACGTTTATTTATAAAAGGTTTTACATTAAAATATTAGCAATAATAACTTGTTTTCATGACCTCTTTTTATTTATTGAATTGATATTTTTTAAAATTTCATCCATATTGGATTCATCATTTTTAATTATTTTTTACTTCAAATTTAAATGAAACATTATGCAAAATTATTATATAAGCCAGGTTTTATAAAAAGTTAATCAAAACGGTTTACAAAATAAAAGAGGATGACCCTCAAATGGAATTGTCCGTGCACAAAGGGTTAATTGAGGTAATTTGAGGTAATTTTCAAAATTAAAACATTGTAATCGTAGTGCAGTATAAATTTCATTCCTTATCAGACTTGTTTTATATAAGCAAATGAGCTACGCGTTATTTTTCGATATACAAAATATACATATATACATATATATTAGTCTTTAGGATCGATTTCCTTTCATTATCTCAAAAATGTTGCACCGTAGAACTTTATCGAGCAACGTGCGAAGCCTTCCTATTCTTCACGCAGCGAGATCCGCTGATAAATCCCAAGCAGTTAATGAAAATTCCCCCGTTGCTATTGATCAATCGCTCCTACGAGCCATGGACGAGCCGGCACGCCGCGCCGGCGAGCGCCCGGATACTAACTTTCGAACATTAAAAAAAACAGGTATACTCGTTAATTTTGCACTTTAATAGGCGGCTCTCCGTTTCTGCGGGCTAATCACTTCATAAATACAGCACACCAGATACAACACACAGATACAATGTTGTTCGTATTAATCCGTAAGAATTGCTAGTTTACGACCGGCGTGCAGCAACGATGTGTCTTTCGGTTCGTTTCCACCGCGTCTGCATTACATCACGTGGCTAATTAAGCTTTCATTATTCTTCATGAATTATGGCAGCAATTCGCCGACTTTCTCTCACTATGGCACATGGACACGCGAGCGACGTAGGCTCGTCAGGGATTCGCTCGTTGAATTTCAAATGAACGTCTATCCGCGAGTGATTGTAAAAGATCTATCCTTCTCTTTTTTTCCTTCATTATTTTTTCCTTTTCTCTTTCTCTTTTCTTCCTCCTTTTTTTAATTGGCAAAACGAATTACAACGCGACTTATTTCTTGCTAGTCTATTCATTTTCGGAGTGTGATTATTGGAAGACAACGTAATGCCCTGTTGACAAGCATGAATGATCCATAAGTTGCATCATCAAGAATTAGAAATTTGGTGTACTTAATTTAATTTTATTACTGTAGCCAGCGTAAGGGAGAAAGCTGTGGGATATTCTTGACAAAATGGTGATATTAATTTATTGTCGAATCCTCGTCGTGACGCCATACATTAAAATGTTTATTGCATTCTAAAAATATAGATATGAATTTAACACGCAATATTTATATTATATAATTCTTATCGTGTGATTAATATTAATATTAACATCAAGAGATATGAATTTGAAATCTCTAATCTGAGTATCAATACTGTTATGATGTAGATTTAAAATGATGGTGTTAAAACTTATGGTGTTAATCCATCTCACGTTGATGCTGAAACTAACACCAACTTGGTGAGAATTAGATATTGTATAGACACCGCATGGTGTTAAATCTACATTCATATTTTTAGAGTGTAAGAAGATACAATTGAACGAGTCAGTAAAGTTGAAAAATATTGAGAATTTGTTTCATGTAAATCTCGTTTTCGTCATTTAATCGTTCGTTTGGATATATGAGGTACGTTTCATCGGATTTGCGGTTTTTAAGTTACATAAACAACCGGTCGAAGTCGATATGCACGTCGAAGCAAACATGCTGATTAGTTTCGAAGCTTTTATGTCCTCATAAATAAGCAGTCTGAAATGACGTAATCAGAGATATTTCCGAATAGCTTGATGTTGCAAGCAAGCAGTTCGTAAGTTATGACATGTTTCTTTCGTTTCATTACGATTAATATGAGCGCGTGATGTGTAATTATCGGATAATTATTATCTCGCCATAAATTAATGTGAATTATACCATTTTAATTCCTACCATGTCAATCTCACAAACGAGATTCAACCGCGAAGAATTAATGTTCATTTTCAATGTAGATTAACTTTAATCTCAGTTCTACTCTCTTCATCTTTTTTTATTTTAAAATTAGAAATTTGAAATATTTATACTCGTTTCTATAAACACAAATTAATTTTAAGGATATTTTGATTATATCAGCTAAATATCAGCTAAAAGAAGTATAAGTTATAAAATTAGACTAAGATTAAAAAACTTTTTGTAGTAACTACTATAGCCTGTAAAAAACAAAAAAATAATTTAATTTATACATTACAGTTTTATACAGTGAAATGACCATATTTTAGTACAGTTTTAAGTGAATAATTTTTAAACAAGTAAATGAACTCAAATGAAATTTTTTTTGCAAAAATAATTATTAGAGTTTTATTAGTATATATATATATATATATATATATATATATATATATGTGTGTGTGTGTGTGTCATTTAACTCGTAATGCTATGATCTTGGCAAATTTTTAAAATACGATTTTACATAAAAATCAGGACAAACACAAAAAATAAATACAATAATGGTTTAAATAACATTTAAACCAATAAAAGAATTATGCTCTAGATACTTAGACGTACAATAATAGAATAATCTATGAATTTTTATATTTTTGATGCTTTGAGATATGACATATTTTTATTTCGGCTCACTATTTTTTTTAGTTCTAAGAATTAAAAAAAGATGACGAGTAAATTGAACTCGATTCAATTTATTCTTCATCTTTTTCTAATTCTTAGAACTAGAAAAAGCTGAACCGAAATTAAAGGTAATCTACATTAGTAGAAACGGGCATAAATGTTTGGTTTGCTTTTACTCGTCATATTTTTTGTATATATGTGTGTATCCGTGCATTTCTACGTAACATAAGCAACCGACGTCGTCGGCATCGTTGCACGGCAGTCACGCGAGACCGGATGGAGCGCGTGACCGGCTGCGGCCTGCGGTCGCGACACTCGCAGCGCGTCGCCTCGCCGCGACGACAGGCCGAGGCTAACCGTAAAAATAATAGGGTCTCCAGTGAAATAAATTGAGTTATTAACGTGACGGTATCACAATAAATTATGATGAAGCGGCTCCGGGGGCAAAAAGGAACGGTCAGATAGCGGTTGGCGAGAGGTCGGACGGGGCTAACAGCGGTTGATTGCCGGTCGCTCGTTTGTCTCCATGTAGCCTGACAGGAACTGTCCTGGCCGAAGTAACGTCAGCGCGTACCCTGGCTCGCCTCTGCCGCGGTGTGCGCGCTCGCTGCGCGTCGTGCGCGCACTGCCCGACACGGACAAGACTCGGGGAGCGCCGTTACTCGATGGTGTCCGTAATTAGTTCTGTCCATAGATTGAAACAAATGGTACGTCGGCCGGCGAAACTGGACTCTACGCCCAGTTAAAGGGAGGGATTATAAGGGAGAAGGAGGAATGTGACAGGGAACGTGGCGATACGTCCCTTCTCACGCAACCCATCCTCGCAACTTCGATGACATGGCAAAACGCTCTGCATTTCCCGTCTCTGGTAGAGATCTCGTGATAATATATAGAGCGAGTGTGCGCGTATGAGAATTTTTATTTCTACGCTGGATATCTCTCAGACAACACAATGTCTAAAATTGGGACAGATGTCTTCAATGTCTATTTCTAGTGATATAGATTAACTGTAATCTTAGTTTAATTTATTCTTTATCTTTTTTTAATTCTTAGAAATAGAAAGAGATACAAAGTAAGATTAAAGTAAATTTATATTGGCAGAAATGGGGTTATGTCTGTTCTCGCAAAGATATCTTTAACCTTTCAGTGCCTTGATCTCAGACCTGGTTTTTCATTTTCTGATTAATTTATGATTAGACTTAACCTAATGATTACGTAAAAATTGTATATTTTTTTTAGCTATCGTTAATCATTAAATTGATAGTTTGATAGTGAATAAAAGTTTTAAAGTTATCTAAGAAACCAGTTAGTTTAGTGATTAATCATAGAAAAATACAATTTTTGCGTTATTATCAGGTTAAATAAGATTAAATCTGATCCACTAGTTAATCAGAAAATGAAAAACCGAATCTCAATAGGAATAGCATACTCAAGATCTTTTTTACTATATATATTAGTTTTCCATACAAGCCTTCTAGGAAATATAATGATGACAGAGAATATCTTATCATCATGAGGATGTCTCCAGAATAAAATGTGAGATATGAGTTTTTAAATAAAGGTACATACTGATTTGTTTATTATCGTTACATTCCCTAATGGCCTCTTTTTTTAATAAAAAAAAAAGAATTTGTTAGAATGTTCATTTTTATGCAATATTTTATACAATACTTAATGTGATAAATTCGTGAAAAAACATATAACAATGTGGCACCGAAGAGTGAAGAGTCTTATGTCCTAATTCTAGACTACATGTTGTCTAAGCTCGCAGTTGTTGGACACTTTTACCCACGTGGGTGTTCCCGTGTCGTCTCCGTCAACGCCGCGGACATCACAATGGTTCGCACGTCATTCTCACTCTCGGAACAATGCATGCGCAAATTAACGCTACTTGTTGGGTTGTAAATGTCATTGACTCGCAGTAGAACGTAGCGCTATTAGATTACTTGTAACTGGGTTATGTCTACGTTAGGGATGCGCAAGCGAACCCTCAGGAATTCTATAGGACGTCATATAGACGCGAATTGTATTGTCTAGAGACCCATTAATAAGAGTCTAGCCATTACATATATTTTATCAAACCTCAATTTGAAACATCGTGATTAGTCAGCCATTTTTCCTCTAATGACGTAATATCATATGATACTACCATCATATGATAGTTTGTTTTGCAATATTTGCGCCAGCCAGCACTTGAGAGATTTCGCAAATATATATGAATATTGAGAATTTTTTACAAGAAAATGTTTATATTAACATTAGGTTTATTCGCGTTGCTTGCACTTTTTCCACCTTTGTTTTCCATCTTTGTTTTCTCTCATTTCAACGCCAAAATATATATTATTATCTTATTTTAAGTTCAAAAATTTTTCAGCAACGCGAACAGACCTCTTATTAAGTGAATATTTTTAATTTTATGCTTATAAAATATTTTTAAACTATATAAAAACTTTTAAACTATATATTTTTAAACTATATAAAATATTTTAAACTATATGAGATGGCTGCTTTCCTTTTATAGGACATGCCTGACACAAACGTCGTCGTAAACATGATGGAAGTAATAGTACTTTCATCATAATTCTAAACGTCACAAATTTTCGTATGAAATTAACTATTTTTGCAGGCAGACGCATCTCATACGCCGAACGTAACTTCAATCTTATATGCTTGTGCTGAAGCTACTCCCTCTTAAATTAGAAAAAAAATGGCGGACCAATAAAAACCAATCAAAACATTCCAAAATTAAAAAATTTTTTTCTCAGATTTCTAATGACCAAACTCTTATTATTAAAGGATCTCTAGCATTGTCCCATCGCGCGCGCGCCACATTTTCTGATGACGTCGGAGACCGTAGTATCTCCGATCTTCGACCGAATACATGAATCATAACCGGATCCCACACACATACTTTTGACTTTTAAATCTCTGATCAAGCAGATTCAATTGCCCGATTTGATTTATTATACCCGTCTAACGATGCCGATGGAAATGTCACGAAATAATGCGAAGCCGTTCGAATCAAGAGACATGGACACAATCAGTGTTAGATATTAACAATGAATGAAAGATGGACATCTGGCGTATCTCTCAATTGAATAGTTTTATCTTAGTTTCGATGTATCGTTTAAACTTTATCTTGCGGTAATCGTAATAAGTTTGCGATTTTATCATTACATAAAAGAGATTAAGTTTGCAATGTAACATTTTAGATAAACATTAGCATATCTTTCAATTGAAAAATATCTCACATATTGTAAATACAAATTGCATCTTACAATAATCACAATAAAATCACAGTAAAGTAATTTTATTGTTATATTTATAAAAGAGGTTACCCATACACTATAGAATTTGCAGCAATGTCGCTGCAAAATCTCTGCAATGTTGCTGTAACTTTTGTACTCTAGGCGTAAGTTTGTATGTACATTTTGGCAATTTTATAAAATACACAGTATATGTATATATAAAACTATTACACATTAGGAATATTATTTTTAACTATACAAATAAACAAAGAAGATCATGTTTTGTCAAATTGAGTCTTGGTGTTATAATATTCTTTGTGTGAATATACAATTTTTAGTTCAAACAAATATTATTTTGCACGTATAGAGCGTAGCTTCGAGTCAAATAACTGCAGAGAGGTCAAGAGAAAAGAAGGATAACGGATGACAGACCACGTTGCGTTTTGGACGTAAACCGGATTCACGAGAGTGGTGTGCGCAACTTCTTCGCCGCTTTATTTCACCTTTCACCGACAAGTGTGCAACCCGGCATCGCCTCAGGCAGTCTGATGATTAGCATGCTGACTATGCATGAGGCGCTACAACATCGGGGAGCTGCGAATAGAAGAAAAGTCCGACTATAAACGAAGGTGGCAGACAGAGACATTGATTGAAAAGCCTGTAAGCGACGCCGTCCCGAGGAGTAACGAGGCGAACGTAACCGCCTGTGTCTTCATACGTACATGGTGTTTATTACTTTGTACATGCAATCTCTGTGTAGCCAGAATCTTACGTTTTTAACCTAGTAATGAAATGTCTTGGAAAACTGATTCTTTCAATTGGTTTTGAGAAGTAGTTTCACGTTACTCTTTTTGCGAGAACCTTTTCAACTTATCGCAAGTCTCACTTCGCAGCCTTTGATGATTTATTAAAGCAGAAATTATAAGAAATTCTCGTTGAAGAGATAAAATGAATCAATTAATATTTCGTTTATTGAAGCATGAGATGCAGGCAGACGACATGAACGAGCGATCAGCATTTTGTAAGAATCCGTCAAGTTAAATGCGATATTACAGGCGATCTCTGTGACTCCCTCATCTCTCTCTCTTTCTCTCTCTCTCTCTCTCTCTCTTCTTTTCCGTTTCTCTCTTTCGTTTTTTCTTGTTGCATCTTTTCTTTTTCTCCCTCGGAACATCTATGGACTGACTGGCCCATTAATTACCTTTATTGAACTTCCGTGCCGGTTTCGGTCCTACTCGTCGATCGTCCCTATCACTGCCAATCAATCTCGAACGTAGCATCGGTGCGGCTTCGTCAAACGTCCCGACGAAATCAGCCAATCTACCGCGGAACAATAGGCCAGCATGACTCGATGTCTTGTCGGTTCTGCATCAACCGTCTCCTTTCCTTTTTTCTGAAGCCCGGCCGACATTTATATCCCGTTCTCAGAACGACTACTCTGCTTCCTTTTAATCACAACAGTATACGCGGCTTAAATCAAACGGTTTTTGGTAGTATTCTCTTAGACAAAGACACGTTCAACCCGTAGAAAAAAACACCGATAGAGAATCACATTAAACATTTTAAATTGCTAAATTTATAATCTCAATTTTAATAGGTGATTAAATATTAACATGCAAATGTGTTTAAAATCTTTTAAAGATGATTAGAAAGTTTTAAATATGATAATCTATATGTATATTTAACTTTATTGGTACCACAGTAACAAGTTTCTTATATAATTTTTCGATTTGAATGATATTAATTGATTTAGACAATGATATTGATTTGATTTAGACAAGATACGCTCAGTCTGTAGAAAAAACAGTGAGAGAGAATCACATTAAATTATTCTGAATTGCTTAATTTACAGTCTTAATTCTAATAAGTATAAATAATATTATGCGAATATATCTTTAAAAATCTTTAAAGATGATTAGAAAGTATTTTAAATAGACAATCTATACGTAAATGTATTTTAGTTTGATTGCTACAGTAAGAAATCTCTTATATAAATTTCTCTTAATTGATATTTGGCAGAAATTTCAGAGAAATTTCAAATCTAGTAATTTTCAGCATGATGTGTAGATAATTGTAGAAGTAATCGATGGGTTGAAAGGAAAGACCTATTTTTTACTTATTACTTCCTGACAGCCCTTACGACGTGGGTACATGACGTCTGAATGGCTGGCGTCACGTTTTCAATTTTCTGCTCGCCTGTTAGGCAGGCTGTCTTTACTCGTTAAGTGCACTGACAGCATCACTGAAGCACTCCCCTTAGATAAATTAAAATATCGATCGGGACACGCCAATTATAAGTTTGACGTTGTACTAATATCTACCACGTCACCATCGTACGCAAGGTTAAGTGAAAACTAGCAGATGTCGATATAAATAAATTATCGCGACGTACTAGATCTTGACCATAGATCTTGATCCAGATTTAAGGAAAATTTGTTTAATTTAGAAAATTGAATAATTATATCGATATTCCATGACGCCATAGTAAGAATATATTGTAAAACGAGTGGAAAACTATTATATGAAAGCTCTGGATAATTTACGATTTTTTTACCATAAAATCTCTTGTTTCTTTATTCTCATTTTAAAAATAATTTTTTTTATTTATGTGGAAAATCTTCTTTTAAAAAATAGTTACTACAAACAAAATAACGTGGTATATTTGATTCTCTTCAAATTTTTCAAAATATCCTAGAGAACATTAATAAAAGATATTATAATATATGTAATATATGTATTTTATACATACATACATATATATATGTATTCCTAATAATATATATTTGTCATAATTCTTTTATATTTATTTCCATACATTAAAAATAGCGAAAAAATTAAAAAAATCGCAATTCTCAGAATTTGGAGATGTCAACGTGAAAATCTAATTTCATGAAAATTGATAAAATATCAAAAAAATATTAAAAATTTCTCTCTTTTTTATTTGGACACATATATGTATAGTTACATAACACACAAACACGTATTTTTCGAGAGTTCGAAAAGCGAAAATAGGATGTAGATCGAAATCAATGAGGAATCGAGCGTCGCGTTTGCGGTCTAGTGGCGGTAAGCAGTCGGAGCGGTTTTCCGACAGTTCGTCGTGCCCTTCCGGTATCGCGGAGCGAGTAAGCGAGGGATAGGGAAGGGAAGGGAGGAGGTTAATGGACTGCTGGTCGCGGGATGTCAATACCACGCATTCGCACGAGAGAGAATCACTCTTTTTATTTATTTATTTATTTAGTCCTTTTCTGTCCTTCCCTGTACGCGGGTAGCATTCTGACGCGCGGACTACAATATCGCCGCGTGTTTTCCACCAACGGTGGTGATAGAAGCAGCAGCAGCAGCAGCAGCAGCAACAGCAGCAGCAACAGCAGCAGCAGTAGCAACACAGCGACGGCGACGGCGGCGGTGGCGGCGGTGGTGGTAGTGGCGGTGGTGGTGCGGCTGCGGGATGGTATGCAGACGTTGGATAGAGTCAGGCGGGGTGGTTGTGCATTTAGCGAGCTGTCGCCCCCAACCAGACCGTCGTGTCAGGCCACTGACAGTTTTCATTCCGCGCATACTTGACGTGCAACCGGCTCCTCTTTGGTCTCTTCGTTTCTGCGAGGGGCGCCGACAACTCCCGATCGAGATTAATTATTTCGTTGGTCGACAGACAGATAGACTCTCTCCCTCTCTCTCTCTTCTCTCCCCCTCTCCCCATCTCCCTCCCTCTTCCTTCCTTTCTCCCCCTCCCCTCTCTCCGTAGAATTGCGCGGTCGTAATCACAGCGTAACCACGTCTCGCTAATTGCACGGTCGAGATAATATTGCTTCAATTTTCCTTCTCCTTTTATTAACAGACTTCATCGAAGATTGTATCTAGATCTCGGACTGTGTTTAAGGGTGATCTGCGATGTAGGTTTCAACCTCTTGTTATGTACTAGAAACTTTGTCATTAATTTATTTGTATACTATATTTCCGAGAGAAGATCGTTTTGTATAAGAAATAAG
>Ga0157364_1003185_pt1 | contig 15821 bp, 17 predicted proteins | sample AttsexASBM2_FD_111476 | JGI IMG/M metagenome (GOLD analysis project Ga0157364, IMG submission 111476) | Fungus gardens microbial communities from leaf cutter ant in Ribeirão Preto, State of São Paulo, Brazil - Atta sexdens ASBM2 | ecosystem: Host-associated > Fungi > Mycelium > Unclassified ...
AACTGAAAAGGAGCTTGCAGAACAGCTTGGCGTTACGCAGCAAGCCATTTCCGTACGATTACATACGAATAAAGATTGAATTTTACAAAAAAAGCTCAGAACTTTTTTGTACACCTAATAGATAATGACGGGGCGATAGTGACCCATTCTCACGTCCGATGGTGCTGCACTGTAATAGGCATCACATAGGACGTCTCGGTTGACTCGATTTATGTAGATCTGAGACGAGACGTAAAGTGAACTAGCTATCCAAGCTCAATATAAATTGCCACCCCCAATGTTATCCCGCACGTTATGCGTTCTGGCACCGGGGCACAGCATATTCGGACGTTGTAGCGCAGTGTTCGAATACATGATTACGCGCCGTCACTGGTCACACACTGAGTAGAGATGCGTCGCGCGATGGCGTGATGAGGTGACGCTGGCGCGTCCAAATATGGCGGCCCGAACTCCGCATAGTCAAAAATGCTAGACCCCGCGGTTGTGAACCGACGCGCTAAGTTGTTTGATCTTACTCTCTTGGGCCCTTGAGCCCAGCGGCGTGACTCGGATGCCTCGAAGCTCCTATCCAACAACAGCGTGCCTTAGAGATTCCTTATGGTCCCTCAGGTCCCACGGTCGGCTTGCTTCACTCGCGATTCGTTTATCGCGCACAATTAGTCGAGGGAATATGGCAAGGAGAGGAAATAATTTGGGATTTAAAATTTGTGTGTAAATTTATTATTAATAAGGATCAGCTCCTTACAACTATGTGGACAATCCTTGTCCACATAGTTATAAAATAAAGCTCATTAGTTATTACTAACTACCATTACGAAACGATTAATTACAAAGTAATGGAGTTTAAAATCGGGTAACTTCTGGTGGGATACGTAGTTGATTATTAAAATATTACAATACGCGATCTCAAATTAATCCAAGGATGAATGCGAGATGGAAAGGTTACGAGTTAATTACTCGTGTTTAATTAAATTCACTTGTAGCGAGCTCAAAAGCATACGCATTTATTATATATTTTAGAATTACCTATGCTAAGGTAACATAAGAATAATATGATTAATGAGATATTACGAACTGCCCCAAGAATTCAAGGATGTGGAAATGTAGATTTAGTAAAGCACGAATGAATGGAAGTGAATTGTTAGGATTCGAGACTTGGAATTGGATAAAAGAAACACTTACACAACGGCTAGCAGCGGGAGCTAGCCACGGCACCGTTCAGTTAGAGAGATGGATGCAGATGGATGCAGAAAGAACGAGGGAAGTTTCCTTCTAGCATTCCTCTCCCCTATTCCCACGCGTTAATTGCGCAATTGAGAAGGGATGATTCTTAAGGTAGCATTCTGATGTAACGACGTGTTCGCCTCTGCAGCGCTCGGATCGCTTTTCATGCGTGAACGTATTACGAGGCACTGGTGGTACAGTCAATGATGGAAAGGGAAAAATGCCAGTGCGGACGTAACACCCCCCCTCTCCCTCTTAATGAAAATGTTGGATAGTCCAACATTTCAGTCTGGTTTTCCCGCTATGGATGTTAGTGTGTTTTATTATCTTACTTGTTTTTTAAAAAATAAAACAACTGAAAAATTATAATCTATTAAAATTAACAAGGCTCACAGACTCCTTTTTGGCAGAATTCGAGGAATATAATAGCGTAAAGTACAGGTAATCAGTAGTTACTCAGCGTGAGCCTTATTATCGTTAAATGTAAAGTCTCATTTTCTATTGATAGTGGCGATACTAAATCTAAGCCCAACTGTCTTTGAGGCAATGTAGTTCGAACACGTACATTTTCGTCTAGATATCTCCGTATCTTTCGGTACGGACACCAGGTATGTAAATATGAAACCGAAATTTACCAATAGATGGCCATAGCTGTCAATGTAGTAGCCGTCAGACGGCGCCATTTCCTTGACGTCATTTCCTTGTTCTGACATCTGACAAAGATTTTCAACTCACAACAATACAAATTTCATACAACAGTATAGTTTGTAATAGCGTTGAACATGTCGAATTTTGTGCCTGGAAACTACGATTTCCGGAGCATTGATTTTCTATTACCATTTGAAGAAAACTGCTGCAGAATCGCATCGAATGCTTGTTGAAGCTTATGGTGAGTATGTTCTTGGTAAATCAGTGTTTTGAGTGGTTTAAAAAATTCAAAAGTGACGATTTTGACGTGAGAAACGAAGAACGTGGAAAACCACTGAAAAAGTTTGAAGACAGCGAATTGCAAGCATTGTTGGATGAGGATGACGCTCAAACTCAACAACAACTCGCGGATCAATTGAATATGAAAAGCCATCTTCATACATTTGAAATCCAGAAAAAAATCCAGAAGATGGGAAAATGGGTTCCACATGAATGAAAGGCAGCAGGAAAACTGAAAAATCACTTGCGAAATGCTGCTCGCCAGGTACAAAAGAAAATCATTTCTCCATCGAATTGTGACTAGCGATGAAAAGTGGATATATTTTGAGAATCCTAAGCGTAAAAGATAATGGGTAACTCCAGGCGAATTATCGACATCGATTGCAAGGCCAAATCGCTATGGACAGAAGACAATGCTCCGTATTTGGTGGGATGAGAAAGGTGTGATCTATTATAAGCTGCTAAAACCTGGCGAAACCGTTAATATTATGAACGCTACCGATAACAAATGATCAAGCTTTGAATCAAGCTTTGTATGAAAAACGATCGGAATATCAAAAAAGGCAACACAAAGTGATTTTGCTTCATGATAATGCACTATCACACGTAGCAAAACTGGTCAAGGAAACGATTGAGGCATTTGGTTGGGAAATACTTTCGCATGCGGCTTACTCACCAGACTTGGCTCCGTCCGATTATCACTTATTTGCATCGATGGGACACGCACTCAGCAGCGCTTCACTTCTTACGAAGATGTACGAAAATATCTAGAAATGACTGGTTTGGCTTAAAAGAACAACAATTTTTTTGCGTGGCATCCACAAATTGTCAAACAGGTAGAAAAAATGTATAGCTATCGATGGGCAATACTTCGAATAAAATATTTTTTATCATTTTCATGCAATAAACGTGTATTTTCGAAAAATTCCGGTTTCATATTTACATGTCTGATAGGTCTGCTATTCTCGACATGGAGCGCCGCTTTCGAGGCGTAGTGGGCCTCGCCGTGATGGCCGAGGTCGACAAACTCACGACAGTCATTCTACCAAGGCCTGCCTACAAAATTTCAAATCCACGAATAAATCCGGCCGTTCGAGGCGTTTGCTGCCGCCAAAGCGGCAGTTCGAAAAGGAGATAGAGCGAGAACGTTATGAGACAACGCGCAAACCTATGCTATGCCGGTGGATTGACAACTCATGGCGTGGTACACGCATCGAGTGATCGTGGAATCGGTTTCCTTCCGGACACCGCGAAACCGTAATATCCCGCCGCATAGTAATGGATACGCAGATATGCCATGGCAATATTGCACTCCTCCGCACAATACGCAAATAAAATATCGGCTGCAACGCGAACAGCGAACTAGCAGAGGCTACCGGAACGACGAGCGTTACCGTGAACCAATTGCCCGTTGATGTCGCTACTATAAGAATCCGGGCCACGAAATCCAAGAATCCCACAAGCGTGAATTCAATAACTCGCGTCAGGGAAACTCGTCGGGCCCTCCGAGTCGTCCAGACCCGTTCCGGGCAGGCCTGTCGTCAACGCATCCGGTACATCCGATTGAAGCGACAAGAGAGGAGCCCGAATCGGAGTCCTCCGATTGAAGGACTTTGCACATGCTTCCGTCATAAAGTTTCAATGCGATGAATTCTTAGGAAACTCTGTATTCATGATGGATACGGGAGCCGCCCCTAACTTAATGAAACAACATAAATTGAATCCTGGCACCCATGTCAATAACTCGAAATTGCTGCATTTGATTGGAATCACCGACTGTAAATAGAGACTCTAAGGTCGATAACTGCATCCAGTTAAGAAATACAACTGCATGTAGTGTCTGGCGATTTTCCTATTTTCCAGGACGGTATTAGACGGCTCTCTCCGCATTTCCGGAAAAGTAGATTTTGTGAGACAAATGGTTATATAAAAGGATACGATTTATCCATTCGTAAGTCGAGAAATTTTCAAAATCTCTGCTCGCTCTAGCGGTGCTTTATATCAATATAGCTAATTCTATGATAGGAGTGGGCTATGTTTCGCGCCTGGATATGCATGAGGGCGTCTACCTAGGAGACGCCGTGACCAACCGCGGTTACGGGCATGCATTCAACACAAATTCCAGTGACCTAGAAATTCCCGTACAGTCGAGCTTCAGAGCTTTGAAATCACTGCTTCCTCGAATGTTTCTGACGTGAATCTTCCTTAGGGCTTAAAACGCCATTGCTACTCGCAGACTCGTCAGGTCACGCGAATCGTCCTGACGAAACTCTAAGAAAAGCAAACTCATTTGATAACAAGACTTACAGGATAAAAGACCTCTTACGCCTGGAGCACTTGAATCCCGAAGAAGCTGAACAGTGCTTAATATTAAAGAACGCGAACATCTTCTATTTATCAACAGATAAATTAGATTATACAAACGTGACAAAACATACTACTGTTACGACGACGGACGAAATACTGGCACACTAAACAGTACCGATTCCCACCGATTCAAAAGGACGAGATAACGAAACAAGTAAAGCAATTAACTAAACGTAATTAACTAAATGTAATTAACGACGTAATTAAATTCTCAACATCATCGTATATCTTGTACTTGTGGATTGTTCCCAAAAAGGCGGATTCGAGAGATAACAAGCAATGGCGCACGATGATCATCGATACCGCTAAATGAAAAGACAGTGGGAACACCTACCCTCTCCCCAACATTACCGAGATCCTAGACCAATTCGGTAGCGCGAAATATTAGTGTTGAAATAATAGTATTTTCGATCTGGCATCCGGGTTCCACCAGATGGATGATTGAGACGCTCAAAAGACCGTGTTCTCTACACCGTATGGACATTACAAATTTCTCCATATGCCCTTTAGGTTAAAGAACATCCCCGCGACATTTCAGAGGTTAATGACCTTGTTCTCACGAGTCTCCAGGGCACGGAGCTATTTGTGTATCTGGATGACATCGTGATATACGCGAGTTTCTTGCGCGAACATGAAACAAAATTCAACAAGTTAGCCGCGCGATTCCGCGAAGCGAATCTTAAACTGCAGCCCGATAAGTGCGAGTTCCTTCGCAGGGAAGTTAATTATCTCGGTCACATTATCGGAAACGACGGAGTTCGACCTGATTCGAAGAAAGTGGAAGCGGTGGAAAATTTCCCATCACCCGCGAATACGAAAAATATAAAACAATTCTTGGGACTGGCGGGATACTATTGTCGATTCATCCCGAATTTCTCGAAAATAACTAAATCACTCACTAACTTGAAGAAGGATTCAGCATTTGTCTGGTCAAGTGAACAAGCGAGCACTTTTAACCAATTGCGTGCGGCGCTGTGCTCCCATTACTGCAATACCCAGATTTTACAAAACCTTTCATAATAACCACCGATGCCTCGAACAACAATAGGAAATGTATTAAGTCAGGGACAAAAGACTTGTCGATATCGTACGTATCGAGGTTACTCAACAACGCCGAACAGAACTATTCTACAATTGAAAAGGAATTGCTTGCCATAATCTGGTACTGTGTTAATCACTTCAGGCCATATCTGTATGGACGTAAGTTTCGATTAATCACTGATTATAAACCACTCGTTTGGTTATATTCCGTCAAGATTAGTTTGATGCGGTTAAAATTAGCGGTTAAAATTGGTAGAGTGCGAATACGAGGTAGTATACAAAGCAGGGAAAACACAAACGCAGATGCTCTCTCGTGTAATCTTGTCCCGACGAGCGCCCTACCTGTGGAGGCAAATGAAACCCTATTCCTGAAAGCGAAACCAGTACAACAGACACTGACGATGATGGCGACAGTACAGATACTTCCCATTCGAGCTTGAACAAACAAATCGATGGAATAAACCGGATTAAAGTGATAGAGACCCGCGATAGCAGCGAGCATTGTAATGATATCATAGTAGTGTTCGTTCACATCCGATGATCTTCTTGGAAATACAGGCGCAAAATTAATACAAGACACGAACGAATTGCCCGAAATAGAAGACGCCATGGTGAGGCGTGCGATTATTAGGAAATTACGAGAAAATTATATAATTTCCCTTATAACAAGGAACCGTGTTTCCGCGCGGTTAGAAATAGAATACTTGAAAAAAACAATTGGTTGCCTCTTTGAAATCACGCAAGAACTGCAACTTAAATCGTTTTCAATTTCAAAGAGGCCCATAGTTGATTTCCCATGGGACACGAATTGGAATCTACTCACCCGCGAGTTCCGCGATATATCTATTAAAATTAACATGTGTACCAATGAGATTACTACGCCCCCGAAAGCGGAACGATTTAGTATTATTTCAGAGAATCATATATCCGCGATGGATGGTCATAAGGGAATCACCAAAATTCTCAAAACGCTCAAATTAAGAATCGATATCGATGATCCAGGATGAAGAAGGACATCCAAAATTGCATAAATAACTGTAGGAATTGTCAACTAAAGAAATTAGTAAGGTTGAAAACTAGACAACCAATGATAATGATCGACACCGCTCGGCACCGCTTTTAAGAAAATCGCAATGGACATTATGGGCCCACGACGAAGAACGGTCATAATGATCTAAGATTTGTTGACAAAATATTCGCTAGCTATATCTTTGATCCAATCCACCGCCACTTGCGTAGCCGATGCGTTCGTTAATAGATTTATCTGTACCTTCGGGGCCCCTAAGGTGATTCTTATAGACCAGGGAACCAACTTTACTAGTAGAAGATGGCTGCGCGAAAATTTCGCATTGAACAATGCAGAACAACTGCCTATAGATCGCAATCGAATGGATCAGTCGAGAGGTTCCATCAAGTTCTATGGGAATATCTAAAACAATTCGCGACAAAGAATAATTGGAACGAGTATTTGGACTTTACTTTTTTTTACAATATCAGCGTCTATGAGGGTACGTGTTATACGCCACATGAGTTGGTATTCGGGAAATTAGCGACAATTCCATCAAACAATCCCCTTCTGAACGCAATGATCAGCGAAACATCGATTATCGATATCTTGTGAACTTATTCGATAAGAGGATTGTTAAGCCATTGCATGAGAAAATCTAATTCAAGCAAAGCATAAATATAAGATTAATTACGACCGTAAGGCAAGACCGCAAGGTCAACAGGCAATTCCGTATATTTGTTAAAAGAACCATTTAGAAATAAGTTAAGCGATCAATACGCGGGTCCATATAAAATAAGTAAAATATTAGATAATAATAATGTCCAGATAGAAATAAATAGTAATAAGAAACGCATTGTACATACTGATAAACTAAAAATTGTTAAGGACACCGTCCCACTTATAAGATTACCTCCCTTCCAGGGTCACTCGGAAGCTGTAACGGGATAATCCTCTCCGGAATAGTCCGGAATATTAGCAAACGAATTCTAGCGCCGAATATCGACCTAAATATACATCTTGTATGCGTCGCCGCGATTCTATTGTTGCCCATGATCGCGGTCGGACTGATGGGATACGACTGCGGAGGCGAGGGCCTAAATATAACCACTCTCTCGCTCTTCGATATTGCAACATTGAAGATATCGAACCTAATCAGGAGGAGGTGTACTTGCAACTACTGCAGGTATCAGATTACGACCGGTTAGAAGTCATCCAGTGCAAGGTGGAGATCGACCGAACAGTCTATTACTGTGGAATACATTCGCATATTTCTATTGTTAGCAGACAACAAAAGAAGTACATGCATTAGAATTAATACGAATTAGAAGCTGATATTTGTCAAAAACTTTACGAAACTGGCTCTATCGTTATATCCATCATCGTCGATCAAATCCGGAGGAATGCGATAGATTGGAGAAGCATCACACTGGCAGGAGCAACAAGCGTGGACGGAAGGCCATGGCGCGGCGTACATAGATAATTATCTGGGATTACCTGGGTCGTCATGCAAGTCTTGGTTAAAATCATAACGAAATCGTTCGAGGCTAGCACTCAAAAGATCTGTCAACGAAATAATTCTGCCGTCAGGAATACGGGGCAGAATCGCAGAACGGAAACCTACTGGAAACAACTCCGATCGACCACTGTTGTTTCGACTGATACGATATGCTGTATGAAGGGATGGCCAACAAGCTGTCTTCCGCGATCAATTCAACATCGGTAATCTACACGGTGACCACACAGGACACGACGTTCGCTCTACCATCAACCAAAACCGATGAAACAGGCCTCTGTAGACCGCCTTTATCGAACAGAACACCCGAAGTTACTAATTTTGGAATCTCAACAAGGACGGACATTTAAGATGCGATCGCAAGTCAATAAATAACTTAGACATCTTCACGTACATGAATTCTAAATTCATCTACGTGGAGAAACAAATTGAAAGGCAACTTATCCGCCTCTACCGCGACATCATGGAGCAAAAGTGCGCCTTGGAGCAGCAGACTCTTCGAAACATCCTTTCATTCAAACATCGCGCCAGACGAGATGGCTTACTGGAACAAATTCTGAATTCTCCTAGATATACGGCAGTTATGACCGGCGAGATGATCCACTTGATCAAATGCTTGCCGGTGGAATGCAGGCTCAGACATACGGACGCATATTATGGTGAACTTTCAGTGACGTTTAGGAACGCATCGATATTCTTCCTTCCGCGCTCACGCATCATTACTCGCAAATGCATACTCTGTGACTGTAATGCGATCTAATTCCGGCGATGTACCGGATAGAATGGAACTTCTGAATAACGAACCGGCCGATAGAAAGCTCCACCAACGATCCAACTTCTCATTCGACCATCGTGGAAACCCTGATGCCCTAGCAACCAGTGGAATCTACACGGACGAAGATCTATCCCGGGGAGAGGCCTTATATTCCCCGCGGAGCGACCCTCAGCTGAATACGATAGCGGCGCAATGAGACAATATCATCAGAAAGTGTTTCTATAACAAATCTCTTGAACGAGCAAACCCTTAATAGAATAGCCGAGAGTACAGGACAAAGACTCTGGCAAGGTTTCGTGATCTTCGGCTCAGCAAGCGCCGGAATCATGACTCTATCTTCATCAGAATCCGGCAGATAAAGCTCGTAGTGGACATCATTATCCATGGCTATACTCTTTTATTTATGGATGGAGCATTCACTTATTAAGCACTCCCTGGAGCTCAGTGATCAGCCTGTTGCTGCCGCAGCCCCAACGACAGGACCGCAGACCAAAGATTATACCCTGACCGCGAATTGACAAACGCCCGAGCAAAAATTCATCCCAGCACAATCGGAGATAGAAGCGCTCGATTCCGCCACGGTAGCTTCGAAGAAGGAGGCAAAAGAACGCGGAAACCTGCAACTATTGCAAGGATTATTTTATTCTTGTTGCCATCAAATGTTAAAGGTTGAAATGACGCAAGAAATACTTATCGATGTAGAAATAAAACAATACAAAAATTGCACTTTAAATTTTTTTAAACCTGCTAATAACTATGTTGAACAATACCAGATATGTAAATATGAAACCGGAATTTTTTAATAGAAAACGTTTATTGCATGAAAATGATAAAAAATATTTTATTCGAAGTATTGCCCATCGGTAACTATACATTTTTTCCACCTGTTTGACAATTTGTGGATGCCACACAAAAAAATTGTTGCTCTTTTGAGCCAAACCAGTCATCTAGTCATTTTCGTACATCTTCGTAAGAAGTGAAGCGTTGCTGAGCAAGTGCGTGTCCCATCGATGCAAATAAGTGGTAATCGGACGGAGCCAAGTCTGGTGAGTAAGCCGCATGCGAAAGTATTTCCCAACCAAATGCCTCAATCATTTCCTTGACCAGTTTTGCTATGTTTGATAGTGCATTATCATGAAGCAAAATCATTTTGTGTGTTGCCTTTTTTGATATTCCGGTCGTTTTTCACACAAAGCTTGATTCTAATTGATCATTTGTTGTCGGTAACATTTAGTATTAATAATTTCGCCAGGTTTTAGCAGCTCATAATAAATCACACCTTTCTGATCCCACCAAACACAGAGCATTGTCTTTCGTCCATAGCGATTTGGCCTTGCAGTCGATGTCGATGGTTCGCCTGGAGTTACCTATGATCTTTTACGCTTAGGATTCTCAAAATATATCCACTTTTCATCGCCAGTCACAATTTGATGGAGAAATGATTTTCTTTTGTACCTGGCGAGCAGTATTTCGCAAGTGATTTTTCGGTTTTCTTGCTGTCTTTCATTCAGTTCATGTGGAACCCATTTTCCCATCTTCTGGATTTTTTCCCATGGATTTCAAACGTATGAAGACGGCTTCTCGTGTCACATTCAATTGTTCCGCGAGTTGTTGTTGAGTTTGAGCGTCATCCTCCAACAATGTTTGCAATTCGCTGTCTTCAAACTTTTTCGGTAGTTTTCCACATTCTTCGTTTCTCACATCAAAATCGCCACTTTTGAATTTTTTAAACTACTCAAAGCATTGTGATTTACAAGAGTATACTCACCGTAAGCTTTGACAAGCATTCGATGCGATTCTGCAGCAGTTTTCTTCAAATGATAACAGAAAATCAATGCTATCCGCAAATCGTAATTTCCAGGCACAAAATTCGACATGTTCAACGCTATTACTATATTAACTATACTGTTGTGTTTGAAACTTATATTGTTGTGAGTTGAAAATCTTTGTCAGATGTCAGAACAAGAAAATGGCGCCGTCTGACGGCAACTACATTGACAACTATAGCCATCTATTGGTAAATTCCTGTTTCATATTTACATATCTGGTAAACTCCTTTACGCAGCCTATATAATCGAACATATGCTCGCAAATAAACCGCGCTGAACTCACCATGACATTGCGCTAAGGTTCTCGGCAATCCAAAACAACCATTTAATAGGTCGATTAGGTATATGATGATGTCGCAAGGCTCGTCCTCCACGGCGCTGTATGCCCACGGTGTTTATTAATTAATAATTTCGTTAACGGTTTCTCGTAATGTGGAGGCACTATTTCCCGCGCTCAGCGGCACGCGCGTGAACTGTGGAAGGGGAATATTATACCCAAATCATGGCACATCGTCAGTGGCCTCGCGAAATGAGATTCGCGGGTTTGGGGCGAGGTCGGTTGCGGAACCATTTAACGAATGAGATTCTTGGCTTTCAAAGAATCGCTGACCTGCGGGCAAGTATAGGCTGTCTGGAGTTCCTTTCAGCGAATTTCCGGCGGAGAGCGGCTAATTCGCATAGCGTTTTATCGTTGCGAAAGCATCACCATTCCTGTGCATCTCGGCGCGTCTTCTTTTTCTCTGTCGAGCGCTTCGCAATATCTCGTGATAGGGTCTCACGCTCCTTATGTATTTCAGTACGTTTCATTTCTATCGCTGCCCTCTAATTCCTTAAGCGTTCTTTCCATTTGGTCAAGGCCTGACACAGTTTCCAATTCATTCTCATTAGCTTCGCCTTCGGATTCGTGATTTCATCTCTTTCCTTTTCATGGGTCATTATTTGCGAAGTGGAGTACTCGGCTCTTAACTCATGAATTATGATTCATTTATGAATATTTTCACGATGCAGACTACAGACAAATGTAATGCGCCGAACCGTATTTAGTCTAAGGTTTTATATTAGCTTATCGGATGGGACATCATGAATTTTGAAACGTAGCGGCGGAAGATTCGCGGAGTCTGCTTTACCGCATCCCACCGCTATTATCGGTTGTTACCTCGACAGACTTGATCGCGTTGATTGGTGAAAAATATCTGCGAGATAGTGACAATTATTATAGATTCGTTGCTGTTCCATGGTTGTTCACCCGTGTCGATTAAATAAACTACGAATCGCGCACGTACATCGGTGCAGGTATCGCAGGTTCGCAGCCGGCCGCACGGAGAAAAGGGACCGTGAGCACCGAGAGCAAGTCGAGGCGATGTGATAGCTCGATATATAGATAATGACGGGCGGCGCGATAGTGTCCCGTTCTCACATCTGATGGCGCTGCACTGTAACAGGCGTCACATAGAACGTCTCGGCTGACTCGATTTATATAGATCTGAGACAAAACGCAAGTGAACTGGCGATCCAAGCTCGATATGAATTGTCATCCTCGATGTTATATGTTTCGGCACCGGGGTACATCATACTCGGACGTTGTAGCGCAGTGTATTCGAATACGTGATTACGCGCCGTCACACACTGAGTAGAGATGCGTCGCGCGGTGATGTGATGAAATAACGCTGACGCGTTCAAGGCCATTTGGCCGTATGGCGGTCCGAGCTCCGCATGGCTGAAAAAATGCTAAATTCCGCGGAAAACAATTTTCACATAAATTCTGCTAATTCTAAAGTTTAGGTTCGCTATATTGGACCATTAAAAATTTTTTGTTTTAATATAAATTTGAAATTATTATTAACAACACCAAAAACTCCTAAGCACTGAGTTTCACGCAAATCCGTAAAAATTTCACAATTATAGCCATATTGTGAATCCACCATTTTGAATTTTTTGCTTTGACATCAGATTCGATATCAATGACTCTAAAAACCGTAAGTATCATACCGAATTTCAATACAAATCCATCAACATTTTGGTCATTTTTTGGAATTCCTAGCCCATTATGCATCGTGTGGACATCTATGGACCGTGCCAATCATCGCTTGGGAAGCTATGGACCGAGCCAATCAGAATATTTAATTATCTCCGTTTAATTATCTCATTACTTTTCACTCTTCATCACCAACTAATCCGAGTACGCCATTTCAGACAGAACCGTTTGGGCTACGCCTTCGGCGCCGGAGGTAGAGTGGAGCGAGTTTGTTTTGACGGCCCGTAGCTACTTACTTACTACTAGTTTCATTTCGGAAAGGAACACGCGTTTAATCAGTTAAAACAATCTCTTAGCGACAGACCTATATTACGCCTATATTATTCTACTGCGGAGACAGAACTGCATACCGCGCATCAACTCTCAGATTTGACTCTATACTTACAGCGAGCTTTCGTGATAATGAAGATCGAACGATTCGATATATAGCTATATAGTGAATATAATAGCTATAAGTTAGAGGTATTAGCGATTGTTAAAGCGTTAAAAAAGTTTAACGTATATTTATAATCGGATCTCATTCATCATAGTAACAGACTGTAAGGCATTCACGCAAACCATGAAGAAAAAGGACATTGTGGGTCGTAAAGTGGATGTTTTTCCTTGAAGATTTTGAGGAGTCTCGTGTAACACTTTATATTGTCAACATCTCGACTCTGATTTCGTCTTCTTGCTTAATTTCTGCGTTCTCTTTTGTGAAAAGTGCTGCCTTTACTTCTTAGCTCGCTGAACATTTTTTGTTTTATTATAGTCTTTGCTGATTGCAACACCTCAGTTTTTATCTTTTAATTTTTTATTTTTAATCAGGGTTGGGTAAGTTAATATTTCTTTTTAAACTAAATTAAACTAAAATTAATGGCTTATAAAATTAATAAAATTAAATTAAAAGTAAAAGAAGAAATAAAGAATTAACTTAGTAAAAGTTAAGATTGAATTAATTTAAGTTTAAAAAAAATTAATAAAAAAAATTATTTTTGGAATTAGAATGTCCTAATTTTTCTTATAATGACATTACTTTAAAGTCAGTTTACAAATATAGATTATTAGATAAATTTAATTTACACTTACAAATACAGATTATTAGATAAATTTAATTTTATATTTACATGTAAGTTACTTATATATTATATATATAACTTACATGTGAATATAAAATTAAATTTATCTAATAATCTATATAATATAATAATTTAATTCTAATATAATAATTTATTTAAAATGTGACTCTCTTTTGTAGAATCTTGCAAGAGAGAAAAATAATTTTTGCATTATTTCTTTTTCTTTAACTTTTATCTAATCTTTCTAATAATTTCTTTTTTTAACTTCTAAAACGACTGTTCATGTTTACGACTGCATCGACTAAATATAAATTTGTTACAAAGATAAATGTAAAAATTTATGAAATGGATATGCAGTTCTACAATAATTCTTTATCTAAGGCTTATTTCATATTTATGTTGCTGAAATGTAACATTATGATACCTAAAATTAGTATGATTCAAATATAAGCGGGAATTGATAAAATCTAGCCAATCAATAAAAACTTGCTAACATATGATATGATTATTATTATATATTTCCTATCATAAAATCATTGAACTTTTTCTAAATTAATTTCTCTAATGTTTAAGACTTTATAAAAAAAATATATTAGCATTAAGAGAAGTAGAACAATTTTTAATTAAATAAGTCAATAAATTAAAGTTTAAAAGTAACTAAGTAAATTAATGCATTTAAAATTGACTAAGTTAAGTTAAAAGAATAACTTTTAACTTAATTTAGTCAATTTAGTTAAAAAGAAATAAAATTAAAATGTTTTAAAATTAAAATTTTTTTTTAATTATTAACATTTTAACTAGTTACTACCCAACCTTGCTTTTAACGTTTTTGCGAATACTGGTCGGCGAGCAGAATTTATTTCTGTGAGTGATGCGATCTTTCTGCGTTACTTTATTAGTGCATTTGTACCACATTAGTTGTGTGCTTTTCATTACATTCTTGTAATATTTTATCATTGTGTAATAATGTAATAATTTCTATAGTCACATAATAATTTTATGTTCATCTAATCGTTATATTGTTTGTTCGTCATTCGCTTCTGTCTTTGTTTAAAGATAGGCACAGATATAAATAATTATTTTGTTATTGTATTTGCTGTGTACCTTTGTTGTGCGATCCTAAATATATTCTCTTATATTGTATCTACTGTCGCGTAAACATGTTCTCTTATACTGTGTCTAATTTCGTGTACTTTAGCATGAATCAGTCGACGTGTACTAAATGTAAATGTTTTATTTCGCGTAAGCGCTCTCGCGCTTTCTGTGGCGTTGATAATAATTTGTGCCCCTCCGATAATTGCGTTCCTGTTTTCAACTGGGAGTGAGTTGTTGCCTCTTGGACTTGCTGCTGCCTTCTCATCGCCTTTTATCTCACCTGACGAAAATGACGGAATGCGGTGTCATTCTTTTCAGATGTCTTCTGATGTCTCATCGGCTCTTTCTGCAGTTAAGTCCTTCTTGTCTACTCCAACTAAATCCATAATTTCTTTGGAGCACAAAATTGCTCGTTGGGTCTCTCTAATTCTCCCTGATCGACTTGAGCATCTCGCCGGTACTCTCACTAACATTTTTCTGAGTCTCTCCATCTTGCTCGCGATCGAATGGAGGTCGTCTGCGCATATCGCTTTTCTGGTGTACCATTTTCTGACTTGCATTTTATAGAGTCATGCCTATTCTGTGCGGCATGTATAATCAACGCGATCCTGTGTCTGGGCGATTTCAATGTCGATATGCTCGGTCAAATTGATTATAACGCCAAACTATTATTCGATATCGTGTCACTATTTTCTCTTAGGCAATTGATTGATACTCCAACTCGTTTAACATTTAATTCGGAAACCTTGATTCTTAGTTTTATCTCGTCGACTATCAATGTAATTGAGTATGGAGTCAGCGATATGATCAGTGTGAGTGATCATCTTATCATACACACAACGCTGGCTATTCCACGATCACATCATCCTAGTCATGTGTCTTTCTTGCATAACATTCATGCAATCAGGCCTGAGGACATCGAGTATGAGTTGGGACTAATTGACTGAT
>Ga0157364_1003186_pt1 | contig 15821 bp, 16 predicted proteins | sample AttsexASBM2_FD_111476 | JGI IMG/M metagenome (GOLD analysis project Ga0157364, IMG submission 111476) | Fungus gardens microbial communities from leaf cutter ant in Ribeirão Preto, State of São Paulo, Brazil - Atta sexdens ASBM2 | ecosystem: Host-associated > Fungi > Mycelium > Unclassified ...
ATTAAGAATAAAGGAATTGCTTTCTAGATTAATAACAGATCTTCTTTGTTTTCTAGCATAAAAGTTAGTCGAAAATTAACTGACCTTGTGATCAGTAGTATCGTATAAATCGAATATATTAAATATCGTCTATTTTTATATTTTCTCGCATCATCTGAATTGCAAAATTACACACACACACACACACACACACACACACACACACACACACACACACACACAAACACACACAAACACACACACACACACACACACACACACACACACACACACACACACACACACACACACACACACACACACACCTTACACATAGTATATACATTACGAAAAGTCTTTAATTTTTTATAAATTTACTTGAGATATATAATTAATATGAGTAATATAATCTTTTCATTCCAATATTTTTCTTTTTCTATAATTATAAAATAATTAAAAATCAATAATTAAAAATCTCATTGATTATTGATAATTTTTAAAATTCTTTAATGTCCGTATATGAATAAATATGCGAATTAATTGAATTTGTTGATTGACATTTAATAGTTTTGTGTGATCGAACAATCAAGTTAACGAATTCGTTGAAAGTGATATACGAAGTTTGAAAAGTAGTTGAACATAATGTATTGTATTAATGGAAAATGGACGCGCGTAACCGCAGTTATTTCATATTAAATTCTCTTTCGATCTATTTGTGATTTATATCGTCTGTCATTTTATGATGAATTCGCTACTTGCATTATACTGAATTAGTACACATTAATGCTGCTTTATATATAAAATATCTAAGAAATATAATATATAATCAAATTTGATAATGAAATAATGCATTTATCTTATATTCTGCTAAATACCATGACAAAATCAATATTGATAAATAAAATATTAATAAAATATTATTTATATGCTTTTACATTTAACTTCGCTAATTTCATGTATAGTAACTTTTAATATGCACTGATTTTATATCCACTAATCTACATACACTAATCTCTTTAAATGCAAGTGATCGAATTCGTTATTTGTCACTCATTTATCTATATCGCGATGAAATCATTGCGACTGTTCTTTTTTCTTTCGCTTCAGAAATATTCGCGTATTGAAAAAATATATGATTACTTTTGTTTAATTATTTTGCCATTGTTTAACTACTTTTCCATATTGTATTAGTGTCCATTTTGACGATGCTGTCGCGTTTCTTTCATCGCATATGTTTTCCTCGCCCTGAGTTTCTCCTCTTCCAATAAATGAGGACCATGTAAATGGTCTGTGCTTATACGTGTTCGAACTTGTTCAAGGTCGTAGTTTAATTCCAAAGACATACGAAAAACTTGAACTGTGAACGAATCGACCAATCGCAGTCAAGCTCTCCTACGAAGGTACGCTCAAGGAAAAGAGTGAGGAAAATATTTGACTGTGGATGGCGGATTTGTTTCTTTTATTCTTTCTTACCTTTCACGACCTAATCGGTTTAAACGACCATAACGCATGGTCAGAAAATACTGATCATAATGAAGTTGTTAAATCATTAAAAAATTATTTTCTAAATGTACGAAATCGAATTTATTTTTTTGTCAAAAAATTCTTTCATTGCACAAATATTGTTATTTTAAAATTTAAGAAATTATGAAAATATTTCTCAAATATATCCGGAAAAATCTCTTAAATTCACCGAAACCGACGAAAGGCTTTGATTCGGCGAAAACCATAGCTCATATATCGTCATGCGTAGTTACCGAAAATGTTTGAAAGAAAAAAAAATGTTAACGACTAAATCTCGGGATGGAGAAGGATAGAGAGAAAGTGAAGGGTCGGTTGCTACGTCAATGGTCAAGTTTAAAGCCAGCGCCTTTCATTCTTTACAGAATATTCAGTGGAGACGCGAAACAATTAAAGAGGAGACGACGAGTGTTCGCCTAAAAAGAGAATTTTTGGAGGAGGATGCTCGGCAGTTGGGGCTGGGAAGAAAAATTGGAGTTGGGAGAGGGTACAACAACCCCGACGCGAGAGAGACAAAGACGAGAGAGCCCAGACTCGACGCATCCTGTCCCCGACAGTCGGGTGCTGAGGTATGCACCTAGCCGGTGTCACCACCCTCCCAGCTACAGCTCGCCTTTCAACACGCAGCCTTCTCTCTATTGTACGGACTGTGAGTATACATTGTTAGGTTTATCGCGTAACGCACGCGCTATCCCGACGACACGAATATGTACGACGAAATACTACGCCAGTTCGATAACACTACTGGAAATATCGGCTTTAATAATCGACAGTAATCATTTTCGATTACTTTCTATTGTTCGAATTATCTTTTGGTAGGAGAGGGGACCGAAAAGTTTTTTTGGTATTCAAAGATAAGTTGATCGTAAGATTACGCATTATTTCTACGTACATATACACCACATGCTGAACTTCATAGATTCAGTCAAATATTTAAGAGACACACAAAATTTTGTTACACGATAGCGTTTTCAACAAATTTTTTTTAAGATAATATCAGGTATTGTCGAATATTATAATAAAATTAAAATTAAAATTCATTAATTAAATTACAAATTATAAATATTTTAACTGTATATACGTTTTTTTTTTCTTACAAATAATGTTATTTTTCAGGATGTATACAGAGTGTTCCAAAATTTGCGACAAAATACTACAGCAATAAAGTTCTCGAAAAATTAAGTGAAAAAATTATTTTGAATTTAATAAAATATTTTTGACAAAAATTTTTAAGATAATAAAGATTTATAAATAATAGCTAGTTACATATAATGTAGATGGCTATCTGTCCATGAATGTGATAGTATTAGTGAGCGATGATAAATGCGCACTTCAGTGCTTTTATTAATACTCACAGGTAGTCATCTAATCTGTAATCGGCTATAAATTCTTATATCTTAGAAACTTAATCTTAGATTATATTTAAAATAAAATGTACAAATAGCTTTTTACTTAATTTATCGAAAATTTTTTTTCCGTAATATCTTAATCTCGAATTTTGAAATGTTCTGTATATGTTGCCTTTTTTATAATTAAAGAATTATTATATATATATATTCCTAAGAATATAATGCCAGCGACTTGAAATTATCAACGGAATTCTTGTCTTGTCCCTAATTTTAGGGTTTTAAATAAATCTATAGTAATTAAAAATGCTGAAATAAGGACGTGAACACTTGCGAAATTTAAGTTGAGGTCGAACTTGATTATTTTTGTCTAGTTCGATTCTTGTTCAGGTAATCGATAATTTCAGCCAATTTGAATGTTTGCAGTTATCCTCAATATTATCAGAAATGAAAGTGCGACATTTTGTCTATAAAAAAAGTTTATAAATGAATAAGAAAAGAATCATTTGAAATATATGCTTTTATTTTATTTTGTTTGTTTTATTTTATATAATACACACTATTTTTTTATTACTATTATAGTTTTATTTTCTCTAATATTACCATTAAACATTTGAATTCACATTTATGATATTACTTTCGAGAACAAATTTTTTTTTATTTAAGAAAACTTATTGATAATGAACGATGTTAACAACAGTTAATTTAAATCTTCAGAGCAGCGTGAGATGGTCAAGATGCTGACTGCTCATCCTGAGATGCACGAGAAGCGGGATGGTCTTGGCAGCGGGCAATATGGGGCAGGCGGGGGTGGTGGCACTTCGATTGAGGAGAAACCAATTCCAGAACAACCACCCCCGCCTCCTGCACCTCCGCAACGAGATCCATCTGATCCCACTATCAGCGCTAAAAAGCTTCCAAAGAAACGAAAATTTGATCCATCGGAGCTTGAGGAGATGGACAAGACCAGCAATATCACCAGCAACATCAATAATATGGTTCATATACGCGCGCCTGCTGTGCCGCTTAGCGGCCAGCCGGTTTTAGGACAACAATCCAGCATACCAACTACCATCAGCCGAAAGTCGCCACAACAACAGGAATCTGATTGTTATCAAGTATGTTGATAAATGGATGATACTAATCGAAATTTTAATGTTAGCGAAATAGTAATAGTTACTAGTCTTAGCTGATATTTGAATGCTATATTATGAAAAAGTTATAAATGTTATAGAAAATAAATAAATATATAGTAATATATTGTAATATACATATATTTATATATGCAGCAATTTAAGCAGAATATCAGGTTTTTTTATTTTTTATTATTTTTTATTATTTTTAACTGTTATTATTTTTATTATTTTTAACTGTACATATATATTAAAATAAAATTTTAATATATATGTACAGTTTAATATATATGTACAGTTTTTTACCTATCAGTCTTATTATATGCAAAATTAAGAATGCTGATACTTCTTATAGGGAGAAATATAATTCTACATTTAAAATAATTCATTTAAATAATTTTCGTATTTTTATAAGAAACATTTCTGTGTCAAAAAATAAAATATTATATTTAACACATACAATTTATTTTAAATTATCTTTTATTCGAAAATATGCGTTGTACATGAATTTTTTCCTTATGTTCAAGGTACCTTCAACTCATTCGGTAGTAGTGTTACCTCCTCAAAGCACAGCGGTGGATTATTCTCTCCGCGAGGAACCTTCACGTTCTCGTCCTCGGCTTGCTATTGATCTCAGTGAGTGGCGCGATCATAGAGTGTTAGCTTTAAGGGATTCATATTATTTCCCGGGTGTTATACGTAACGTTGTTCACGGTGAGATATTAATTGAGTTTGACGGCGAGAGGAAGCTAATGCGTTATAGTGACGTTCTGGGTGCAAGACGGTACGATGTGATAGGAGATGCAAGCCCGTCTCTGGGACAAGTGACTACGGATATGAAGGTTTGCATCAGATGTCCGACTTCGAGCAGTCATGTGGACGCGACAAAGTGTTTGTAAAAGGGATAGTGAGTAGAGTATTAACGAAACCTTCTCGTTTTGTTGTGAAAATACCGCGGGAGGACGATCAGTGTGATAGTTATATTGTGAAACGTGCTGATTTGCGGCTAGTACAACCTCCATGGGCGGACGAGTTAGAGGAAGGATTGGAAGAATGTGACCCTACAAGAGAGAATATTGGTAAAAAATCATTTATCAATAAGACCATTTATTTTTATTTTCCAAAAAGATAATTATAACATCATAACGTTTGCTTTTTTGAAATTTATCAGAACATGGATATCGCAATATCACGGAAGCTCCGACAGCAGTGCCAATTTTGCATACTTCTCATCATACATCGCATATATCAAGTCACAATGATACGAGTTATTATAGAACGACCGGTACCAGTCCTCTTATGACTTTAGGCACTCCTGCGCATTCTGCCACGGCGTTAAGTAATGGTAGTCGGCCGTACGATGATTTAGAAAGCGAGGATGATTTAGACAGAGAGGATATTACATTTCCCTCGGACGCAGGTTAGATAGATAAAATTTTCACTGTATTACGTACGACATTGTTTACGACATTAAAAAAATATATTGCTACTGATTACATGCGTGCGCGCAAACATTAAAATTTATTTGTATTTTAACAATAGATTATTTAAATATTGTTTGATATTTTTCTGAAAATGTATTCCCTCTATATCTATAAGAAAAGCTGAGGCTTTTAACGAGAGTAATTTAGTCAAAACAATAGTATAGTAATTCAAGTATATTCAACTGACAGATGCAAAATTGTCAGGGAGCAGCAAAAGAAGCAGCATGCAGAGCCGAGGAAGTACCAGTAGCCTAGTTGAACAACGTAGTATAACGCCTCGCTCTCAGGCAGCCACACCTCGGTATTACTTTTATCAAATATAGTAATTTTTCATAAGATAAATTGATTAATGCATGCAACAATAGTGATACTTTTAATAATAATTGTACATAAATCTACTTTTTTTGTTAAATAGATCTCAGGCGGCAACGCCACATAGGTATAAAAAGGGTGACATAGTGGTTACACCAAGTGGAATAAGAAAAAAGTATAATGGAAAACAATGGCGTCGACTTTGTAGTAAAAAGGATTGTAATAAGGAAAGCCAGCGAAGAGGATACTGTTCTCGTCATCTTAGCCTTAAAGGGTCTGGTCTTAGAGGTCCAGCAAATACATTTCCTGGGTATGAACATCCATTTGCACTTGTATCGACGATTGCTTCTTCTCATTTTTATTATTTGGATTTCTGTTCTTTAAGGGACACAACATTACGATTTATTTACCCAGTTGCCTTGGGATTTGTTTTGGTTTTTGGTTTTTCTTCCTGTCACAATTACGGTATTAATATTTTTTCACTCGAAATTCTTTGTTATATGTGAAGAAGCAGGGAATGAAAACCAGCTTTTTTGTTTGACAAGTGATTGTTTTATTAAATTATCTGATGTTTTAACGATCACTGATGTTGTAAATTTTTTTTATTTTCTTTCCGTTTACAGTAAAATGGATGGCGAAGAAACCTCAAGAGATTCCGATACTTCGCCAAATTATGTTGACAGAAGAATAACGGATAGATTCGACGAAACTGAAGCTGCTAATATGCTTGGTATATTCTTTATATTTCCAATAATAAAAAAAAAACAAGAATTTTTCTTTTACATTAAAAAAAAAATTAGAATTTTATTGAAATATTATTATAGACCATTTTGAATAAAAAAATTAATCGTATATTACATTTAACTATCAATAATCTGTTTACTCTGAATTATATTTTGATATTCGATATTCTAATAATGTAAAATGTTTTTATATGGTAGTAACTTTCTATGGATTAAATGTATTGTATTATTACAGTATCTTTGGGGAGCTCTAGATCGGCTACACCAGCCTTTTCATCACCGACGGGTCAGTCTTCTATATCTCCATGTATAAATCAGTCACCAGTGCCGCCGTTGGGGCTCAATCAGAATAACGTATTTATGCCTATTTCGAGTCCCGCTCATCATGCGACTCCGCTGATCTCACCTGGCGCAAAATGGAAGCATTCACCTACACAATCGAACTTTTTGGTTCAGTATCCGCAACAAGTAATAAAGCCCGAACCGAATCGAGTAGATAGAAATCGACCGATTCCAATAACTGGTGCTATTCCCACCAGTTTAGGGACAAGTGTGATAAGAATCTCCCCAGTGAGTCGCAGTATGCAACCCGGACAGAATCCGACTCTGTCATGGTCGGAACAAAGTCCACCACCGACGAGACATCCCTCAGTCGTTACATCGATCGCACAGCAACAGCAAAACATAATCTTGCAACACGCGCTAACGTCCACCAACGATTTTCCCAATCAGACCGAGATGTCCGAACAGAGTTCGCAATTAATAAAACCACCGCTCTCACCTCATATGCCTCTGCCCGCTATCCCGGTGCCGCAGAACTTGACACTTGTACACAAATCGTTGGAACAACCAGTCGACTATGCGCAATCGCCACAGGCCCAAGGTCAGCCGATCTACGTGATGCAGCATGAAAAAAAGTATCTCGTGATAAAGAACAGCATGGACATGTCGGCGCCAACGGGTACGCATATAAGCAATCAAGATGATAAATATCGACAAAATTTAATCAACCATCCGGGTCAACTACCGGTCTCTACCTTGCATCAAGTTCAATGTCAACAACCACCTCAATCACCCGCAGTTTCATCCGTCCACATTGATAAACTGTCTGTTTTGCAGCAACCTGTAAGTTGACACGGTACATATAATGAATTAATGTAAATTAGAAAAAAATACATTTATAGTTAAGCAATGAAATAGCACTAAATTTTTTACACTATGTCCCGATTTGCAATGATGAGGGATCTAAATTAATAAAAGTTAGTTGGGTATATTAAAGAAAAACAAAAGCGTAGTACAAGGTCCACATATATCGCATAAGTGTACATAAGTTGATTTTACTGTTTGCAATTAGGTGAATAAAGTGAACACACATACAACTGTGCATATGGACATGCAAAGAAGTCAGCCGCCGCCTACAAGTGCTGTAATGACATCCACTACAGAAGCATCTAATCTATCTACTCCGACAAGCGTCTTCCAACACGTAATTGTTCAACCAGGACATTTGGTGCAAATTCCAAAAACTCAATCTTCTAGAGAAGAGAATGCAAAAAACAACGGAATTCTCTGTAAGTTTTATGTCATAATATACATGCATTATTCGAATGTAAACAATCCTTATATTTTGTATCTCCATTATTAAAAATTTTTCTTCAATAATTAATTTTTTGTAAAATGTTTTAAGCATTAAAAGTTCAAACATTACGTTATTTCGTCTTATTTTTTTTATCTCATTTTGCTATCCCGTAATTGTTTGTGATGACAATCTTAATGTCATAATATGTCGAATCGGTGATACAAGAAAATTTGACTAAACGGTAAGGCTTTCACAGATGGCAGCCATGAAGTTCCTCCTGCATACCAGCCTCATCCCCCATCATTACTGAACAATGTGCACAACTGGAAAAAAGGTTTGAGTTCTGACTGCCAACTGAAATGTATCAAGCCTATGGAATTGCTGTAGGTTGCAGTTTGTCAATGGTACATAACAAAACAACATTTGTTTGTTATGTTCAAGTTATAAGCACAGATGCTTAATTTTAAAATATTTACATGATCGTATGTTTACGTAGTTGGGAATTTTCTCTCTCTTTTTTTTTTTATTTCTTTAGGTCTTTATGCATTTATTTTATGTGTCCTAGTGTAATAACGTATTTTTTATGTTATTGCAATATAAGAAAAAATTTTATTTGTTTAAAATTATATTGCTATTCTGCACATATATATTATTCACATTTATATATTGCAGATGTTCTTTTTAATATGAGATACTTTTAATTGTGCAATTTTCTCCTGTGTACCATTGCCAACCTTGCAGCTGACGCAATTAATTAACAAACTTTATCCTATCTTAATTTTTCATTTTATTTAACATACATAAATAAGATTTTTCTACAAAAGCTTTGATGCTGGGGAAGGTTATTCTAATCCAAAGTGTTGAATCCAAAGTTTAGATTTTTAAAATGTAAAAATATTTTTATATGTAGATAATGTTTTTAAATGATAATTACATATTATCGTTTAGAATTTTTTATTATTTTGATTCGAAGATCTTATTTTAATCAAATATATTTTATATATTTAATATATTGTTTTAAAATATATTATATATATAGAATGTATAAATAATATATTTTCTATAAAATATATATTCCAATGGCATCGATTGATAATCACGATTTTTTTTTGTACAAATATTTACTTTATCCTGAAATCACGATTTTAGACATATTTTAGACATATATTTATGTTACAATTGCTATATTCTATTTAAATGTTATAAATGAATAATTTTCAAAATAGTAACATTGGCTTTTCGTTACTTATTACTGATCCTTAGTTAGTTTAAAATACTAGCACTTTAATTCTTTTCATTAATCCACATTGCTTTTCTTGGATATAGCAGCGAAAACATTTCTATAAAAAGTTTATAATATTATTTTATCCGCTGTTATTCCCATATCAATACTAACCACACTCATTGCAACTAACCCACTAACTTCATTGCAGCTTTTTCCTGGCAGACGACAGTTCTGGAACACTCAGAGGTGAGCCCTCCTCCTTCTGCTCTGAGTCCACCCTTGAGTGCACCTCCAATACCAATAAGTATGAGCACACCTGCTGAAGATGGCCCTGGTACTGGTTCAGATCCCATAACACCTGCCGAAGAAGAGGATGATGATGTTTTTGAAGCAGAACCAACCCCACCTGCAGAAGTGGAAGCTAACGCTAATAAAAGACGTAGTCAATCGCTCAGTTCTTTGCAGCCGCAGACTCCATTGAAAGTAAGTTTAATGAATTATTATGTGCTTTTTTAAAATATTTAATTGATATTAAGTACAATGAAATAAATCAGTTTATATTTAATTACATTAATAAAAATATGTCTGATAATATTAAAATATTGATAATGATCAAAATTGTATTAATAATGTTAATATAATAAGAATAAATTTAATCTTTATTGTGTGTACATATTTTCATATATTAATTACAGGCTAAAGACAGAATACGTCGACCTATGAATGCATTTATGATTTTTTCAAAACGACATCGTGCCGTTGTGCATCAACGTCATCCAAATCAAGATAATCGTACAGTATCCAAAATATTGGGAGAATGGTGGTATGCTTTGGGACCAGAGGAAAAACAAAAGTACCATGAGCTTGCTTCAGAAGTGAAAGAAGCACACTTTAAGGCACATCCGGACTGGAAATGGTGCAGTAAGGACAGACGGAAGTCATCGACGACTAGCTTTAAGGGAAGCGAAACTGGAAGGACAAAGTTGAACAGTACGGGAGAAGAAACAGATCTTTTGCAAGGTTCTTCATCAGAGGATCCAATAACAATTATATCTGCCGATGAAGTATCTACTCCAATTACTACCACATGTAATGAAACTTCTACTAACGTTGAGGTAAAGAGATTTCGCGATAGTATAAACATAGCATAAATAATATTATAACAATAAGTAAAAAATAAGTATAATAATAAGTAAAAAATAAGTAGAGCATTTAAAGGAGTTATCTTTCAAGATTTTCCTATTCATTTTGAATATCTGCTAAGAAAAGATATTTCATCGATAAAATTATTGGCAGATTATGAACCAATCACACACGCAACATAGAATCTCGGAGATTCCTTTGCAAATTGAAAATGCAGAGAGCGACAGCAAGCAGGACGATGATGCAAATGGATCAGATGACGATCAAATGGTTATTTGTGAAGATCCTCAACCGGAAATAGATTTAAAATGTAAAGATAAATTGACAGATAGTGATAACGATGTGCAAGATGACGATGCAGAGAAAATATGTTATAATCAATCGCAATTCTCGACAGTGAGCGGTTCAAAGAGGGAAGTCATCAATGTTAAACAAGAAATAACGTGCAGGCCTAAACCGATAAAAGGTATTTCTTCTAAGTCGTCAATGATGAAACATGTAACGTTTAGCTGACACGTTACATAAATATGTTTTAACAATACAATCTTGATGTTTATTTAGCACGGATACCCTCAACAGGTATAGAATCTACAACAAAATATCACCATACTTCCATGGATAAAGGCAGTACTGTATCAGTTTTATCAAGTACATATCCTTATCACAGTCCTGTCAATCCAACAGGAGTGTCAGGGTTTCAACCTACTGGTGGCGCTTTCATAACTATGCCGATATCGCCGAAAATTATTAAACCAGAACCGGTAAAGAGCGAACAGCAGTATAGTACACAGTACAGTGTAAATAACCTCGTGAGCATCCACACTGAGAACGGACGAAACATGCCTAAATTTACATCAGCTCCGGTATTACACACTGTAAGTATTAGATGAGTAGACACTTCAGCACACATTTCTTGCAATTTGTTTGAAGATATTCGTCGCAAATATTGCACGAACAAATATCGCATTCGTATTGGAGTATAATTATTGTTCTACATACTGACCTATGTTTCCCAGTGACTCTATCAAAATTGCTTCTTCATATCTGCTTTTAAGAAAATAGTGCACACATTTTATCCGATAGTTTCGAATAAAAGATTTCTCGACAGACTCGAAAATTAAGTAACAAGTTTAACGGTACTAACAGATTGGATCAAAACCTATGATGGCGCTGTTGAAACAACAACAGCCGTTGCAGTCTTTAGGCACTACTCTTCGCCCCCTTACTTCAACTGTCCCTTATCAACCACCGCTCACTCTAACATTGCTCGATAACGATTTGGTGGCTGTTTCCAAACCGCAGCAGGGATCGCAGTACCTTAACCCGACGCCGCCGCACTCCAGGATGTATGGTGGTTTCCAGATACCCAACACTGGTGAGTATACAAAAATTATTGTTTTCTCAAGTTTCTTCTATATTGTAATATAACGTAAATAATCTGCGTTCCATATACAGATGCTGGTAGCCGCAATAATTCGATATCCGTACAGAGTTTGGTTTCGAATAATAAGATGGAAATTCAAAGCGTAATTGTGAGCAAACCTTATCCTGCAGCGTTATCGACAATCTCCACTACATCGACTTATCGAGGGATTGGCCATTCTATTGCTCGCCTCGCGGAATCCGAGAACAATAATGATAGTCAATTGGCTACGAATCACACTCAGTTTTATGGTAATCTTTCTGTGAATTTATTAGCTTTTACATATCGTAATATACGCTCTTAATTAATTTTTGTTTTTATTTGTTATAGTCAGTAATATAAAAGCTGAAGATAGAAAGGGCACAGTAAACATTGCTCTTCCTGCAACAAATGAGATACATAAACAACCATCGACGCCTCACACGCCGCATACACCTCAAAGTAATCACGGAAATGGTGATCTGTCATCGAATAAATCATATACATTCGATGAAGGGCAAAGTAATGACCTAGGGCCAAGCAAGGGTCCATTCATGCTTGCTCCAACTCCGGCACAGCTTGGTCGAGCGCCACTTCAAAGGAGACAATCAATGGGTACATGATAATATAGAATTGTACCCAGACAACAGCACGCATGTCCAAAATTGGAATTGGAACAATAAGACGTCTTAAAGATTTTTCAACATGCATGCTGTCTGGGTAGTTTGTTATTTTGACATTATTGCAAAAGTAATAAATGTACATACTACTGTGGCTGTGTTCCAAAATTTATTATCAATGCTGAAAATTTATAGTTTACGTAACATAAACTGTGAATTTTTTAGAACACAGCCTATTATATGTTATATTGAATATATTTCATAACTACAGAGTTTAAAAAATTAATTTTTCCTTAATGGAAACTTTCTTGAGAGAAATTTTTTAATATAATTTCTCAACATTTTAAATGTGAATTTCTTTACAATTAAATCTCAAATAAAAATTTTGTTAAGACAAAATCCATTTAAAAAACTAATTACATAAAAAACATAGTTTTGTTAGTTATTTATCATTTTGCGAATCGTAAAAACTTTGTTTTTCTTATATTTGAGACTCCTCTTGAGTAATCACCATAGCCATATTAAATTACGACGTCAGAAGCGAGAAATGACGAGTTAATTTTTATTATGTGCCATTTGTAAATAAAGACAATTTGGATAAAACGAAATGATGAAATCGCTTTAAAGCAATCGTAAAAATGGGTTTCAACTGTCCTTATCCCTCCCTTTCTCTTCTCTGATAGTCAGTAAATAATTATAAAAAGAGATAAAAGGCTTGTAAAGTATTTAAATCAATGCGCATGTGTAGCCTATTTTCACTTACACATGCCTTGTATCACTTTACTGATTGTCAGGAGAGATAAGCATATAATTTTTGTCCATTTTTTCAAATGTTTTAAAACAATTTCGTCTTTTTGTTTTATCCAAAGTGTCTTTATTTATTAATGACATGTAACAAAAATTAACGTGTCATTTCTTATTTCTGATATCATAATTCAATACTGTTGTGAGACTCAAGAATTTTAATTACATAAATGTTCAGGCATTTTCTTTAGGAAAATCGATTAAGATAAAAAACTAAAAAGTGTTGAAATTGATTAAAAAGTGATTTGTAGTTAAAAGACGTGATAATTTTTATATCTTTGTCTATGAATTTTTATGAATTAATTTGACATTACTGTTTGTCCTTTCCTTCCTTTATGGTTCCTCTTCCATACTTTCTATTGAACAGCAGTGCCTCCCGCATCAAATGCAGGAGACCATGGGCCAATGGTAACATCTCAACATTGTGATAATCGACCACAAATAAATACATCTCAAACGACAGAGCAAACGCAACAACAGAATTTTACAGAATCGCATACTTCTCCTTCTCCCTCTACTAAGAAAGGTTCTTTCTTCAAGAAAAACGTGGAGGATGGTATGGACAGGTACTATATCAATATATTTTTTAATCTCTTTACTGTATTATAATTGTTACAATAATGAAAGATTTTATAAATATATTAGACTAACTTGATGTATTTGTTGAATAATTGTAGAGTTCTCGAACAAGTGAACTTCCAAGAAAAATTCTCATCGTTGCCAGAATTCAAACCGGAGGATATACAAAGATTACAAAGTCCGAATGCAATCAGTATAAATACTCCGATCAGTATAAATACTCCGGGTTCAGCTAGCCATAACAGTGCAGCTTCTATATTACATCCGCAAACACGTATACATACCTATAGTCGAAAGAAACCCATACAAGTAGTACCTCATAGGCCCACAGGTAAATAATTATATTAAATAATCTATATATAATTTTAATTAGGCTTGAGTTCGTGATATTATATATATCATATATAATGTTCGTATTATATATATCATATATATATATATATATATATTTTTTTTTTTCTAACAGTAAATGAGGAAGAGATCGAGTCGGATACACCGATATCAGCCACTCCGAAGTCTGCTTCGAATGTTAAGCTGACAGGCACCACGTTCTTCGGCCCAGATTTCAATGTCGATGCTTATAGAGCCAATAGCGATCTAATGGATGTCGATGCCAGTTCTCCGCGTACGCCAAAAACCCCTGGGAGCAGTGCTGGAAATACCGTGCTGGGAATCGGTCGAAGTGACAACGAGCGTGGTCATAGGAAGATATTAGAGCAACGGAGACAATTGGTCATGCAATTGTTTCAAGAGCATGGTTACTTCCCAACTGCGCAAGCGACTACCTCGTTTCAACTTGAGCATGTGGATATATTTCCTACTAAGACTAGTTTGCAACTAAAGATTCGAGAGGTGAGGCAAAAATTGAAAGCCAATTCGACGCCGAGTGCTAACAGTCTTGTTAGTCCATTACCGGTCTCTGAATCTTCTCCTGTTGTAACTGGTAAGTATCAAAAATTTCATTGCGTCTTATAAGATTTTTCTTATATATTTATAATATGAATTGATTTATACTATTCATACAATATTTCTTCAGGTCCAACTGCTCCTCCAACATCGATAGGAGCTCCACATTCACTGCCTGTAAGCAGTAGTGGTAGCTAGCACCCACGTGCCAACTGTGATACTGTGCATCCCCTTACTCCGCAACACGAATACATCATTATTCTTTGAAGAGCGAAGTGTTTATTAGAAAAAAGTCAAAGTGTACATTCTCTTTGAGATTTATAAAGTACTGCGAAAGGCTTTAGTGCAATTTTAAATTACGATAAAGTCTAGTGCGGATGACTTTAGCGGGCATATTGAGACGTGTCGATATATAAATGTCAATAATGATCGACTTTGTATATAATATAATTGAGCTATTAACAGTTTGGAGATGCTCTCTTGGAGTGTGTGTTTGAATCTTTGTGTTCGATCGTCATTGAACAATAAAAAAAAATGACGAAAATTGCGAATATTCAATAGATAAGTCGCGATACTTCACGGTAATTTATGTTTTTGCGTGCAAATTTTACATTATATGAATCCCGTTGTATTATACTATATCACATAATGCAGTATGTGGTAAGAATATAAGCAATATGTAAGCTTGATTGTATGTTGAAATCTGCCACGAGATAAAAACTTTCTTCTTTGAAACAAAGAGACAATACTATATTGCACTATAAAGATTCAAAGATGATTGAAAAAATTAGTATGATAATTCAAATATGATATTATTTTATTACATTTTAAAATTGTAATTTGCATTTTACTGCGCAGTCTTGATTGTGCAATTGATATTTGTACATCAACACGTCCTGCGTAATTCATGAAAGGCCTAAGCTATTGTTAAGTATTGTTGAAAAAAAAAGTCATAGAGAAAAAGAGGGACAGAAAGAAGAGAGAGAGAGAGAGAGAGAGAGAGAGAGAGAGAGAGAGAGAGAGAGAGAGAGAGAGAGAAACATAA
>Ga0157364_1003187_pt1 | contig 15817 bp, 12 predicted proteins | sample AttsexASBM2_FD_111476 | JGI IMG/M metagenome (GOLD analysis project Ga0157364, IMG submission 111476) | Fungus gardens microbial communities from leaf cutter ant in Ribeirão Preto, State of São Paulo, Brazil - Atta sexdens ASBM2 | ecosystem: Host-associated > Fungi > Mycelium > Unclassified ...
ATCTTGGTATATGTGTATATGTGGGGGAGGGATGTGAATAGATGCTTTTATGTGTGTGTGTGTGTGTGTATGTGTGTGTGTGTGTGTGTGTGTGTGTGTGGATATGCCTACTTAATGAGTGAAAAATGCTATTTAGTGTCAACACAAACTACCAGTACGGCTGTCTGCATCGTATCGCTAGGAGGTAGATCTTCAGAGAAATTTCCGTGAAATTTGGAATTACATTTTCGTATCTATGTACGTCCAATACATCGAAATGGGAAATATGAAAAATCACTTTCGCAATACGGGAAAATTGCGACTAATATCCTCAACCTCCCGCTAGCAATATAGATCGCCCTACGTGTAATTCGTATCAAATTTATAAAATGTGGCGGAGAGAGAGAAAGAGAGAGAGATATGACAATAAATAAGATCTAAAAGTAGGTAGATATTTTCCGCTGCGTATAAAAAAGAAACAAAACTCAAGCAAGATGAAAGCAATACATGTGTGTAATTATTTGTAAACGATTAATCAATACAATAATCACTGCATCTACTTAGTAATACGTAGCCATTTGCAGAGAACAAATAGTATTTATCGCTATAATCAAGTATATGTATAACCTTTCTTAATTGATTATTTATAACTTTATTTACTTCATTACTTCAATGCGCGGCGGACCGCTACCGAGACAGTTCTAAGATAATAACTCGATAGATGTCTAAATCCTCAGTGTCTTGTGTGTGTGTGTGTGTGTGTGTGTGTGTGTGTGTGTGTGTGTGTGTGTGTGTGTGTATGAGTGTATAAAATGCAGTTACATTGTCGCAACATTTTTTTTAACACGAGGAAAGGGCGAGAGAGAGAAAAATAAATTAAATCAATTAAAATTAGAGGGATGCTCATTTCTGCGTGGAAAAACTTTTGCAGTAGACAATTAAATTGCTAAAAGGAATGAGATCGAAACGCAAATGTACGATAAAACGTTCGAGTCGATGAATAATCGTAAAACAAAACGAACGAAAATAAAGAAAGGAACGCTCTTAATAATTGCGATGGAAACCGACGCGAAGTTATAAATATCGAGACTGATTGAAATATTACGGAGTTTTTTCGGCTCGTATTATTGAATAAACATATTCAATATTACGAGCCGATGCTATGTGTCTGAAAAAAACTGGCACTTAATAATAAGATGTTAAAAGCGACAGTTAAAATTGTAAATTTCCATTCAGGTTCATTCCAGAAATAAATCCACATAGAAAAGAAATCCAAATAAAATTCACGCTTTTATACAATGAAATCTGACCTCGCGATTTTTGTAAGCTCGATTGAACAACTTGATAATTAGGTTCCCGGAAAATTGAAACTTTTTTGTATCGCATTGCATTTTTTAGTACTGTGACTTTACTCGTAATGAATTTTAATGTAAAATATTAAATTAAAATTGATGTTAAATAAATACTCAAACTAAAATTGCTATTGATATATCATGTAAATTAGTTAAGTCATTGATGATGTAATTTCAAATGAGATATTCACATTCAATACTGTTTAATATTTCTCCATTTCTGTTTAATTCTATATACATTCTCGAGATGATTACAAACAGATTACAATTGCATAAAGGCGTGATAAGTGATTATTATCTATTATATATGATCACCTGGCGAATCATCGCGCTAAGAATGATTAACAACTTTGTTTCAAAATAAAGCGAAGTGTAAATCAAACAGGGACAAAACGAGAAACAAAATTGAAAAGAAACATTCCTTAAACATAAAATAACAATAGCGTTTTCTTTGCGTCATTCTCAAATAACATGTTCGTTAAAACGTGTTTCGGAGATTCTGTGAGTGTAATCGAGCCCTACAGTTATGTTTCCCATCAAACGATCTAAAGTTTTTTTTTGTATACGCGTAATTTGCTCGTGGCTTTTGTAAAGTAGCGGAATAACATAGACTTCGCCCATTCTGTTTAACGCATCTGATGAGATTGCCTCGGAAATGAATGCTCTCTCTCGCGCGCATGTTCCTTCTTCCTTTCTTTCTTTTCTCGCTTTTAATGATACAATGACATTTTTCTCTCTTTTTTTTTTATTTCTTTTGTTTAATCTACTTGCACTGTTCTGCCTGTTTGTAAAAAACATTGTCGAAAATGATTCTTTTTTTTTTCTTCAATGGCTATTTCATCGTCTTCTACGTTCTATACACTAATATACAAGTTATGTGATCTTGCGTTTTTTCTCTTTTAAATCCGTATGTCTGTCCGTCCCACTTATCTAATTATCTTCTAACATGGAATACACTTCTTGCGATTGATTTTTTTCTTTTATTTCCCTCTGCATCTATCGTGTGTGTCTCAGACAGTACCACCGGCTCGTATATCGTCGTACGTCCTGCACGAGATATTACTCTTGGTGAAAGTCCCTTTGCTGATATCGAAGTATTTTTTACGCGAAGCAAATTCGATCCAAATTACGGAATTTCATAATACTGGTATTTCCGATCGTTTCAAAGATAATTTTTTTTTCGAAATATCCCGCGTTTTTTTCGCGGGATAATGCCATGTTTTCGGATCGCACTCTTATAGGAGCCTGTGGTTGATACGAACAGTGTTACGCGTTACATATATGACATATATCAGACAAATATATACGAGATATTTATATATATATTTAATATATATGTTCTTTTTTGGTATATATACGAAATATATATATACTTAGTTTAGCCCTGCGATTCCGTATTGTTGTGTTCGTGTTATTCGCGAGTGTGTGAGGCGAGTGATGTCTCGGCGTAGGGAGAGAAGAGCGGTGGAGGAGCATGAAATGATGAGAATAGCGCGCTACTGTACATCAGTCTTAATATCAGGGCGCACCATTCCCGCTGATGTTCGCTTGCTTATCCCTCATTGCGGTTTTATATATCGTCGGTCTCAAGGCGAAAGCTGCAAAGGCATCAAATCTGTCCCTCTCTAAACGGATATTCGTTCACAGAGCGAGGATAGACCAACACTCTAAGGTCTTTGCAAGTTTGTCTTTATAGATCAGATACAATCGAAACAAAAACTGATTCTTAAGTAATTCTATTATACTCTATTGTAATTCTATTATAGTCTCTTCCGTTATATATTTTATAAAAAAATCAATTAGACGACAATTATGCCAGTCGAAAAAATGTAAGATACGCAATGACAGAAAGACGAAATTTCTGGTGTTGAAATTTTAGGGTGTCAAAAAGCTCTCCCTTAAGGCCGATGATATTCCAGAAAAGGCCGAAAAAGCCTTCATTCATCAACAAACAACTGTTCATATACCAGCGCCGTGGCAGTTGAATCCGGTGGGCATGAAAGTGAATACATGGGCAATCGAAGAATGTCCGCGTGTCGACTTCTTTCTCGAAAGAAAATGTCGACTTCTTTCTGTTTTAAAATTGCACAATCATCTTTTGCAAGTATATGCGTGTATGTGGTATCGTGTGTACATGTCTGTGTGTTAAGCGTCTTTGTGTCTACGTGTGTACGATGTGCCCTGTATGTAACGTATGTAACGTGTGTATGTGCGTGCGTGTGTGCGTGTGTGTGTGCGTGCGCGTGCGCCTGCTGTTTATGTACTTGCATGTTTTGTCTGTATATGTCTGCAAAGTGGGAGGTCGCAGATCCTTCATATATATATGATACAATTAGCGTGTAGTATTAAAATCATATACAATTGTTACAATATTTAAATAGTACTTATTACATATATATATCATACCGATAAGGCTTAGATATACATATACAGATATATATATATGTATACATATATTTATATATATGTATAATCAATATTTATAGGGTTGCTTAATCTGCTTATACTTAACGTTTTAAATGTCCCGGTTAGAAAGGGTCTTCCGGTCGTTTTGCAAATCGATTCTCAAAGAATAGGGCAGAAAGAAGATTCGAGAAAGACAGAGAGAGAGAGAGAGAGAGAGAGAGAGAAGGAATGGGAAGAAAAAGGAAGGAGAAATAGCAGAAAGGAGAAAGTTTATCCAGAAGTACAAATGTTCGAAGAATGATTTTACATAATAGTTCGGTCACGGCAATGCTGCAGCTTTTTATGCAATATTGTCATATATATACAACGAATTCAATATTTCATTTAAAAAAAATAAAAAAAAAATCGACAAAGCTAGTATTATTGTCAAAAAGTCGAGGATTACGAAACTCAAAATATTTTGCAATATCTAAAAGTACAACTTCAAATAGATTTAAACACACATTTAATAAATCTTTAAATAATTAGATTTATCTTCCGTAATTTAACACAAAGTGTGACGAAAAAGTGTAAGATTCATAAAATTTGTCCTTCCCGTAATTCTTCTTTTTACTGATTTTTTTCATGTTCATTGGTGAACATGGTCAACTGAAAGTTCGTTGTATAATACGGCGATATTTCACGGATACAATTTTTCTGTTTTTTCCACTCAGATATACCTTCACTCTCGGAGATGCGCCATTATGGGAGTGCGACGCTCTAAAGTGCTCTCGTTTCGCAAAAATCTCCACACGTCATCACACCAAAAGAGCAGCAAAGACGTATTCTCAGAATTTATGCGGAAAAATTGGGATAAATCGCTTCTCCCTTTGCTTCTCTTTCGCAGATGAAAGTTAGATCGAATTTATAAATCACGTGTTCGAGACTGCTGTCAAAAGTAACAAACAAACATAACAACGCCATCATTTAGACACTCATTAAAAAAAAAAAAACACGAAATTTTTTTTTACGTTGATCATACTTTGAAAACTAGATTCAGTCTGGATCAACGTGATTCATAAAATTCACTTCTAGGAAGAGTGTACAGTTGGCAGAAGATAATAAAGATCGGTTAAAGATCGAATGAAGATCGTATGATTTCACCGGTCACAAGTTCCTTTCCTTTTTTTTCCGCACTCCATATCTTTACACGCAATAAACGCATTTGCTCGGACAGCGTCTCATCAGCGATATCGCATTTTTTTTGCACTATATAAAAAATTTACACTATTTATAATTAAAAATCGATAAATTCTTTTACTTTTTTTTCGTCTGGTACAAGAGGGAGGCTTAAGTAGATATATGTCGACAGACTGCTAGATTAATGCGATTTCTATCTCTAAACGTTCATACCAAATTTTCGAGAGATCTTATCATGGGAAAAGGAGGAGAAAAAGAGAGAGATAGGAGAAATGTGACAATCGGAAAGATTAATGACAAGTGTACTTGGAACTTGTTATATCATATTTATAAATGTGTGTTACATGTGCCGAGCTTATACATGCGTATATGTATATGTATATGTATATATGTATATTTGCGTGTGCTCATACGTATATATATGTATATACGTGCGGATTTATATGTATATACATATATTTACATATGTTTAGCGCGATTAGTAATAGCGGAAATGAATAATCAAATAGGGAGAGAAAAAGAGGACCGTTAATCAAACAATATTCGATAGCATAATAATAATAGTAATAATAATACAATATCATAATATAATGATAATAGTACTAAAAATACGATAGATAATCGATAATCTTACGTTAGCTGATAAGACATGAGATATTTTGCGTTCGACTTACGCTTCGTGCCGTTTTTCCTTTTTCGCAACATTTTTCTCGCTTAATTTATACCTTGCTTCTCTTATGCGCAATTTTATCAGGTGCGATCGATGGAATCTATTACAGATGAGAGGCGCGGTGTATCTTCTTCTCTTTAACAACTTTTAATTTACAAATGAACGCGTGATTGCGATTTATCATTATTACGGATGAAGGAACTATTTTTTTTCTTCTTGTCATAGTTTTTTACAAGCACGTTTTATACGTTTCTCGCGTTTTACGTAATTCGTTCGTTATTTTTTCTTTTTTTTTAAAGCGGTTTTTACAGGTCCGGCGTCCTGTTTGACTGAAGATAAGGTGGCGACTGGAATGTCTGTCTATATTCACGAGAGGTCTATCGTACTTTTCACCTCTTTAGCGTGTCAATTACATATGCATGTGTCACTCTGCGTGTGTGGGTATCGTGTAAATATGTGTGATAGAGCGAACGTGCAGCCTCAGCGATTTTCGGAAGGGTCGCCCGTTGCAAGGAAGAAGCGAGAGTCAAGCATTTCGTGGAATTTACGCATCGTAAGTGGCATCGAACGATGAAATATCGTGTTTACTTTTGTCGCGTGTTTGTCCGTCACCCACCCCCTTAACGGCATTTTGACAAGGATAATCTTTGTTTCGAACAAAGAGAAAGAAAGAAAGAGAGAGAGGGAAAGAATGACAGCTGGGGGGGGGGAGGACAAGGGAAAGAGAGAGGGAGAAGAGGTACTAAGAATTTGTCAATTTCGTTAATAAATCGTTATTTACAATATTTTACAAAGAAAGCTGCTACGTTCTTCCCTCTTCTTTGCTTTTTCTTTTTATACAGAGTCGTGCGACGGATGTTTAATCTAGTTTGCTGGCGAGTTTTGTGAGTTCTTTTATTTTCCTTTTTTTTCTTTGATTTCTACATATTTATCATCTATCTCGAAACGAAATATATCACATCATTATACACGAGAGGGCGGCTGATAATCGAAAGAAAGAAATACTAGTTATGTATAAAAATTTGTCCGAGAAAAGAGAATCCTTACATCACAGTAGTATAAAGTACGCGCGATCCCAATGAAAATGGCTGAGTGTGCGCTCTTTGTCCTCCAACGATCTATAATACAATTGAAATATTCAAAGTATGGTGTGTGTCTGAATGTATCTATGTATATCCGAAGAGATAATGGGGAGAAAATGGCGCGAACGGATTATAGATACACATGCGTTGTGCACGATCTTCTGATATTTTTGTTTTTCGAGAACGCGTTTATATCATTTATACAATGTACAATGGTCTTCGTCTTTTACGTTCCAAGAATGATAGCTGCAAATTATTTAAAGGGGAGGACAGGGAGGGATATCTCTCTCTATATATATATATATATATTTATATTTATATATGTATGTATATATAATTTCTTTTTGCCTAGTGCAACTCCATGAAATATGTTTATATCTTACAATTGGATACGGAAAAATGTGAAATCGGATGAGTTTGGTTAGAGGGGGAGGGGGAGCGTAACTACGGTTGGGACAGCAGCGTTTAGAACGTAAATCATAAATTTAATATAATTAGTAATTATTATATAATACATAATATTCACAGACTCCAAGAAATAAGGGAAAATAAAATATTCACTGAATTTATCGGTCCTCGCGTATTTCGGATATTTGTACCTATACACATTTGTTATTTATATCACAATTTACAAAATTCGAGGATCTCAAGAGGGCTCAAGGGACGGGAGAAGAATATACGGGAAATGATAGAAATAAAAAAAAAAGGGAAAGAGTGAGGAAAGGCCGTGTTCCTTACTCCGGGAGCTACGAACATGAAAAAATTAACAAAGGAGAACGCGGTAGCGTGAACAGTTCATCTTGTCTCACTTTGTCTGCTTTTTCGTATCTGTTTTCACTTCCCTCTGTGTAGGTTACGTTCATAGAAAATCAAGGCGAACAAAAAAGGAAAAAAATTAAACCTTTTTTTCATTTAGAAACTTTTTAAAGATTATTTCGACGTTAAAAAAAAAAGAGGAAAAATAGAAAAGAAAAAATCGAATAACGAAATAATCGCTCCTTGTGTGAACGTTCCTAATAGTCTCAAGGGGACAGATCGATGGTCAGAGGTCCAGATTCAGGGGTCTATGCCTGATTTTTTCATTCCCATGTCAAACGCTACGCTACATTTAAACAACATATCTATAACTTCTAAAAAAACTTCTATTTCTCAAGTTTTAACCTTATTTTCTTGTCTGCTGACTCGTCGATCGGGCGCATACCGTGCATTTAAAAATAATACTAAAGCAGGAGCAGTTGCGTGTAAAAGAGAGAAAGCGGCCCGGTATACGCGAGATCGGGAACGTCACACATTATTCGCGGCGTGTTTATCTCTCTGTGTGTGTGTGTGTGTGTGTGTGTGTGTGTGTGTGTGTGTGATGTGTAATGTTTATAACCCTCGTACAATTCGATATAAATGCATGCAGCACTAAGACCTAACTGTCTCTAAAACTGTTCGTGATTTTATCGCGTCGCCCTCATAGAAGCTTGTTGTTAACATTCTCATCAAATATAATTCTTGACGAGAATCGCGCTTCGCACATCCGTAATATTTCGTTTTATTCACTTTTACCAGAGAATAAAACCCTTACATATTTTCCTTTCTATGTGCTGAATTGAGAGGACGTAACGCATCTAGTAAATCCAGCGTAACTGCTCTGCACGATAATTTAATAATCGAGTGATCCTCTTTTATAGATCTGTACGAAATTTAATGCATTTTTATGCGGCACAATACTAGTCAATAACTTAGCTCAGCGTGCACCGATTGGTCGTGAAACGTACTTGAAACTCGAGTCGATCGTGAGACACATTATCGCTTGCAAACCAGAAATCATAGTGCAACACTTCTATTCAATATGCTCGATCGAATGCGAATATCTCTACGTACGTGGTACTCTTCCAAGTAGGGGTACATGTTGCAAAACGATAGAAAAATGCGCTATAACATATCGCCTCGTTTCTACGGATTGTTTTTTCGTGGGATTCTCGTTAGAACGGATTTCGCCATAATTTGATCTCGCATTGCCCGAGTCCTGAAGAAAAGCTGGTTTACTGTACAAAGACTTCGTGATTGTAAAAATAAAAAAAATCGTTACATTAACAAATTTCTCACGAGAAACAATCGTTAGAACAGTTTATTTTTCCGCTTCTTTTTCTCTTGTCTTCGAAGGACATGGGGCAAAACGAGAAAAGAAACATACGTGGGAAATTCATTGAAATTCGTGATTCCCGTCGATAGGTAGAACAGATCTCGTTAAGGTAAAAAGATAAAGTAGTACTTAACGCGACATGCGGTTTTTTTTTGCCTCTTTCTTCACGGATCTTTTTTTTTTCCACGGAGGGAGGCTATTCCGTGCATGCGCGTTTATAAAACCTGCGTTGATTGTTGGTTCGACGTCGAGACTGGACCAGACGCGGCGGATGCGGGCGGTCCGATCGGGCCGAGATCACCGCCTCCGCTGCTTGTTGATGTACCAGCAGACGTCGCTCCTACTCCCATCGCTGAAGCGGTCTTCATGAAGAACTTTTCCAATTTAACAATGATGTGCTTGCCATAGGTGTATTTGCGTAAACTTCCCAAATGCGGTCGGATCTTATGCATCAGCACCTTGCGCTGCGCTGGCTCCGCGACATCAATCATCTTTTGGACAACGTAATTGGCATATTGATCCTTCATCATCACGTTCAGTGCACTATGCGATGAGAAAAGAAAAATAAATAAACAATAAACATTAGATTCTTGAGAATATGTATGTTTTAGATCTTTCAAAAATGCACTCACTTGTCATTGAAACCGCAAACTTCTTCAATCAGTACAGCGCGTTCCTGTCTTGTAGCATGAGTCACGCATTTTTCGACGACGTTACTCGCAAACTTGTGTTGGGAAAGAGCGAGTACTTTACCTCTAACGCTGCTGATTAATTGTGCTTTGTCCTCTGGCTTTCCGTGCTCTATAAAGTAGATAATATCATTATTAATATATTAAGAATTTTAAGCATTCATTATTAATATTATCATATTTACTACATAATAATATTTGAGTTAAATTAATAGTGTAATATAAATAATGTTTCTTTTTTATTAATAATAAGAATAGTACAAAATGATAAGAATAGATAGAATTATAAAGATGATACAGATACCATTATTACGATCTACTTTAGTAATAATCCATTTATTGTCAATTATCAAAATTGATAATGTGTATTGAAATTTTTTAACTGATTTCATTAAAAAAATCTTTAGCTCTTAATAATAATCGCATCGATATAAAATAAATGATATTTACCAAGCACATGTTGAATGACGTAATTGCCATATTGATCTTGAATTAATTGATCAGTGGCAGCGTGTAATTCTTGCAAAATTCCTTGAGTTTGTTCAGCGGTGCAATGTTCGAGGATACGCTGGATCACTCGGCAGCCATACGGATGAGTGCTCAAAGAATATACCTGTCCCGCAAAGGCTCCTATCACGAACTGCAATGCTCGGGGTTCAACGCACTCGATGCATTTCTGCACAACGTGATTCCCGTTTTGATCCTTAACACACTTCAACACATGCCCATCTAGTTCTCGTACGATTTCCTGCTGCTGTTCCGGTCCGATCGACTCGAGTGCCTTCTGTATGACTCTGCAGCCATACATCTGCAGCGCAAGTGGTAAAACATGTCCTCGAACCTAATATAAAAAAAAATAAAAATAAAAATAAAACAAAAATACTCATAAAGATATTTTTAATGTAATTGTTAAATTATCAGAATATATTTCATTTCTAATCACATTGAATCAGATGACACGCAAATTTTTTTCATCATATCTAATATGAGTCATAATAAAAAGTAAAAATAGTAATAAAATAACAATAGCATTAATAATTTGAGACTGGTTTTTCGAGAATGTATATAGAAAATATTTTGCATGAGATATAGATAATAATTTAAAAAATGAAAAAACTATTCACAAAAAACAATATAAAATCAAAAATATGATTGATAAGATATGATTATTTATTAAAGCGTTAAGAAATGCTTTAACACATCGTCTGTTCTGTATTGAATTATCGGAAATTATTAGAATAAAATGAATTAGCTCTAATCAATTCTTCTGGATAAAATAATTTTTCAAGTATAATTAAAATTTACCTTTTGTGCGAGAGTCGATTTCTGTTCTTGTGTACCGTATTCAAAGAACTTCTGTATAACATAATTTCCGAAGACATCAGTCATGAGAGAATATGCGGAGGAAAGGATCTCTTGGAATACAAGCTGTTTCTCGCTGGCTGAGGCCCGTTCCAATTTCTGTTGAATGAATCGTGAACCATGCTGATCTTGACTGAACTCTACTATGTGATTAGCCAAATCACGTAACTGAAGACTCGGGAATCTAATGAGAAAAGAACACGTATAATTTATTAGCGTATTGTTCACTTGCGCACTAGGATAAAGCTACTGATTGCGTCATCAGAAGCAAGAGATCATACGTCATTTTCTTTTTTCTCATGCACCATTTGTGTTTGAATTTAAAGTATATCTCTTTTTTAATTTTCTTAAATTAATAAATATCTTAATCAATTGTCATAGAAATTTATTTTCAGAAAAGACAGAATACGTGCAAGACAGATTTAAACTTGATTAAGCAAGAGAGCCTGCGTTATAAATTTGTCGATCTATTCTATTTACATGTCTTCAGGAAATTAATTTATTTTAATAAATTTTATTAATTAATTTATTTTAATAAAAGTACGCAAAATTGTATAATCCTTCGTTGTAGATATTTAAATATTGGAAAATTGTAAGAAAGTTCATTAATTTTTTACCGATTATTTCGAAAATCTTCCAGTAGGCGAGATCGTCCTCCAGAATTTTTGTCGTTGATATTCGCGGCACCTCCACGACCAGGCTTGCCTACGAGATTGGGAAACAGAGAGCTACTAGAGCCAAACACTCCGTTGGCTGTTAGGGTGGGTACCGCGCTAGCGCGGAACTTCGCTTCGGCACCAGGGGCCGCTGATACTCGACTGGCACCTCCAACAAGACCACCCAATGATCCTCCTAAAGTTGGTGGCGGTGTTAATGACAAGCCTAAGGGACTTGGTGACGCAGTAACTGTACCTGCATAACAAATCAAAGCATTTAATGGCAGATTCTTTGATAAATTTGGAGTCGATTCTTCCTCGAATATCAAAGATCGCTATCATTTGTAGCGATCTTCGATTTCGAATATCACATGTTTTAATAAATAAAAATTTTGCTATAATATTTATTTTAAATCAAACGAAGAAGATTAATTATTTTAATTACTAAAAAGCTCAGTTCTAATAAGTTTCTTATCTTATATTATTAATTACTCAAAATATCGCTGATTCTTGGGCATATTCATTAAACAAAAATCGACTCCAAAATTTCCTAAAATTACATGAAGAATAAGAAGCCTAAGCGCTCGTATCTAATTATGCTCGATCTATATCTGTATATACCTGTGTCTGTATATTCTTTGCAGGGAGTACCTGCATTTGTAGCTAAATACACTCTGTCCCAGGTACCTGTATCTAGAGAAAATAGTACTTCTTATCTCACTGATTGTGAATGATGCGCTGTACAATTTTGTACAGAAGCAATGTACACTGTATAATGGCTAAGTCTAATCCCGTGTGTTATGTTAAAATTGTTACGGATTGCAGTGGTGACACTGATCGTTCTTTAAACCAGTCGTCCTTGCGGACATTTACTCACTCCCAATTAAGACGTTTTCAAGCATCAGGATAATTTATACGTTGGAATCAGTTTAGAGAGAAAGGGTAGTGTTGTTATCATAGCTGAGTTATGTATACAAAAGCACGTGTACAAATGGATTACGATATATTATTAAGACACAATGTACAACATAGATAATCGAGCGTCTATGGCGATTCCGAGATGTCTCACAGCCGTCGTATACAGACGTCTAAAGTGACACATTCAAATTTTTGAAAGTATGTTTCATTGCGTGTCAACGTATGGTGAAAAGAGACGATAAAAAAGTTGATAAGGTGAAGGTAATTCTTCTTTCAACTTTCATTATAAGCGCTTTCCATTTAGTGATACAAATTGATACAAATCTTGTTCTATCTTTCTTGACATTCTACAAGAAACAAAAATAGAACGATACTTATATTGACCTGTATCATCAAATGAAAAGCACTATCACTTGCATTTCTTCGTACGTTTTCTACACAACGGGAACATTCGAACATGTTTTTCTAGACGCCCTACGTATATCGGAGTACATTTCACACACAATAAAACTGTTCTTACCGAGGGCGCCGTAACTCTGAGGCCACTTCGCCCGGCTATATTCCAAGCTTGGACTGAAGGCTGAAGTATTTCTATCAAAGGAATCACGTCTGCCGGTTGAAGACGCACCGAGGCCTAAACCTGCACACAAGACGGATACCGTCATCTTAACACGGGATGCTCGAAGGCAACCGGTATCGAGCATACAAAAGACGTGACAGTATCAAATAGATTACGAATAATCAACAAATCGGCACAAACGCTCTATTGAGAAAGGCACGTCGCTGAACGAAAGTTGGCTATATTCAACACGAAAGTACAAATCAATTAGATTGTATGAAGCATGCAACACCTTACGTTATTCTTTATTTATTTTTTTTGTACATGAAAATCCGTACACACCACCACTGTAGAGAGCCAAAAAGAATTTCTCTGGTCCCAGGAAAAAAGCACTCGAGTTGATAAGCTCAATATTTCAGGATGTCTTACTTTCCATAACACAAGATAAAGTAAAATATACATATCTCCATACAATATTTTTACATAAACTTAATCTAAATATTTCTACGAGAGATACTATTAAACAATAACAATAATCTTACTATTTTTTCCCATTTAAAAAAATTTTAATTTGATAAGTTGTGTAGGTTTTTCTCATAGAACTTAAGTACACTTATTATATATTCCTCTTTAGAAGTTATTACATCGGTTTATATATACAAGATAACTTCGAAAATTGAGGAGCTCGTTTCCAATCTGTGCTTAAAAACGAAATGAATATATATATATATATATATATATATATATATATGTATGTATATGTTATAAATTTATGGAAAGCTCCGTAGTGTCAAGTTTTCAAGAACACAGAAATGAAACTTTTTTTGCCTGAAAACAAATTCGCGGGTTTAACAAATTGAGAAAGCGCTGTTTTCCTGGAAAATAGAGAATTCACCGAGAACAAAGGTGCCCGAGGAGAAGGAAGAGGAGGATCGAGCACGATCGCGGATGATATACCTGTGTTTTGTAGTTGGGCAGGCGAGCCCAATGCTCCGAGCGGGGAGCCGCCATATCCTAGAGCCGCTAAACCTGCGGCAAGTCCTGAACCTTGCTGCTGCGCCTGTTGCACCGCAACTGCCTGGGCTTGCGCGACCACTGCCGCTGCGCTGCACGCTGCCAGACCTGCACCAAAAGCCCGCAACCCACACGCGCTTTCTTAGTCGTCGTAAGTGTTGATTAGCATATGTTACCGAGCCTTATACCGTCTACCGGAGAAGCCTGGCGGTCTATATATCGCAATCGCGTGTCCGCGAACGTGGACGTCAGAAATAGAAAAGTCCGAAAGAAGTCGAATTTCAGACCATTGCGTGCGAAACATCGATTCTGCGCCGCGATCGTGATCGTATCATAGACGATTTCCGAGGAAAGATATGTGCAATCGCAAGCGGTTAGTTGTATTATTCATATATTTAAATTGAAAGTAATTATAGTAATTTTATAAAATAGTATAAATAAACGTAGAAAATTTAAAAGCAGAAAGGATTAAAAACAAAAAAAACGCTCTCAAGTTCGTATTATGAATGTTGAATTCTTTGTACAGAGATATTTATTTTTAAACGTTAATGTAATTACTTTATTCTTAATTTATATTACTTTTCCTACATCACATCTGACTTTAAATCATAATGTACCACTGTAGAAACTTTTTTATTTTTTTATATTTCTGTACTAAATAAAAAGAGCATTCGCAAAAATTCCAGAAAAATGACACCGTAATTTTATGAGAAAATCATGATGTAATAATCCATTCTAGAAAATATTAATTTATTTGCTACATTTAATTTAAAATCCGACATTTCTTATATGCGACGATTTAATAAAATTCTCCTCTTTTTTTTCTCTGCTATTGTGTGCAGTATCCTTTTTGCGATGGTGGACCCAAAGGCGCTGCTCCTCTTTGCTATCCGCGCATATCCTTATCTGCGACTCGGAATAGTAGAATCTGTCCTCTCGTTTTTTCTTATAGTAATGTTACATAGGTAGTGCCGGGCGTGTTTTACGCGTATTTACAGGGAACGAACGAGTTAATCGTGAACGGCAAAAGTGGACGTTAACGATGATAGCACATATTTACGTATCATAATCGAAACGAGTGTCATATAATTTCATTTCGCATCACACAGTCATGCATTACACGTATTACACGATGAGGGAATAGATAAGGGAGGGATAGATCTTTACAAGATATTACATACAGCATGACTTTACAAGACTTCTTACAAGTGTGTTTACAAAGAGGATCGTGATCATATGGCATATTGAATTCCCGTTGGACTTACCTAGACATTCGCCAGGCGTAGCGTTGCTATGTGATGTCGGAGTTGGTTGAGAATATAAATTTGGCGGTGGCGGTGCCGGTGGACCCGGTGGTGGTTGAGACGGAGCTCTGTTTACGAGAACTGGTGCGGGGCTGACTAATCTCATGGGGGTCGCTGCCGAACTTAATCCGCGCACGCCTCCCATGACGATGGAACCGTTCTGATCGTAGTAAGCCGGTATCACCTGATATTGACCCTGTACCTGCGGAAAGATTAATTGTGCTACATTAATTACCCGTACTCTAACAAAAATATCATTATAATATATATAAATCAATCATTAAAAATAAACCAATAATAGAATTTGGGATAATTAATATTAAAATTGAAGGAATTGCATATATAAAAGATTTTGTATAATATTAGGTGTACAACTTTGCTTCCACCGTTTTTCTATAGATGGTTTTAGCGGTAAGTGGTGGTCGAAATAAATAGATCATAGACGTCATACAATAAACTTGGGCATCTGTCAACATAACCCCATAGAAACATTAGTCGATTTGTGTCTGCATCATA
>Ga0157364_1003188_pt1 | contig 15814 bp, 8 predicted proteins | sample AttsexASBM2_FD_111476 | JGI IMG/M metagenome (GOLD analysis project Ga0157364, IMG submission 111476) | Fungus gardens microbial communities from leaf cutter ant in Ribeirão Preto, State of São Paulo, Brazil - Atta sexdens ASBM2 | ecosystem: Host-associated > Fungi > Mycelium > Unclassified ...
ATTTGGGAAAATCATTAGGTATAAAGTTAACAAAAAGCTACATCAAAGATTGGATGTAAAAACAATTCAAATCTAGTGGTATAAAATTAAGCAATTTAAGAAAACTCAAACACTCTTCACAAACGTCATTCCAAGTAAGGATATAGTCAACAGCAGATAAAATTGATGTCATACCCATTTCCTTCAAAGGGAGAGTATAGTCGAGAGGATAAGAATTATTCATGAGTCAAATTTATCAGAATTGTAACATACCTGAATAATTTAACTTTAATAGATGTGATATCAAAAAGAAGTAACTGAATAATATACGTATCCGGTATAACAAAGCTCCACATCGTATAAAAGTAAACGAATAAATGAATCATTTGTGTATCATTTTTTATTAAAAATGTTCAGAATATATTATCAAGTCGTAGTAGAATTCTATTCTTTTATAATGTCTTTTAAATATACAAATGACATGAGTACCGTGGCGAAAAAAATTTCTCACATAAAATATTGAGAACCTTTACGTAAACGTAGGTAAAGCAAGATGAAAGTTGAGCATAATATGTTCTACTAATTTTATGAGACAGGGAAGGGCAAAGGAAATGAAGTCGCGAACGGAAAGAAAGAGCAGAGAGTGGATCGTGCTCTTCTACATTCTTCGCGAAGGACTCATGAATCATGACACCGACTAGGAGGTAAAACTCCTCATCTGTTATAAGCTTGGCAATAAAACTCTTGCCCCCTTCAAATAGGCACGACAGCCCATCGTCCCATCTTCTTCAATCCTTTCGCAACCCAGATTCACCGGCGTTCACCACAGTCGATGAAAGAAAAGTCAGATTCATGTTAGATAGTGATAACTTCAGTCTCAGATATCTCTCTGTACCTGTCCAATTGAGTTCTCCATAAGTCTTCCTTTTTCATTATATATGACGATGTATTCGCTTGAATTTGCTGGAAAACTCAAAACTTTATTTTTCTATAAAAAGATTTTATTTCAGAGATTCAGAGATAAAGTTTCATGTTAAATATATTTATACAACAATCCAACTTTTTATTTTATTACTCTTTTTTTATTTCAAATACATTTTTGGGTGTGAAGTTCTTTTGCAAAATGCAATATTTATACTTTATATCAATTTTCAAAATAAACTGCTCTAATTTTTTTTTAATTTCAAATTAAATACATTTATTAATCCATTCCTTAATTCTAAGTCAATTTAGAATCAACATTAACCAATAAATATACGCGAATTCTTATCGAAACAAAACCTTCGCACACAAATGAAAATAAATAAAATTATATTGAACATAAATAAAATTATACATATATGTTTTTAATCTTATTCATTTTCTTAATAATTTTATTTAAATAACTATTTTCCTTAATTAATTATTAATAATTAATGCTAAATTAAAAAATTTAAATCAAAGATTACTAAACTCGTTTATTTAAAATTTAAATTAAACTTACAAAAGTTTAAATAATTTATTAAAAATTATATAAAATTATATTATAAGTTTAAATAATTTATTAAAAATCATCTAAATCGCGCTTATGACTCTACACATTCTATGCACCTATCAATACAAAGGTGTTAAATATATCAACTCGACATCATTTCTAAACGATTATATAGAACATGGATCAAGTTACACGCAATTTCAAGCATGAATGATCAGTTTGAATCGAGTACAGTAAAAAAAAGCGCCAATCTTTCATTCTTCCTCGTTGTCATCGCAGATCCAATAATCCAATTAAAAGTGGCGGTCATATCATTCGCAGGGCTTATCGGTGTCGCATTCGTCGACTTCTCCATTGCAAATGACATAATTCGTTTAAACGATCCGTGAGATATAACAAAGGTGAACAATATTTCAGAGAATTCTCCTATTTGCTTTCAGTGACATGCATTAACGTATCAGTGATGCAGTTCATTAATTTCTTCCCGATCATGTCCCAACTTTCATCCCTACTCATGTAGATGAGAGATTATCCGATGATCTCAAGGGAATACAGGAATCGAACAGAGAATTTGATTTGAGAAAGTGAATGGCAATGCAAATACAATTAATTCGATCATCGATTGTGTGATCCTGTATTTTATTTATCCTCTTGTTATCTAATATCAATTTACTTATAATAATCTTAAAAGAGAAATAATTGTAATCAAATAAAAGAAAAAGAAGAAGGGAAAACAATTTTTATTATTATCAAATATAAAAGTAGCTGTCTTAAAATGTATCTAGAAAGCTGTCTAAAAATAGATTATTGATATAAAAAGTAAAATAAATTGCATAAAATTATAGAAACAGAATTCTTTATATCGTGTAGGAATATATATAAAACTAGTATTATTACTAAAACATAGAAAATAAAGAAATAAAGAAGCAGAACGTATCGACTACTTTTATTTTACCGCGAAGTATAATAATATTGAATCTTTATTACATTTACATACAGCCGATGCTTTATATGGAAAGGATGGTTTTGCTGAAATAGCTATAAATTTAATTAGACAGATCTGAAAAATAACTTTATTGGATTATCAAAATAATTAGGCAGGAGTCTCAAGCATGAACAATGCTGAAAAAATGTTGACATTTAAGTAACCAGTTTGAGCGTCCTATGTTATGGAGCATCCTTATTTGTATGGCTCAACGAAGTTATATTCAGATCTGTGTCAAGCTAAATTTTTAGATACATCAGCAAAATATATGTCAGTTCTTTCTGTGTACAAAATAAATTGTAATTTTATAGAAACATCGATTAATCTTTTTCATTGTAATATATACGCCATCCCGGACTTATTCCATTTTCTCTAGTTTTCCACCTATCTATTTACTCGTTCACCTACAATCCGGAGAGAGCAGTAGAGATATACTGCTTCAGTTATTTCTTCCATGTTCCGACTTTCCCATCCAACATCTCTCTCTCTCTCTCCCCTCCTTCTCTCTTTCTCTCTTTCTTTCTCTTTCACAAATACACACACGCACGCAATTGGTATCTCACGCTCTAACAATCGCGTGAGAAGAAAAGCGACAAAACTTAGACGGCGAAAAGTTTCGCCGTTACAATATAAAAGTTTCACGCAGCGTGAAGGAACGAACAAGAATCGCGCTTCCCTTTTGACAAACGGGACACACTCGTAACACGGCGCGAGCGATCGTAATTGCGCCGCGTTTTGGATGCATTCGATCCCGTGCGTTTCACTATTCCTCCGCTTCACCCTCGCCGCCACTTTCTCGTTCACGCGACACGGTGGTAATCGAATTCCACGAATTCGCAATTATTTCCGAAAGTTCACAACCGACGGTAGGTTTAACGACCCGTACGTGATAACGGGCGTGATCTTCCTGTGCGAGCGTCGCGGCGCCAGATGTATTTCCGACGTATCTACGTGAGATCGGCCTCTAGGCGAGGTGGAAAATCCTCAGATTGCGAAGTCTCGAATTTAAACATCTTTTTTTTGCTCTCTTTGCTTCAAGAGACTTACAAGTAATCGTACCTTTGTACGTGTTACTCGCCAATTTTATTAAAACTCAATATATTTATAGAGTAGTAAAAAATAATAGAAAAGTACTTTTTTATATCAATAATAGTGCAGTTTCAGGATGAAAACTATCTTTTGTATATATTAATAAATTAATTAATTAACTCGTTGTATTTAAGCATTAAGTCTAATCTATAATGTGCTAGTTTCTTGTTTCTTGGTTTTACTTGTTGCCTTTTTACTTGTTTTTTCGTTTCTTATTGCCCGAGATAAAAGTTGACGAACTTTCGAAGAAACAAGAAACGTGAAAAGAAATGCGATTGTCGATAAAACGGTCGCAAAGAAGGAAAAAGGCATGAGGGAAAAAGCAAGAAACAGGAAGCAAAGAACACATTGTAAATTAAGCTTTACAATACTAGAGCTTTTTAAATTTTATGATAAGAGGTTTTCATGTTGCACAAAAAATAAAATAGAGATAGACTCTCCTCGTTAATTATTTCTGAGTTTGATATATAGAGAATGAGATAAGACTGTTTGAATTTTAGCAGATCATTATGTTGGATTCTCTACTTTGAATCTATATTTTCTATATTGAATTTACTTTCAACAACATGAAAACTTCTTGTCACACCTTCCAAATTCAAAAATAGTTCTAATACCTGAGCTTAAATGCAACGGCATAATTATACTTATTTATAAGTACAAGGAGTACTTTTCATCCTTAAAACTGCATCGTCAATATAAAAAAAAATATTATCTACTATTTTTGACTACTCTATAAATATATTAAGTTTCCATAAAATTAGCGAATAACACAAAGATACAGTTAATTTTCAGACAAAATATTTCAAATTTATATATTAAAGGTTTAAAGTTTGAACTTTCATTGATATAATTAAAATACACCATAGTGTGTATGTGTATGTGTGTACCAAAGGTTCATGACGCGAGGATCATTGAATGTTTAGTTGCATCCCGTCTCTGTTATTGATCGCAATCAATCTAGCCATTCATCTTTGATGGCTGGCGGATCGTATCGAACTCCTAATTCTTTTGTTCGTTGCCCATTCGCGTCGTCCGTATTTTCGACGAGTGTCAAATCTGCTCCTGTCGATATTTTGAAACGCTCCTGCTCGATACGCTTGTCTAGCAAATACAGAGCGCAAATAAAAGTATATGTCGCAGAGCGATTTGCGGAAAACGAAATGAAATCGTCCGTTGACACGGATATCGCTCACTTGACGGAATTGCTCGTGACGGTTATTATACGACAGATCACACATGTGCATGCAAAAAAAAACAGCAATTTACAGCTTTAAAACCAAATCGAACGAAATACATGACAAAAATTGTATGTAAAATAAAAATGTTCTATAATTCTGAATAAAAGATTTTGAAATTAGAGCAAAAATAACATTGGAATATCTGTATAATCAAAGGACAATTTTGTGGACTCAAGTAAGTTAAAAATTTAGTTAGACATAATTTTTTGAAAATAATTTTATTGGACTATCAAAATAATGTAAGACATTCAAACTACATAGTTACTAGTATTAGTTGCTAGAATGTCAAAGTTTCTTACAGCGTTGCTGATCATGTTTATCCTGTGTAATTATTTTGATGGTCCAACAAAATTATTTTATATCTGTATCTAATTAAATTTTTTAGTATTTTAGCAAAAATTTTTTCATGAAAAATTTTTAATGAGAGATAATGAATTTATACTTGTTAAAAAGTTTTGTCGACGGTTACATTATTTATGAAGAGTTTTATTTTGGTCAAGAGATCTGTGAAGCCCTGAATTTAAGATTTGAAAGTATGTTGTAAACACCTGGTGAATCTTTTATTTCTGACAATGACACTTAAAAAAAATTTAGAAAAGTATAGAAACGAACATTTGATATTATCTAATAAAACATCACTTCATGATCATAAACATCTTATAAACAATTCCATATAAATTTCAATTATAATTTAATACATATTTCAAAGTTCAGTGTAACATCTACGTAATACTTAGCAAACTTTTTATGTAAACTTTTAATAAATATATTTATGTAATTCGATCTGCGACTAAAAACGAAAAATTAAAGAAGGCTTTTCTTAAATATTCAAACTTTATTCTCCATTTAATTCATTAAAAATGGAAAAAAATGGAAAAAAATGGAAAATTGTTTTTTTATGGTGACAGAAACGGTTTCCATTTGTGAATCTGCCATTACAATTAATCCAGCTTTTCCAAAACATTTGAAATAATATTTAAAATAATTTTGATTCTTTTGGACTTTCCCTGATTCATAAGTCAAAATCAAGTTAATATCGATTGATTTTTCGAATCGTTTGATTTGATATCGACTACTTTCTTCGGAGAAAATACATCGACATTTTATCAATGCAACATCGATAAAATATTGATCTTCTTTCGAAAATCAATAGAAGATCTAGTAGATCAAATCAAACGGTCCTAAAAATCAATCGATTTCAAATTGACTTGTAAATCCGGGAATAATTGGACCATCAAAGTAATTACGTAAGAATTTCAAGCACGATGAGCAATGATGCAAAAAATTTTGACATTCTAACAATTACAAAAAAGTGCTACAATAATGTATACTGTCACCGCGAACGCATTATCGCATTTTCGTTACAATAACGGTATTGCCCAAGGCGAGAACCTATTGCCCTTAAAAATATATATCGATACAAGCGGCAATCGATAATCTAGTATGGTCGACATTAAATCATCTCGCTTGCGGTTTCGCTGGAACCGTTGTACGGCGGATTAAATGTTGCAACGATGCATTGTACGATCGTATAATTTACCCGTTTACATTTAAGCTTAAGTATCAACGTCACGAAGCTCGGTAGTCGACGGCCATTTCTTGTTAAGCAGAACGAAAAAGAACGACTTAATTCCCATCTGCTAGCGCGATTTACAGTGCACTTAAAACGTTTATTTATATCAAGATAAATCGACGATTTTTACAATAGAGTGAGGAAATTCTATTAATCGTGCGATTTTAATTATATTAATTTTCAAGTTCTCAACTTCATGAAAGATAGACGATAAGCATTAATGTGACCCGGCAACCGCAGCGATGCAAAATGACGCAAGTCGCTCACTTTAAGGACGATCTCCCGAACCTGCTTCCCTATCTCGTATCGCGCGTAATCGGATTAACGTAAGTTCTCCCATGTTTTCCTTTAAGTTCCTGTTAACTTTCCACGGGAGTATCCATGACGCTTGAGCGATTCAAACGCTTCAGCGACGTCGCTATTATATCGGAGTTGCTTGTTGCATGTCACGAGTACGGTTACCACTTGCTACCTTCCGCAATCCCTCCTCTCAATATTCTCATAATAGATCTGATTTTTTTCCAATTGAGTCAGTTAACTAGTTAGAAAATCTGTATGATAAAAAGACGAAAGGAAGAACTCTCGCAACTGTTAATTATAATAAAAATATAATAATTATCTCGAACAATAATAAATTTTATTAAAACATTGTTTATTATGACATAATATAATAATATTATAATTTTTATAAAATAAGGACACGAAATAAATGGTTTTGCTTATATAACTTATATATTACATTTAAATGCAAATTAAAATAATTATACTAAATTATTTTATCGAAAATAATTAAAATGCAAGCGTGATGCCAATGCTTCAAAAAGTTTTGACATTTTCTAACAAGCAGCTTAACCTTTCGATATAATTATTTTGATAGTCCAACAAAATTATTTTTAAATCTATCTAAATTTTTAGATACTTCAAAAATTCTTCTTTCCGTATATATATAAAATACAGCTTACGCATCTTTGGCTGCTATACTTCCATACTAAAAAAAAATTGGTTCAATTAGTATATGTGTTTGTATAATAACCAAATTATTTGGTGAGAGACAAACGATCTATAATTTGAATTAAAATAACTAGACAAATTGGGTGAAATTTAATTCTTTAATGATAAAGCACATCGCGGAGGAGCATTTTCTCCATTCCATGCAATAAATCGCAAGCGACATATCTCATATGCACGTACTCGATCGTCTCCATAATTTTTATACATAGCCGCCCGCGGACAATGAAATGGACCGATTTACAAAAGCGTTGCAAATTCACGCCATGCGCGAATATACATGTCGATCGAGGGATTATCATTGATTTGCGGTCCGCGAATTTGCGGGGCCGCCGGCCGCCGAGGCGTAAATTGCGACGGATTAATCGCGGATCAGACGTGCATTGAAACGCGAGCGCACGAATAAATACTTCCCGAATAATTCTCGCTCGTTTCATTATTTCCTTTCTCTGCCGCGCTCGAAATACGGCCATGGAAAATAATCATGCCGGGTAGTAAATAGCTTTTGGCTCTCCGAAATAATTTAATTCCCGATTAACGATGTTATCTCGCCGACTGAGCGAGATGATTTGCCAGCGCGATATTTTAGCGCGGCCGAGAATTCTAGCTCTCATCAGTTTTGCCGGTAGAGTTTAACGTCTATTTCGGTTGCCACATTTCCGATTTTGATGTACTCTTTTTTTTTTCGTTTTTAAGCCGGATATAAAAATGCAATGGGATTTCCGCTGTGTCATGAAAAATAGCTGTTAGCAGCCGAGCGATTTGTTTTTAATCCATTTTACAATGAGTATGATGTGAGTATGATGTTACGTAGAAGGATTTATTCGTTATTCTCGCATTAAAAATGGACTAATTGAATTTAAAAAAAGAAAAATACGTAAATAAAAAATTAAGAAGTTTAATTAAAATAAATAGTAATTGAGATGCTACTCCCATTGCAGTAAAGTAACATTACATCGTCTTCCCTGGAACAATAGCCATGCGATCAACGACTGTGGACAGCATCAAAATTCCGTCAATGTCAAACATCGTAGCCAAGAGCGGCATTCACCACGGCATTCGACGTATTAAACCATACGTGTTAAACCCGTAACGGTCGCAAACCACGAGCTCGTGAATTATTCCAAGCTCGACGGGTACAAATACGGGTGAAGGGGTGGGAGTCAAATATCCTTGTCGCGAACAATTTGTATGGTCCTGATGCCTCGACGTTTATAAGACGCCTGGAATTTTCGTCGTGGAAACAATGCCTGTCGTGCGACGACGCTTCGGTCGCGTTTTATTACACGATTACGTACAGAAACGTTCTGGCGAATGGACGTAAATCTCACTGATTTTCGTGGAAGACAACACCCGGGTCTCTGTATTGCGATTGCTAGAAAATCAAGAGACACGCCTTATCGATAAATTAGTTCGAAATTTGTGTGTTAGTAGTGAAATATAAACGAGTTCTTTCTTTCTCACGGACACGGTGTCGAAGTAATTAGCACACAGTCGTTCAATAAAAGCTTAATTATTCGAAGCGTTTCCTGTTCCAATGCATGTGATAATTAGAAGAAAAGACGCTTGACGGAGATACAAATTTCTAGAAAGATAATTCTTTTTAACAGATTCGTAATTGAATTGTTTTATTTAATTGGCTAAATATTAGATGTGGGAAAAAGTTCGTGGCGTTTTTCCCGTTAGATGTAACTTTTTCCCACATCTAATATATATATAATTAAGTATATGATGACTTTTTTTACATACGTGGATCGTTTGTACTCTTCAGTTTATTTTTATTATTTTCATAAGCATTTTCAAAAATTATTAAGTAATTTTTACATCTTAAAAAAAAACAAATATTGTAAAACTTTATTAAAAACGTGATATATTTGTTTCATTAATAATGTTATTAAATTTTATTAAATTTTTTTCAATGCATAATTGAATAAATAAGACTCGTTAATAATAATATCGTCAATTAATATTAAACGTATTAAACAATATACAACAAGAAACATCTTTAATATTTTTATTTTTAATACTTTAATATCTCTTTGCTCGATCCATTCGTGTTCACAATAACAAAATGCAATTCTCGGCACGTCACTTCTATATCGTCTTGTGTATGGTACAAAAGACAAATATCTTATCTGGCAGTTTATAAATCGCGTCAGCGAATATTCATGCGATGTCACCGCGCGATTTACATTCATCATTGCCCGCTGGCGAATTATTAACACGACATCTTCTCGGCATCTGCTGATCGATATTAGCAAATTTTCTCGCGAATTTTCCGAGTGCACAAATATTCGCATTCTCACTTCCGTTCCTGAAGTTTCATAAAGAATTACGCCAGAAGGAAATAGCTTCATCTTTCTGAAGAAATTATACCGCTCAGTCTCACGCCAGAATTCTACAACATTATTGCTTCACAGATTGCTAATGTCCTGGAGCTACTCGTGAATCTTAAGCTTTGATTAACATATCATTATGCCTAATTTTTATTTACACTGACAATTTATTAAAAATAAATGAAATAATCTAATAATATCAATCAAAATTTCAGTTATCATAATTGAATATCTAATTATTTAAACTAGAATTCTGATTGATATGATTAAAATTTATTAATTCGTTCAATTTTTCAGTGTAATTTACTATAATACTGAGTATTATAATAAATTAGACAAAAATAAGAAAGTATTAGGTATTATATTATGTATCATGAACTTCCTCAAGGTTCTTCTACAATCTTGCACTTTATATGATATCATTTTACTAGACATTGTTTTATGGACAATTAAAGAATTTTTGTTTTATTGTATAGTTGGCACCTCTCAATTTTTGAAAAAATTAATTCATTCGATTATTTGACGATAATTTCCTAAACATACGGTACATTATATAAACATTTCAACTGAATGTTCAATTATTCCGTCCTGTAGATATTAGGTGTCCTATCACTATCAGCTATTTACTAATTTCACTTCACTAGAATAAAACATGAAACACTAATTAACTACATTAAAAATTTGTAATTATATGCATCAAACATTAATTAACTCATTGTCAGAGATAATTATCCTAACACTGCAAATTAATACTATTAATCAATAATAGATTCAGCTTATTACTGCACGATAATGTCAATTAATTTCTTCTCGCAGAAGAGTTGTGAAAGAAAAATGCAACTTAAGAAGGGATGCAAATAAATATTTGTTGATTATATAAAATCTCGAGGGATTAAAACGAAAAGATAAAGTTAACTCCAAGAAAACGCTACGACGGGAAATGGCATCAATCTTTTTTTTTTCTTCGTGCCGCAGAGAGTGTACAAGGCTAATAATTCCTAAATCTTTGATGAATGATTCGGTCGACGAATCGAAGTTAACCGTTTATCACTGTGGACACATTCGGAACAAGAAAAAGGGCGGTTTTCCGAAAGGAAACTAAAGGGCAACGACCCGACGAAGATCGGACAATGAAGAGCAGTCAAGATTAGTGAAAATATCGTGGAAATAATGCCGAGCATGCGCGTCATCGCGCGTGAAATATGAAGCGAAAGGATTTATAACACGCGTCATTTCGTGGCCCGATTTACCGAGTACATATAACGCGACGTAACTGCACTTTTTCCGGGGCATCATACACGCAGCTTTCCATTTCCCATTCCCTTCTCTTGCATGAAATGCGTTCCCGTCCATCTGGTTAATGCAATGCCTCTCGTCCGCGTAAAGCTGCTTGACGCTTGAATCAATCCAATCGATACGGTTCTCGTTTGCGGCTTACGTAATTCGAGATAGGTCGACAGTAACTCGATTTTATGGAAAAAATGATCCTGTAAAACAGCTAAAAATTTAGCTCTATACACTATTACACTATACATATTAAATTTATAACGTCAAATTATATTCTGCACAATTTGAGTTATTTTTAATAAGATAATATCAGATCTCATTCTCGATCATTCATCTAATAACAATTCTATATATCATATTAATTCATGGATGTATATACGTATAAGATTGAGTTAACTCATTTACTATCCACGGATACAAACTTCGCTAAAAAAATTGACTAGTAACATGAACATCCTTTTCATCAATGTACACGGAAGTTACTTCCCGTACTGCCGTAGCTGATGCAAGTAACATGGAAATGGATGGCGGTGTGGGAGCAACTCTTCAACGAGACAGATTAACATTGTCGATACGTCGTCGATGTCGATCAATGTTCGGGACACGGAAACGCATTTGTCGTATATCTGTTAGTGGAGTGACGTTCTACGACCAACAGTCGTAGTTACTAGTTGCTCCGCACGATACTACAAGATATATTCAGAAACATTAGATCGACTAAAATATTTATATATTTAAAAAATAGATTTTTTTATAAATTCAATATTTTGTGTCAATCCATTTTTGTATCAATAACAATGGATATTTTCGATAATATTTTGTACGATAAACTTAAGAGAAATTCTTATGACATAATATAATAAATAGAAAGTTGATATATTTTTTATTATTCATTTTTTATTGTAATAAGAAAAAATAAACTTGAAAAACTAAAAATATTAATAAACATTTTTACATTCTACTTATTCTATTAATTTCGAAAATTTACAATTTGTATTAAGCTAATAAATAGTGGATATTCTCTGTATTTAATATTTAATCAAGGAAAGTTATCCTAAAAGTTTTTTTTTATTTGTCAATGATTTTATACATTTAATTGTTCACTATGCAAATCAACATACATAAATAATGCTGACTCTCATAGATTTTCATTATTATTACTTTATTACTTTTATTCATTTGATAGTGTTATCGGCTTTGGCTACGTATTAGATTTCCGTTATCTATTATATATATATATCTCTATATATATATCTCTGTTATATATATATATCGATATAAAATTTGGAAACTAAGTGCTTCTATTTGGATCAACGTGACTAGTCCAAACCGAATAAATGTGGCGAATGAATTGAATCAAAATTATTAGTATATAACAATTTGATTCCATCTTTGCTGTAATTCCCGTTGATGCCGCAGTGATGTTTATCAACCATAGATCCGACAAAGGCACGAATACGACGTAGCTTGTTAGAAAGCTCTTTGCCTCCATTATTCTCATCATTTGGCTTTTGTTCTCTCTTCCATAATGGCTCTCTTCTCCTTTGAGCTAATAATGAGTGAACATGATCCACATTAGAAAGCCCTGCCGCTTCAAATGCAGCGCAGTCAAGTACATTGCGAGTAAGCTCTCATCTTGTTCTCCATCTCGTTGGCTATTGGCAACGAGTTACCATTAAAAACCGCTGGTTTTACGAGAGTTTGCATAGTTGTAAAGTTTATCGCGCGCAAATGCCTTCTCGGCAAATATTGCTGCCGGAATAAAAAGCAATAGGTCAGAGCAACTATGGATTGCAAGAGAAACACAATCACGAGAAAAAACCGATAATATCAACATGTACATAATGTTTGCATGCTCAATTGTGAACTGTTTAATTAATTTTAAATTGTAAAAATTTGATGGATATCAAATTCATAAATATATTGTAAGTGCATAAAACTTCCACAAATGTTGAACTATTATGTATAAATATTTAATATGAAACTTAATTGTAGATTTTTAATAGGATTAAATGTATCATATCGATAATTTGCATTATAAAATCTAGAAAAAATATGAATTTATAATTCAAAAATCTAACATATATAATAATAATTTTACTGAAATATATAATAATAAAGCTAATAAAAATAATTAAATATTTTATGTATATAGTATAGTACTTTATTTAAGTTTCTAATATAATCTAATATATATAATACATTTTATTTTAATATTATTATTAAATATTTTTATATGTTTCAATCGTAGCAAAATAGGATAATGGAAAATCTGATAAGGTATATTTCTATCAGTTTGAACCTTGTAAATATATGATAGTTCTTCATCTTTTGTAAGATGAACTATCATGTATTTATAACAAGGTAAGGAGCTTTTTGTGTTTGCAAAACAGCACAACGAAAACGCAATAAATATTTTTGACAGGAAAAAAGATAAAGACTTACTCGATGCGAAATGGGAGGGAATGAATTGATTCGTCGCGCGCGCGTGTGTATATGTGTGTGAAAAGTCTATTGCGATGTATTCATTGCTGAGAAAATTGCGTAAGCTATTAATAGTTGCGTGCACTTTTTTCTGTTACAGGCCTCGTGAATGAACGCGAAATGGACGTCTGAATCGAAGCCGTTATGGCCCCGTTTCTATTGATCCTGCCATTGCTGGCATCGTTGCGCTACCTGATACAGCCAATCGGTAAGCGATGCTCCTCTTCAACATCCACTCGCCGGAAAAATGCAACTGTATCGCGAAAAAGCGAGTGTATCGTGCTTAAATCCCTCGTTTTCAGAAACGCTCTTAGGAAATCCCGTATTTAGTCGACTTGAGTCGATAATCAATTGACACATTAAACAAATTATCATGATTAATGATCGTTCTTTTTCGCATTGCTCGAGCCAATAATAAGACTAAGATAGATGAATCGTTTTTTAAAATTTACAAATACATGTAAAATGTTCTTTAAATGTTTTTTAAAATTATTACAATTACGATAAGAATTTCCAACAACAATACATTACATACTATTAAATTCATTATGTCATTATACCTAATTTGAATTATTTTTATCATTCCTAAAGATCGTCACTTAATATATCATTAATTTAACTAAAAGAATAGAATTAAACAAAATTTAAAAAATGTTATTAAAAATTAAATTTAACTTAAAAATTTATTATTTACTGAATGCATACGTTAATAGAACGATGAAATTAATTGTAAGTAATTTTTAAACTTAATATTTAAATTCTCTCTGCTTTGTTTCACATTATTAATTGTGCCATATTTATCCAAAAAAAATTTGGTAAGATATATTGAATATCTTTTTATTAATAAAAATATAACAATAACAGTACAGAGATATAATGAATTTTTTAAGGTATATATTTTATACAATTCAACCATAGAAGTAGATTGATTAGATATGATTTTTAATCATATGTTTTGTATTATACATAATACATTTTAACACACTTGGAATTTAAAAATAATAAAATGTCATTTAACTTAAAGAATTGGTTTAAATTTAATATTTAACAGCGTAAAGTGTCAATAATAATCTTTCTAATTGATATACATAATTACCTATAGAAAGTTATTTATTTATATATATAATTATCTATAAAAAATTTTTTGTGATATATGTATTTCCCTTTTTTTTTTAACACATTTAGTTATCTATAAGAATAAACGTAGTTTTGCTCGAATGATTCGAGAATATTCTTTAACAATCTTCTATTTACGGATAGTTATATTACTACTTATGTATGTAATAACGCTAAGAATATTAATGGAGAATGTGAATGATATCAAATGACCTTTGATAACTATCGAGATGCTTTCGATAAAGGACTTATGTTAGGCAACTCCTCTCGTATTCGTGGAAGCCGAACGGAACTCCGTTGTTTCCCATCCACGATTTATGGTCTTCGTGCGCTAACGAGTTCCTCTCTCATGTGATAAGAATCGTCTCGATAACGGTTAATAGCTAGAACAAGAAGTAATGGGAAAAAAAGAAAGAAAGAAGATAAATGGGAATAAGAAAAAACTGCAGATATCGACAGTTATATTATCTTTCACTTTATCACTACTCAAAAATAATTGATATATCAACTGATTTCTGATAACAGTTAATGAGAAAAGAGAAAAATACAAATCCGCGTAAATTAATAGCGCAATAAATATATGTGAATGTTAGAAAATTTTATTGTCAGAATTTTTAAACTTAATATTTAAATTCTCTCTGCTTTGTTTCACATTATTAAATTGTGCCATATTTATCCAAAGAAAATTTGATAAAATATCTTTTTATTAATAAAAAAAGTACAGAGATATAAAAATTGTTTAAAGTATATATTTTATACAATTTACGCACACATAATTTTTTAAAAAAATTAAAGATTTTTTTGAACATTTCGATTTGATGTTAAAATATTAAAAAGCTGGTTAAAATTGTATTCTTATTGATGCATTATGAATTAATCATATATTATACTTTTATGAGATTCATAATCAAATCCAACAAACCGTAAAGTAAAAATTTCACGAAAACAATACCGAAATCTAATTATAAACCGTGAAGACATCAGTTCCATTTATTATTTTTTATGTATCTCATAGTTCATTGAGCACAAATGAAAACGGAAATATTGAATGGCATGCTATAACTTGCACATTATATTAGGTGTATAACTTTGCTTCCGCCGTTTTTTTCCGAAATTCGAGGTTTTATTGTAAAAAATTGGTTATACATTTATGATTCAAAGTATTGTCCATCGCTGGCCACTACTTTCTCCCATCTTTCGGGTAGCGTACGAATCCCGCGTCGAAAAAACTGGTCATCTTTTGAG
>Ga0157364_1003189_pt1:2500-15813 | contig 15813 bp, 13 predicted proteins | sample AttsexASBM2_FD_111476 | JGI IMG/M metagenome (GOLD analysis project Ga0157364, IMG submission 111476) | Fungus gardens microbial communities from leaf cutter ant in Ribeirão Preto, State of São Paulo, Brazil - Atta sexdens ASBM2 | ecosystem: Host-associated > Fungi > Mycelium >...
TACTTGGACATGAGAATCAAATTTCCGATAATTTCGAAAATAAATAAATATTTAAAAAAGAAGTATAATTTATTACTGCATAAATGTTATTCATATATATAAATATATATTAATTTGATAATGAGAGTACTTATTTGGTGGTGATTAATTTGCGTAATGAGATACGTAATTCCGGCAATATATTTTGGCAAAATACAAATCTACTTCTAATCATGTGACGCTCTGAAATCAAATAGTGATCGGTCAAGTCAACAATAACGCGAAATTAATCCACACTATAATGGAGCCATTCGCCTGTTTCCTCATAATTTATAGTTTGTTACCATGACCAACAATGTTAATTAACCCGTGTTCATTACGCCTATATATATATATATATATATATATATATATATATATATATATATATCATCTCTTAAACAGTTCATTAGTTAGAAAAGCCATGCATGCATGGTAAAGCAAATTTGTTTATTCTTATTGAAGGAAGATATTCTCGTTGTATAATAGAATGTTAAGGACAAGCAATGGAAGAGAGTAGGAGGAAAGAGAGAAGGAGAAAGAGAGAGAGAGAGAGAGAGAGAGAGAGAGAGAGAGAGATAAAGAGAAAAATGCACGCGTGAAAAGGAAAAAGAGACGAAGACATGTAAGCGTAAGAGATGAAAAAAAAGATAAGAGGAAGACACCGTAAAAATCGTAACAATCGATGTGTGTACTGTCATTTCTTTTTTTTCGCTTTTATTTCTGATTTTGCATCGCACGCACGCATGCACGCACGCACGCACGCACGCACAAACACGCGCGCACGTGGTCTCAGGCATACAGTGTCAGCTCAGTTCTCGCGTGAGACCAAGGGAAGGAGTGATCCCTTTCGGTGATCCTCGTGGGTGATATATTTTCTTCGATTGCGTACTCTTTTTTTTTGCAACATATCTAGGGCAACTGTTTCTATCACTGCGAAATCGTGCGCCCACCTCGTTTCACGATCATTTTTCTCGGCGCGCGAGCGCAACGTTAATTTTCAACAAATCCGTGTGCAATACTATAAATTTAAAAAAGTGTATAAAGAGACAGTATATATGCAGTATATAGTATACAGAGTTACGAGTATATAATAACACAATAATGGCGTCTTCTCTATAAGCTTGCTCAGCCCTGACTCGAGAGAGTAAAGCTTTTTTTTTTATTTTCTTTGGCGAGTTAGTATAAAGCTCAGAGAGATATATTTGCGTTATGGTTAGATAATAGAGAGAAAAAGAGATAGTATAGACTTGTGACAAATAGATACGTTATAAGAGAGCGAGTGGATACAGTGTGCGTTTAGCCAGACAGCGAAGATAGACGCAGAGAAGTAAACAGGCGGATTGAGAACGGCACGTCACGCGGTAAGAAAAAAAAAAGAAATAGAAAATATAGAGGATAGAAAAATATAGAGAGAGAAAAAAGGGGTAGAGCAAAAATATGTGACCGGCAAAAATATTTTTCGTTGCGGCACTTCATATCCATGTAAAAAAGAAAAATCCCCTTTCTTATTAATTATGTTCGACTGTTCCGTCACGCTTCGCAAAAAGATCGCGATTAAAAAAAAGGTAGATCGTCGTAGATCATCGACTAGATCGAGACAGGACTGATCAAGATTATAAAGATTTATAGAATATTAAAAATGACGTCAAAAGATTTCTCCACGCGTCTATATCGTGACAACTTTTTCGATTGTTTTCACGTCTTGGAGCGGACTCGCGCGGCAAGAGAGTGTATTTTCTACCAAGAAAAACATCGTGAGAGAGAGAGAACAACAATCGAAAGAGAAACGTATGTACAGAAAGGGGGATGGGCGGAGAACGAGAGACAACGCGAAGAGAGAGATCGGGGTGGGAGAAGAGTGATACCCCATATCGTCTGATATACGCGGGGGACGGGTCGGCAACTTGAGGAGGAAATGATCAAAAAGAAACGTGCGATCTGGCGGTTGCTCTCTTTCTCCTCGCATTGTTCGCCGTTGTCGCTGCTTTTCACTTTTCCTGTACCTCGTAGTCCCTTTTCCGAACTTCACGCTCCAAATCCCACTTCTGACCCTCACAAAGGTAGACGCGGTCGTAATACATTTGGCAAATCTTCTTCAACTCCACTACAAAGAATACGGAGAGTCTCTCAGAAATCTTTGGTTCCTCGATATGTTTATTTTTCTGACAGTTTAGGCGACGAAGGGGGAGCATAGCCAGCACAGGCGGAGTGAGAGACGGATAGCTTTAGCGTGCGATCATCGCGCGCGACATACCGCGTGCGATATGTAAGCTGGGATCATCCACTAATCTCAAGTTACGAAAAAGTAAAAATTATCGTAATATTATATATATATATATATATTCAGCTCCAAATTAAATTAAATGTGGGATGTAAAAATAAAAATTATTAATCTATAAGAGAGTTTTATTGGAGTTTTTAAATAAAATGTACACAGTAAAAAATATTTTGTACTTGTGTTAAAATCGATCCTTGTCAAAATCTTTTTGTTAAATTTTTATCATTTTTAAATTTTTATCTGAATGTTAATTTAACATAATACAATTTAAAACGCAATTTATGAATGGATAATATATTTAAATTTAACAAATTTTCCAACTGTGATAAGAATTAGAGAAAAAGAATTACAACATATGTATAACAAATAACTGCAAATTTTTTGGAAATTTACAATTAATATTATTAATAATAATGACAATATTATTATTTAGTAAATAAATAAACGATATCGAATGAGTTCCTTTTGTTTTATAAAATCTAAGCGTGTGAGAGAGAGCCCAGCTTTACATATTTTAGCGAAGAATATAAACTGCATGGCTCGAATACTAATGGTACACCACAAACGACGCTAGAATCCCAATGAGAGAGCTCTTGATCTCGCAACAAGCAAAACTTTCCGAAATCTCCGATTCGAGTAAATTGGCGATCCCTCTCTCGCTCCACGTGCGCGGTAATAAAAGTTGCGCGATGCTCGAATGCTTAATCGCATGGGACGTTGCGTCGCGTCGGGGAAACTCGAGGTGCTTTCCTCGAGGCTCGACGCGGGTTAAAGCGGGCGTAATTCCGCTCTGAACCCTAAAGTCTCTTTTCTTGAAGTGAAAATGGAGATCGCCCTGTCGTTGGTCCTGCTGGATGTATCGCGGGGAATATACGCGGTCTTGGCTGAACACCTTCGAAACTTCGATCTTCGACCAATTCGCACGTCCCGGATTATCCTGAACGTGATCAAAAGCGCCACGGCCCACGAATGAGTGTATAATGCCATGTCGACGATATGTTATCAAAAGTTCTATTATATTCTATTATTCTATTATTCTATCGTTGCTCGTTTACTAATTCAAAACTGAACGAGAGTTTTAATCCAAACTCAGTAACTACATCAATTTAACAATAACATCATATCGATGTTATAATTGCAACAACATAAACGCAATGTAACGCGTATTATATACGTAACAGTTAGATATATATTGTTGAATATGAAAGAAAATATAATATTGATGTTGGTGTTTATTGAAAATTGATTAAAATAACTGAATAAGGAGACTATTTGAATAAAATTGTGTAAGATGAGAACGAAATTTTGTTTTTGTTTTCCATTCTCGCGCAAGCACTTTCCGATGCGATCTGGTCTTGTCGAAGTAACAACTGCAATCAATGCAATGGCTAATGGCGCAAAATAAAAATAGAAACAAAACGTTAACGTTAAGGCTCGCGCGATGCAAATAAAAAAGTTAATGTTGGTTATGTTCCTTCAAATTGTCCTCAAAGTTTCATAGAGAGTTTGGAACATTAGTGTCTCGCGGCATTTTCCTATCTAAGAGACGTGCAAACGTGCTCGAACCGAAAGTTCAAAGACCCGTCAACCAGAAACGCCTTCGAGAATCGTTCGACTAAGAATGTCGCTCGGTCAAGCACGTACAGCAGAGTTAAAAAATCATGTAGACAAGGGCATCGGGAGAAAGGGTAAAAGTTGGGCAAAAATTATCTATGCAAGTGGACTTCGACAGGCTTTCTCTTCTTTCAGGCAAGCCGATCGTAATTACCTCCAGCTCTTTCAACTTAATTTGCCTCTCGAGGTCATATTTATCGCCCTCGAGTAAGGATAGTCTGTTCCAATATGCCGAACAGATCGTCTGCAGCTCGGCTAAAAGAACAAAAAGTTATTGGAAAAAAAAGAGCAAAATGGAATCCGCTGAATGTGTTTTGTCATCCTTGCCGTCGGCTATCTTAAAAATTCGTTATTATATTATAATTGTTTAGCTTCAAAAATTAAAAAAATGCAGGAATTAAAATAACAACTACAGCACTATAAAGATATAAAATTGAAAACGGCTGTTTCTAATTCATTGATATCGGATAGGGTAAGAATGATAACAATTTTTTAAATTTAATTTGTTATCATTTTTAACATATCAGTATCAATAAATTGTTCCATTGTTTTAATTTATTTTTCTTTTAAACTATGATGTTTAAAAATGTGATGAAAAATAATGCATGTGACGCCCTGCGATTTTCTGTGATGATTTATATTATTACTACTAAGAGGATTATTTGTGAGGGAATGTAATTATCATGGGGAGAATAGAAAAGAAATGAGTCTTTCGCGTTGGAAGCGAGAAGCACGAAGCTGACAATTGCGTGATCGTTAACCTATCACGGAATGCAAGTGGGAGATGAGAGAAATTCGACGAAAGGAAATGAGCGGGTGAAAAATATAGGAACTGGTAAGAGTGTGAGTCTAGTAGTGCGGAATCGCAAGTATAAAGTGAAGAAAGTTCTTTCTAGTAGATTTCTACTCATTGCGAGAAATCAACGTTACTGAGACAGATCTACGTTGAGCGATTCTACGAGTCGCGAAGGGTGCTACGTTAGGAGCTGCTGCTAAGAAAATACTCAGCCTCGATGTCTATGCCTAATATTATTACGGACAGCTTATGAGTATGCAAATCGGAACAGTCGCTAGAAATAGTGAGATGTGCTTCGCGCGTGAAAAAGAAAAAGTAAGAAGAAAAAAGATGACTAGAGGATAAAGAGTATTGGCGTTAATCGCAGCTCATCTTGTTTGCAAAAAAAATCTTTTTTTCGACCTCCAAATCCTTCCTGGCGACTTCGTACTCAAGGTCGTACTTCTCCCCCTCGAGAACGTTGATCCTCTTATGATACTGGGTCAGAATGGACTTCACACTAGCTGTTAAAATTCAAGTCACTCCTTAAAAAAATGCTCGCGACTTAAGCGTTTACGTCGTAGATATCGATGTAAATATCGCTACTTACATTCAGAAACATAGTAGTAGCAACTATATAAATGATAATTATACAAGTAGTTTTATATTTAGAATTAAGGTACAGTTGTAATAATTATGAAATAATTTATTCAACTGTGCATATTAATTCTATATATAAAATTTGGATGAATATTTAAAACAGGGGAAGTAGAATGAGCGACAGTTAAAACCTATTGAAAGTTATTGGAGACCTCATGACTTTGCAACATATGTCAAGGTTAAAATCATTGGAGTTACTTCCCTGTTCGAAATATTTATCAAAATTTGTATAGTTTTCACCTATTGCTACTGTCATGTTTTTTTCTTTGAATACTCTCTAAGTAACGGATATATTGTTGCAACGGATGTATTGTAATTTTTTGCAAAATGTAAAAAAAATATAGCGATAACAATTAAATATATAGATAGTAACTGTACTTTATATTGTGTAGAATTTATGTATTAATAATAGCAATAATTATAATAGTTTATAATTAAATAGTTTATTCAATTAGAGATACATTAATTCTATCTATAAACCTTGCATAATTACCACCTATACAGTTGCTACATCTGTCTTTTTCTCTGAGTGTACTGGAACGGGTACATGTCGTATCTGATGTATTGCATGTAACTTTTCGCGAATAATATGTACGGAGTCCATTTCGTGTGTATGACTTGAACGGCAGAGGGTGGAAAACGTGAGTTTGAGGGAGGGAGACCGATAGTGTGAAAGCTAAGTCGAAATGTTATAAACTGTCGCTGTTTCGCAATGGTGTGAAGAACTGTCTCAAGTTTCTAGCGAACGAAAGCGAGCTCTTAAACCGAACTCTCTTCCAAGAACGATTTCCGAGTGCAGACATCACTATGAAATTTGAAACAATCTTGTCGTCTAGGAGCGATGATACAGATACACATAGATATTCGCGCATTGATCGAAAATAACGGAGGGGAAACAGTGAATATACAATTCTTTGCAAAATGAGAAAAGCATCAGAGTTTCTCAGAGTAAATAATTACAATCACTAGAAAATATTATGGTGTTGTATGAAGCAGTGTATAATAATGTATTATTGTATATTCGGATATACCTAATATACGTGTTTCAAAATCGATGTTATTCTGTTATTTCTGATTTTTTGTATTTTGCGAAAATAAAGTAAGTAGTGACAAGCCGTATTAATACAATAATCAAGATGCGAATAATCCATAGTGTGTTCTTAAATTGCCATTAAATTTGCCAAAGATTCAAGAACAAAGGATTGAACGGAGAGAGCAGAGAGAGAGAGAGAGAGAGAGAGAGAGAGAGAGAGAGACAGAAGACAGTATGAGAAATCGCGCGCACATTAATGCGAAGAAAAACAGATGCTGACAGAATCAAAAGAAATCGACGACAATTTTGTGTTACGTAGAGATAGAACAAAAAGAAAAGAAAAGTGTGAATGGAAAAACGGTGCGACGAAAGAATGCGAAGCTCGTGTCTCTTGTCCGGTTACAGAACGAAAACTACGACAAAAGATTCAAGTTTCAGTAAAGAGCAGTTAATCATTCACGGAGTTGCTCGATAACGATTATTCATTGGTTGATGAAAGTAGCCACGATACGTAAGCCGAAGTTGCAAATTCCTTTAAAATGAATATGAAAGCTTTTAATTACGATATTTTGTAATCATTGTTATAAGAAATAATTATATAATTGTACAGAGCTCAGAGCCAAAAGTATTAGGCATCTATGTTTTTTCATTTATCTGGAATTCTATATTGTTTCCTATTGATTACCAGCATTATAAAGGATCTCGAAATAAAGAATAATTTTCACAGCAAATGCTCTAAATCAATTTTTAAGCTAAAATGTGTTAAATAATTAATACTTGATATTTTTGGCCGAGACTATAACAAAGATACATATTTTATTATTTCTTTTTTAAAAGTTTTTGAATTATTCCATTTTTTCTTTTCAGGTATAATTCTATAAAAAATTGCTCTACTTTTTTATTATTTGTCATCATTTAGGTGCTATTTTCGAGTGTGCGTTATTGGCGATGGCTAAATATAGCCGGCATGTTATAAAATTGTGTAATCCAGCAATCTCGTGGCGATGGTCTCGTTGCCAAAACTCTAATTACATTTTGTCGTCGCTTTACGTAAATGTGCAATCGGGCGGAGATCAGTGCGTTACATAAGTGCAACAACATTGAACATCGTTATTATTACTGTATCATAAGTGCCGCGTTATCATACTGCACATTGCGGAAAACGTTCTCGCAATTGTTGCTCTCTCGAAAGTACCTCAAAGTCCTTCTTCTTAACAACATATTCGATGTCAAATTTTTTATCCTCCAATGCCGAGATCCTATTGTGGTACTCGCGCAGCACGCGCTTTAGGGTCTCTGTGTAGTTTATTAGAAACAAAATAATGTAAAACAAAATAAAGCGCATGAAAACCGTCACAGTTCGCGTATATTGTCTGAAACGTGTCTCAAGTTATTGTACTTTCTCATGTATACTTTTTTCTATTGGGATCGAAAAATTATTTCAGGGTAGAAAGAATTCTCAGTGATGTGCTAATTAAATCTTGAAAATCGTATACCAATTATTATACTTTCACCCGCATGTTCTGCATTTTCGAAAAAAAATTTACTAACTTTTTGTAAAAAAGATTAATAAAGCACGATGGGAAATGGAGTAACATAAAATTTCGACCTTTGAAACTAAAAATTAACACTACGTATCATTATTGTGACTTAAAATTTTCATAGTTTTTATATAAATGCAATTGTGCTAAAATATAAAAATTATTGCACAGATCACATCTAAGAAATAAAAACGTTTTCTCTTAAAAATCAAATTCTTCAAAATTGTTTCTGTAATTCACACAAATCGACATTGTATTAACATTTCGAATTCATCGTTTCTGTGCAATAATTCTTGCTGCTAATGATTAAAAGTAGAGATAAATCCAAGAGGTAAATTTATAGTTTTATTCAGGACAACGCGAACTTTATCCGAATGTAAAAAAATATCTCTGCTAAATATAAATGTATTATAAATGTATTTCGCAGGATTGCGTAACGAAGCAAAATACCTTCGTTGGCTTCGTCGACGATCTTTGGTTTTCCGCAACGTTCCTCGATTATGCGCCTCCTTTCGGCCGCTTTTCTTTCCTGTTCCTTCTTCAATTCCTCGGCGGCTTTCTTACGCAACAGCAACTGTAAATATATGAAAAATTCGTGAGATTCGACTCAATAGGAAGAAAAAATATTTCGTAAAAAAAGACGAGAGAGAAGTTTCTCCAGGAAAATGTACTCTGAAATATTTACAGGATCCACCAATGAATCGATTTTTAACTGCGTGAAATTGACATAATTTAAATGGAAATTAAATTTGTATATTCAATAGTATACTAGACTATATAAACCGTATGTGTGAACAATTTAACCCATATGCAATGAAGTGGATTAGTATTACGTTTATTTAATAAATATAATATATTATATGTATATATAAAATTGCCTATTATACGTCCACATTATCAATTAATTACATATTAAAATGGTTATTAAAACAAATAGATTTAAATGCAATATAATTAATCTTTGTGTCTATATAAATATGTACCGTACAATAACAGAAAGGTGAAACGGAAGTAAATTCATACGCGCTAAACTCACAATGCTCGAGAGAAATATTACCATTCATGGTTTACTCACGAAATAATTTAAGCTCGCGACTAACGCCTTTCTCTCTTTCGGTCAACGGTGAGATAACGTCGCGTCGGTTGGTATTCGACGGGGTAGCAAATATTGACGCAACGAAAGGAAGGAAGGAAGGAATTAAGGAAGGTGGATTTACGAGAAAATAACATGCCGGCGCGGCGCGCGCGGGACCAGCAAACGCAAGAAGATTCTTCGAGAGGTAATCTACGTACACATACGGAAACTTTACGTACTGCGACTGCGAATGTTCACGATGATGCATGAAGAGAAACCAGAGAAGGAGAGATACATGGATGTTCTGTAGAATGTTGCACGACGACGGATACAGAATGGCGAACGTAAGGCGGGACCATAAAGTAAAGGTAAAAAGGCGAGATAAAACTTGAGAAGTTTCGGACGCTCCGCCGCGCGCTGCTGGGAAACAGAACATTGAAATACGAAGTGGTGGAAGCGGGGAGAATAAGAGAAAGTAATAGAGAAATGGATGTGGCCGTTACGAGAAATATTTCGCGAGAAAATCGGCGCACAAAGGGTACAGAAGATGATTACCGCGATATTGCTCAGCGGCTCGAACAACGTAGGAGGAGATTATAGCGTGCGATGAGGCAATCAAGTTAAATCGGGAATGAGATCAACTTATAATTAGTTGTCGATAATAAACATTCGATGCGACAGCAGTATTAATGTAATATAAAACATTTTTGAAAACTTGACGCGGCATTAACGCCTGTTTTATCGTTGACGAGAGAGAGAGAGAGAGAGAGAGAGAGAGAGAGAGAAATGACGAAAGATTCGCGGTCTTACCGCGATCGAGTTTTTAAAGAGGATATCTCCACGACTTGTGAGAACACACTTGATCGTACGAACCAAATTCAAAAGGGAAGAAACAAAAAACGGACTTACCCTAAGCTTCTTCTTCCTGTCGGGGGTCATAAAACCCTTCTTCGCCTTCTTGGCTTTGGAAGCCTCTTCGAGACGGGCGCGGACCTCCGCCCTCTTCCTCTCGGTCTCCGCCTGTTTCCTCTTCTTTTCCTGCATTTTTCGTGCGAAACTCCCTTAAAACATCTCATCTGAGAAAGCCCCGAAGCGTCTCATGGAACGCGAATTCGGAAAGTATTTGCACAATACGAGCTCTAACATTTTTCGCACCCCCATCCCTCTGCCTAAACTTTCACGAGTCGCAAATGAAAGAGCAAGTGCAGTTACAAAGTAATTAATTTATAGTAATTACTACAATACAAATTTTCTTAAGAAATAAATATATTAGAAAATTATAAGTAATATAATATATTTTAAAATAATATCAGTTTTTAATCTAATATATTTTAAAAATATACATATTAGAAGAAAAATAACTTTTCTAAACACTCTAACTTTGCCATTATTTATATTTAGGGCTATTAATTATCTGGATTGGTTCCTTAGATGGATTCTTAATTCTCTTAATTCTTTCTATGGATATTAAACTTTTTGTTGTATAAAATAAAAACATAAACAAGAAGTTTTTTCTGTATATTACATATATTCCGAGTCTACTTTAAGGAACGTCTTATTGTTTTTAATTATTTTCACAAAAATAATATAGCTAATTTGAAATATTTGCAATGAGTTTTATCTCGTAACAAAACGAGCGTAAGCCCTGTTCCGATGAAAGGATTTCTTTCATCCGCTTGGTAAGTGGCCGTCCTTTAAGAGGCGACTCTACGTTTCATAGCTAGTTTCTTCTCTTACGTACATCCTCGATGCGCTTTCTCTGCAAAAAAAAGAGAAAGAAAAAACATTTCTCGTTAGTATATTCTCTGTGTCATGGATCGCACGTACGACGATATCTAAAACACTTTTCGCAGAGCGCGATCCTTTCGACTGTGAAAAAGGATATTTTTCAACGAGATATTGAAAGAGCGACAGAGTACGAGAGAGTTAGAGAGGAAGAAAAGATTACGCGTTCAGTGTTCCAGATTTCGCCATCAAGGAATACCTTGCAAAGCATTAGCGTAGCGACTGTGTTTTCGCGTGTTTCATGGCGATGCAGAGCTAATGGAGTCTGTCTTAAGTGATATAACTTTGTCGCTGTTAAGCGCTACAACAGCGTACCCAGCGAGCATCTTGTAATATCGTTTTGCGCAAATTGCCGCGTTTTCGCTTATGACATTACGCACGGCACTTTCGGCCGACCATTAGCTTTGCCTTCTACAAACTGTGCAGATCTTACCAACCGGTGCGATATGTGTATTAAAAATAAATCATACAAGAAAAGAATAATATATTTTGCTGAAGTCTCTCTGGTTTGAAAATAGCTTTTGACCATTAAAATAATTATGTACTTAAGATGCTCAAAATGATTATTCGAATATCAAAACTTTTTGTAATATTATTCATTATACTTAACTTATAATCAGTTATCTGGAGTACTTTTACATCCCAGGAAAGAAATAAGTGAATTGTTGTAAAATATTGTTTTGTATGGGTATTGTTTAACATATCTTTGTTCTAATTTTTTGTTTACAACTCTTTGTCTTTCTCTTTTAATAACTGTTCTTTATAAACTTTTAAATATGCAATTCCATCGAAAACCCGCGAAAATATAACAGCGTTATATATCAATTATATTTTTATTTTTCAGAAATAATATCACAATAATAAGCTATTTAAGGTGATTATTCTGAAAATTATAAATTAAATCTATATCCATAACGTTCTTAATAATTAATAATTAATCTAATTAAATGGGATAACACAATTAATAATATACAGTGTTGTTAATAATAGTAATTTTAATTGGGAAGTTTCTGTATCTGTTCCCAAGTGAACGTTTACGAAAAAAAAAAATTGACTACTTGCGAGCCAAACATCCTACATAATTATTTTAATAGCTTAACAAAATTGTTTTCGGATCTGTATCCAGCTAAATTTTTTAATTCTTCAGCAAAATGTTCTTTTCGTGTAGTTGCATATATGTATAGTACAGAAGCGATAACATGCAAATTTTCATAACACGACTGTACATCTCGAATAGACATTATAATAACACCGTGACATGTACACTTAAAAAAATTTTCTTGTTCGTTACAAATGCTAATATATATATATATATTAGCTGTGCGTGCTGCACAAACTCCGTGGTGATTAGATGTATTACACACTTATACATTTATAATGGAAGAAAAAGAAAGCATTAGAGAGACATATAGCGCTATAGAAGAGCCTGAAGAGAACAATCACTCCACATGCGATTTATATACATCGATATCTACTTTACCCCAGATTTGTTTGATCGTTTTATGTTTGTTTGTATGTGCGCGTTCTCGTTTTATGTTTTACTTTTACTATATAACAGCTCCCCAATTAATTTCGATTGGAGAAAAAACCAAAACACTTTTTACGTGAAGAAGCTTGTGAGTTTGCTCACAATGGCACAGCAAAGAACAAGAATCATTTAATGCACAATTTTAATTATTTACTTTGAATAATAAATATGTAGATGATTTGATAAATACAATAGATCAATAATTTTTTTAATTTTTTGCCCTAAAAAATCAAAATATATATTAAGATTCGTCATAACAGTGATTCGTCATAACAGTCGCATTGGTTGCATAACGTAATCAATTTGACTGTTCTTGAAATACATTGTTAAATACAAAAATATAAGAGACACATATGTTTTCAGCCCAATTTTAAAGAATGAAACAATCCTTTCAAACTTAATGGAGATAAGAGTATTTTCAAAATATTAGATTTCTGAAAAATCTAAATACATAATTAAAAAAAAATATATATATATATATACATGTGTATATAAACAAATATAAAAATTTGGTCTAAAACATTTTTCTATATATTCCACTGTTTTATTAATAATTGATTAGAATTGAGTATAAGCATTGGAAGTATCGTTTCATCCTTTCTCAAATCTCAAATTATGCTGATATAAAAAAAGTATGTATCTTTTAGATTTATGACAACAACATTTCAAGGAGAATAAAATTTGTTCTGTGATAGAACACTTGTCAGAGAAATGCATGATAGTGTAACTACATACAAATTTTATGTTATGTAGAAATAATGTACAGTTAAATAAACTATATTATAATTCAATAAATACAATATATATAGATCATCCAATTATATACATACATTAATTCTACAAACAAAATTTATATATCATTGTGTATTTATAAATGTTATAAATGATTGTCTATAGTTGCCATCACTTTTTCTCTGAATGTAAGTTTCAAAAGTATTATGAAAATGTAAGATATTTTAAATCTAATAACAGAATTTAAATCTTTAATAGATTTTCTGTAAAA
>Ga0157364_1003190_pt1 | contig 15812 bp, 10 predicted proteins | sample AttsexASBM2_FD_111476 | JGI IMG/M metagenome (GOLD analysis project Ga0157364, IMG submission 111476) | Fungus gardens microbial communities from leaf cutter ant in Ribeirão Preto, State of São Paulo, Brazil - Atta sexdens ASBM2 | ecosystem: Host-associated > Fungi > Mycelium > Unclassified ...
GCCTTGCCTCATTTTGCCTAGCTTCGCGCCATGTGTTCCTCTTCTCGTGGTAGAAAGAGGAGTCGTGACTTCGTTCGTCGACTCAAATCATTGAACGCAGTTACAATTCGCGAAACTTAAGACATAACTTTCTGTCGTTTTAATATCAATCTTTTTTTCTCAAAAATTTATACAAGTTTACAAATACCCTTATTATTTATTCTCCGTTTTTACGTGGAAAGTGTCATGACTTATCCGAGTAGAAGTTCCTCATGCTTTCGTAAATCACGAGCGCTGCAGAAATTTACGAAGCTGAGAACGCCCGGAAACGGTTGGAAAATCGGCGAAAACAAAACAGCCGCTCGCGGAGACGCGAATGAACGGCCTCGTTCCCGGGTGTTCTCCCGAATGATTTCGAGAACGGGCGTATGCACATGGCACAGCGGTATAATTACGGATCGTATGTATCAGACACGCAATCAAGAATGAATTATCGCGGAACCACGCCTCCTGCCAGCGCTCAACCGGGCACAACAATGCCGGCGCATCACGAGCAGCGACCCGGCTGTCGATGATGTGTGCTAATAGTCCCCTGTGGCTTTCGCTCACAGTATCCAGATCTCGTGACACGCTTTTTCTTTCTCTCTCTCGTGGATTTGCACCTCCTAGTGTTACCTAGTATTACCGAGAATCCACCACAAATCTCATCGTCGCCGACGAAAATTAACGTCAACACGAAAATCATGTTTCGCACATTCAATGGGAATTTTGCGTGGGTGACTCGCTCTTTGTGAAAGTTTTAAGGTACTTAACAACAATGACAACAATAATAATTATTATAATCATATTGTTATTACTTCTCCTACATACTTAATGATGACGATATTAGTTTGTTACATGATTAAATTTGCACCGTCGCGATATAATATGCTTTTATTTAGTATTAGGCCGTTTTAATATCCATAATTTAATTTATTAACGTATCATGATTTAATAAAGCCACTTCATAATGTACTAAATGCCTTGAATTTTGCATGTCGAGTGCGCGCTGCGATTTTGACGTAACGCATGGCCGAACAAACGCTTGTACATGAAATATAATCTCATTTAGCGCACGGTTGTCACAATATAGGACGATGAGCTTGTCCTGTCTTAACATATGCAACTGTGTGAGCAGTGTGCAGGGCGTTGTACATTTTTCATGAAGAGATAAATGAATAAATGGGAGATTTTAATTATATATGATATATGTATGATGCGAATGTAATTAAGTAACAATTTTTTATTCATAAACTTGTATAAAAAAATGAGAAAGGTTTTAGAAGATATTAATATCAGAATAAGAGGCATCGTATTCATAATTTTACACAATGATTAAGAATCATGTTATTTTGGAGTGTAAAAAACAAAAATTCGTTAATATAAATTTATTAAAAGAATCATCCGTTACTTTTTCTGGAATTTTTAAATTATAAGCGGTCGACAGTTGGAAATATCGGCGTAATTCAAAATAAATTCGAATTTATCTTTGCACTTCGAATCTTTCATCTATTGTCATCGTTAGATATTTCTACAATAGTTTGAAAGGAATGATATGAATTTCGTGGTAACCAAAGAGCTCGAATAATCAATTTTGTTCATCCTCTTTCGCTACACCCCACCACCCACCCTTGTCGCAGCTTTTTTTCCCCATCATCTGGAACGTTGCCGGATGACCCATGGCAGTCTCGACCCATAAAAGCCGAAATAACTCTCGGACCGGACCCCCTTCGACTCGACGGTGGACAATATCGAAGAAGAGGAAGGAGATCGGGGGTGGATGGGAGTGTGCCGACAACGTAGAGGAATCAGAGGGGGCGGGGGTGGTAGAGAGCTCCTGTAATAAATTCGCAATTTCCTTATTACGGGTAATGCTCCGGTCGGTGGGTGCGCTCGCATAAATATCCCAAGTTCCGGTGATCCCGTGACTTCCGGTCAGCCGCAATGACTTACGCTGGGTCGCGACGGATGAAGAAGGGTGAGGAAGAAGAGGCGAGGGGGTAGAATCGCTCGGTCGCCGGCCAACGAGCCAACTATTCACCTCGACCATCCCCCGCGTCGGCTAAAGTTCCGTGTGCTCGTTCGCGAAAGAGGGCGACGCTCGCGATGGAATTTGTCCCCGGCCTCGGTTCCGCCCTCGGATGACCACTGATAAATTTAGTAGACTTCTCTCTTTCTGGTCCGGTTCGGTTTCCTCTGTCGTATTCGCTCGTATCCGGTTGTGCGCGCGTGCTCCTCATTTTCCGCAGCTACCCCCGTTCTTCACCTTTGTCCCTTTCCTAACTCATTCCCGCCATTTTGTCGAAACAGTGGACTCTAGATGATTTTACTCGATTTTACTACGATTTGAATATTATCGATGGGTATCCAAATATAGATATATGTTGTTTCATTTATAAAAATGTTTTGTCTTGATCTCTTGCCGTATCTTTCTACAAGCCTTTCTACGTTACATAAGAGAACTTATTATATATTTGTCAAGTAATCTTATTATTTTATTTTAAAAAATTGGCAACATCAAGGTATTCAAAAGTAATAACAATTGTAATCGTGCAGAGGACAAAATATTCATTTGATCAATTATGTTCGATTATAAATGAGCGAAATGACGATGTGGCTGCTGAATGCGACAGGGCCATTAGATTATTTTAAGCAACTCGGTGAGCGTTTTTCCATAAAATGCGAATATATTCCTGTATATGTACCTCTTTCCGATATGCCAACGATGCTGACATTCTGCCGCAATCTGTTTCATTTATCGCGGCCACATGCCCAGTCGCGAAATCGGGGATCGTTTCGCCCTTGAAAGACATGGCATTTTCCGTTCTTAAATATCCACTGAAATGACTTTTTTCTCCGCAAGATTTCCGGCCGTTAACCCACGTTGGAGACGGTGTCAGAGAGAAAGCGGGTCTTACGCTCTAATAAAACAAGCAATATCGCGGTGTCCCGTGCGCCCAAAGGGGTGTCCTGCTGAGGTTATCCTGCCGCCTGGGGTTCGAGGGGACTCGCGAGAGGAAGCGGAAAAGAAAGAAACCGAAAGTGAGAGAATGATAGAGAGAACAGCGTATATTGCTCTCGGATCATCGCGCCTGCATCGCATTAACGGGGATGATATCACCCTTTTGCACACCCACGTGGATGCGCGCGTGCGCGCATATTCTTCTTTGTACAATACGGACTGACGTACGGAACGCGTACGCACTACGTGGCGGATTTCCGTTCAATGGGACCTCTTTGTCGCCGTCGAAATGCGGACTAAAAAGGCTGCATTCTTGAAAGGTAAAATAAGGTGGCATATTCCGGATGCGTGTTATACCGTGACCTGATTAATATTCGTAATTCGGATATCTATATCCGTCACTTTGAATCTTTACAGATGATTGCGTAAAATAATTGACACAAGAATTCATTGGGTGTTGATAAGTGACTATAAAGAACTTAAATAATTATTAAGACTTAAATATATAAAGAGCGTAACTGAGCAATAATAAAAAAATGAAATTGAAATCAATTCGTGCGTCAGCAAGTTTTTTATTTAAAATTAAATTTATATAAATGTTTTGGATTTATTCATCCACTATAGAAATTTAAAATATTAGATATAATTAGAGATAAACTTTTTAAAGACTTATCTACAGTAAGATGTATTATTCAAAGATTCTTTTTTGATGGCGGAATGAAAAGTTCAAATAAAGTCGAGGGAAATTGACGAAAAGTCTGATCAAACGGTTTTGATCAGACTTATTATTCGTCACGAGCTGAATATCGTTGGAAACAGTTGGGACACGTTGTCGCGACGCGTCTCATTAAAGGATCCTGTCGTGCAATCTATCTATATGCGTTCCGCGAAGCGATAAATGCCATCGACACACGGGGACAATCGCGTTGACGTACCACGAGCATTGATACCTTCGGGGGTTGGTTGCCAGGAAGGAAGGAAAGCGGACTGGAGAGCGACGTGGCGGGCGTAGCGATAAAGGCCCGATCACGCGTGTAACGCGCGGATTATTAATCGCGGAATAATTTGACGCCCCGGCGACAGAGCTGGTGCGGCGGCGCGTTCTATGCGCCCTTCTCTATATCTCCTCCTCCGTCCTTCTTCGTCGACCTTCCGCATCGGCTGATGTGCCGAGTTATCGGCCTCGCAGATTTGCGCTAATGTGTCTTCCGATAGTTCATAACGTCGGAATGACGCGAGAGGGAGACCCTGGGAATCCCCCATCCTCGTCACCGTCGTCAATTCGCAGTACCGTAAACTCATAAAGTTATCCGTCGTACTTTGAATCCTTCCAGGACCTCGAGAATTCACCGGCACTTCGTTGTTCGTGATTCTTAACGTTTTGAGAATAGACAACACTCCAATATATTTGATAATTTTCAAATCAAAGTATTTTTTTGAGTTTTATATCTTATCAGATTAAGCTGTTAAGTTGTTTATATGTTTTATTATTCTGTCAAATTATTTTATAACATGCGTTGTTAAGAAATCGTTGTTAAGGAACCGTTAATGAGCGATGAATTAGCTATCGATTATTTATGAAAGATGAATGAATTTAATTAGCAATTGACTCTTGACATTAAGTTAAGTCTCTACACGGCATCTGGCGCGATATTATCAGACATTTAGTAGTATCGATGAAGCGTATACAGCTTTCTTAAGTCGAGTCTCATAGAAATTTACTGCGCGAAATGAGTTACGTTACGGTATAATCGCGTCTTTGAAAAACGCGAACTTTGGTCCCGCGGACTGTCTGTCGAACGTTGAAACGCTTAGAACGGAGGAAAAGGTCGAACGATCGGCCGAAATGGTGGACCGAGAAATCCCGTAATACGAGCGGAGCAAGCGGGCGAGTAAGCCGGCGAGAGCGTGGAGTAGCTTATGTTTAATGGAAGCTTTCTCTCATCGTCTTTTCGCATCTTCTTCCCGCTCCTCTCTCGCGTACCCGCGAGGCGTTGTTGGTGGCAACGACGCTGACGCGAGATGGTAGTGGTTGTAGCGGTGGACACGTCATTTATCTTTCACCCTACTACCCACCACCTCCCTGAGCCCGCGTGTCCGCGTTCTCTACCTCTCTTCACCTCCTACCTCCTACAGCAGCTTCACCGTGTGGCGCCATCTTGGGCACTCCCACTATCTCCTCCTCTTCGTCCCTCTTTCCTTCTTTCCCGCTCAGGCTCCGTCGTCGTCTCGATCGTGAGAGGAAACCGGGTCTCGCTTCCCCCTTTCCTCATCCTCCGCCTCTGTTTCTCTTTGTTTCTCCTATTTTTCGTCTCCTTCCTCAGCGCCTCCATTCTGCTCTCCCGCTCTATCCGCCCACATCTCTCTTTATTTCTCTTTCTCCTTTATCCTCTTACTTCTTCCATTACGTCTCCTTCGTCTTAACCGTTTAGAATATTTTGGCAATTATTCCGCGCAGATTCCATGTCTGTTTTTTTCAATGCCAAATTGTAATATTTCGTGTAATATTATTTGCCTTTTTCCTTTCGTCAGTATCTTCCAACATCAACAAATGCAGTGAATCTGATTGAAAAGCTGACTAAAACGAATATGATATCGTGATGGTTTCCTCCTTCTACTTAATAGCATTTGATTACAGGTCAATTAGGGGACATGAATATATAAATATAGATAATGCTACTGGCTATCATCAAGAGACACTGAATTCTAAAGTTTGAATCTATTTAATTGCTTGTAATTAATGTATAATTTTCTATTCAGATTGCGTATTGAGATCGTGTTAGACTAATTGTGAGATAATATTATCCGAATATTAAACGATAATTGCTTAGAGTACGAGTATGAAAATGAACTTTCAGGAAAAAACATCTTCGATCTTCTGTAAGATCGTGAATGCCATCGTAGTTTCGATCTGCAAGATATAAAAATTCCGTATCGAAGTATCTCTGAAGATCGTTAAAAGCACCATCGACTGGATACGGCCGCTTCAACATGCTATTATAGGACGACGTCCTCTTCCCTTTTTTTTTTTCGTTTTTTAATCGGCTTGGAACACGAGGTTACCGTTAATTACGAGCGTGCAGGCACAGAGAGCACTACGAATTTCGAATTACCCGTGGATAGGCTTTGTTCTTCGCTTTGCCATTGTGGCGCTCTCCCCAATCCACATCGGTACCAACCCTACCGTCACCATCGCCCCAACCACCCCCGACGACGGCAGCTTCAAAACCATCCGCTACCTACTGGCAAGCGGGATGCAAACGAACTTTCAGTGACCATTGTCGATCGCAGGGATGCGATGCATGGTTTTTTATTTTCATGCGTTACACTCACTCGCGGCATACATCTATGTGGTAGGATTAAATGATGATTGTGTTATGATCGCTAACAAGTATCGAATATGCGGGATTACGATTAACTGGCACAAACTATTTCATTTTATCTATCGAATACGAAATATAAGGCGGAAATTATTTTTCTTATATATATTTAAACATTTAACATTAATATTTTTATTGATTACACAACAATGTAAATTTATTTATATTATTCAACTTGCTGTAAGTAAATCTAAAAATTAATACAACCATTTTGCATATATACGTTATTTCTTGATATTTTCTTCAGTTTCTCTTTTTTCTTTAAAAAAGAGTCAGTCAACGATTTGAAAGCATGTTATATTAATAATTAGATGAATATCAAAATGAATCAAAGTAAATTGATTTTTTAATATTTGGATTTGTAAAATGACACGCACCATCCATTCTTAAGAATAAATTTGCCAAGATTTTGTTATTTTTATGGATGCGGATACACAGTAAAAAAAAACAGTTAATTTTAACATTTTTTACATGTCCCAGGAGGTCCACTCTAAATTTTAAGTTAAAGTAACTCATTCGTCTTATGTTATTTATTGACAAACTAGTCATGTTAAATAATTGACACATTACTTTACATTTATATTTGTTATTTTAACTTTAAGGGTGATATAAAAATAACATATAAAATAAGTAAAAACTACAGAAAAGTAGTTACAGTAACTAGTAAGAAAGTTAATAGAATTTTTGTTCGTATAATGTGAATGAAATAATTTGTACACTTTAACATAATTCTTCAGTCTAATCTAACATATCAACAGAAGTAATATGTCAATGTTTTAACATAAAAATATGTGAGTTTTAACATATTAAAATAATTTTTAATATAATATAATATAACATAATATAATATAACAACATAATAAAATATATAATCAAATGTTATAATTTTAATATAAGAAATAATTAATTTTAATGTTACTATAATTATCTAAAATGATTAACATTATGAATATGTAAATGTTTGTGTTACTATTTTGACATTAAAATATGTAGCGGAGAATGAATAATGGTATATTTGTATGTTTTTGAAAGTGTAACTTTAAACGTATTGCATCTATAAATCTAAATTTATGATGATTTTTAATAAGTACCATCACAATGTTAGACTTATAGATACAATGCATTTAAACACACTTCCAAAAACACAAAAAATAATCCAGGTTACCCACTTCGCGATATACACTCGTCAACAAAATTGTCGCAACAAAAATTGATATCAAAATTTCGCATAAATTCAGATAAGTGTAACTCTGCGAAAAATGGTCATATTTAAAAGTTTTTTTTTCATTCCTAAAATCTTAACCTTACATTTCTATAAATAATAAAGTGAGTAAATTTACTTTATATGAAGAATTCTCCGAGAATTCTTGGATTAATGGTAAGCATTAAAATGAGATTATATAATTTGCATTTCACTTTTCCTTACAAATATCTTGTATGTAACTCGTTTTCGTTCTGAATCGATTCGAAAAGCACGATCAGGATCTTGCAAGTTCTCGCACGGCAGAGGACAAAAGGGAATTGATAACGAACGGACTAAAGATATTACTGTCATCTTTCATTCAATGAATAAACGAAATGTGTATTGAATATGTCACTTGTTAATATTACAGATTTTGTGTTAATACATTTACTGTAACCATTTTGAAGTGTTAATTATATAAAATTATATTTTATTCCGGGTGTTAACATACAAGTACTTTAAAAGAGCCTTTACCTTTTGCGTTAAATTAACACATGATAATAATTATTTTAACTGAAGTTGTAACGGAATATTTGTAATAGAAAATTTGATTATTTTGTGTGTCAAACTTTATGATTATTTTAAAACTTACTTCAACCTTTCTTAGAATGTTAACTTGACTTTAAGATGTGTAAATTAATTGAAACAATTGTTAAAAACACTCAAAATAATATTCAAAATAATATAAAATAATATTTTTAATTGACCTACATAAAAGTTAAGTTACAAAAGTGACATAAATCTAATATATGAAAATATTACAAAAATAATAATAACATATCAGTTGTATGTTAATTTTACATTGAAGTAATAATCAAAATGTGGTAATCAAAATGATAACACAAGAAAATTTTCTAATATGTGGACGTACAATTTTGTACGCAATCACTTTCGCTTGGTGACACGCACAATTTTTTGATGACGCTATAATGTCGATCACCAGAACACTCTTCGATGTATCAATAACCATTATGACATCTATGATGACGCAGTTATAATCATGAGGCATTGTAAGGCCGTTTGGGCATGCGTAAAGGTCTCTCTTTAAAATAAATTGCACAGGTCGAAGTTCGCGGCGTTCACGGTCTAAGATACTAGGAAGGCAATGGCGATTACGTATATTCCTATGCCGGATAAAAATCATATTGTCAAAATATTAGTCGCGATACAATCAAATCTAGCTGACTTATATTACAATCGAATAAATGTTAGGTATTTATATGAATTTGAATTGTTACAAATTTCCCGCACATATACAAAAATATATTAAGTATATATATTATATATATGTTAAATATATATATTAAAAATATATATTTTATTTTATTAATCGGTAGTTTTGTTATTAAAGTTTTAAATATTTTTCAACACTCATCCTTCGCTTATTTTTTACTTGATTCGAACTTAAAAAACGTATCGTTCGTCCTATTAACACCTCTTTGATTTGTTTAAATATATGAATCCAGATTAGCTTTTATAAACATATGTTATCACAAAGTACAAGGAAGTTATATTATCGAAGATATATTTTTTTATCGAAGAAAGATTAATTAATCACATTCTTTCATAGAATTGTTAATACTGCCCCAAATTTAATTTGATTTCCATCAAGACTTGTCGATAAAAGATTTGTGATAAGTTAATAAGCCTCACAAGATAAGCTTGTGTTTTTCTTGATGAAGATTTTTTTCTTCTGTCTCTTTTTGTCTTATCCTTAAAAAAACTGATGACAATTTGAAAAATCACTTTGTATTTTAATAATTAGATTTGAAAAAAATCAGAATAAATCGCAACGATGATGATGCAAATGCAACGACGATTTTCTTATGCTTAAAGTTTAAAATAATTAATTATCCAGCAAATTGATGGACTTATCTCGCCTCTGGATATTTATAATATCGACTCAACCGTCGACGAAATCTATCGCGGCCCGACGGCAATTACCCGCGCTTTTGTCCGATCTGACGTAGCAGCGGAATCGACTGCTATGGTATCAGGGAGCGGACCTCGACGAGTTTTCCGAGTCCGAGCACGTAGCCTAGGGCCCTCTCGTGGAATATTAGCTTGGTAGCGGATTCGAGCCCGCATAGGGTCGAGCTTGCGAACGACAGACGTGCATACCGTATTAAGCCCGCGGGGACTTTGCCCGACTACATGCGCGACGCGTACCGAGCCCAGCTATACAGGGTGTGTATATCGGAGACACTCAAGCGCAATTCCTGCGAAGAGTACGATCGCCAATATATAACCTCCGAAAGAAGGCAGCGATTACGTCTGCAGTGCCAAGAGATAGATAGCTTTCGTTGCTAGAGCTATTAAAGAGTTCGTGCTTTAATAATGCTCGAATCGTCTATGGAATAATTTTGTACATTAAGTAATCTTGGAATCATCTATTTGAGAGAGAAATTTATTAACAAGTAAACTTTTGTAGAGATCATTGGTGTTAAAATTTGTAAATTATTCAAAACATAGAAATCTTCTTTATTTTTTTTTTTTACAGGGTGCATGATTTTTTGAATACTGTATATATGCGCTTCAGTGGCAAATGAAGGTACAAGTACATGTACGTAAAATTGTCCGCGCGATGCTTTCGCATATCACACTTGGCAAATACTTCGGTATTCATGAATCCTGGTATTCGCCCACGGGATATGTACGCTCGGTCTGCTAGAGGTTCACTCGGCCCAGGTGAAACTCTAGACGTTCCCACTTGAGGACCAATTCTTTTTCCGTAATACTAGCTTGTGCAGTTCCAAATATATAATCTAAGATTACAGGAAAAAAAAATATATATTTACAAAATTTCTGTGCGAGAAGAGAAGAAGAGGAATGATATTTTAAGCGTCTGCCTTGTTACTTTTCGTATTCGTGATTGTCTGACGGTTGTGTTTTTTCCCCTCTCGCCATGACAATTCTGCGGGAAATATGTAAAGCAAAACGTCGACGATTTGCTCCGCTCTCTTTCCTCGCAGCGTTTCGCGCCTTCGTTCTCGTCTGGGGAGACATCCAGGGATCTCCCCGGCAGGAGACTTACGTACTTCCACGCTGGATTTACGCGCGATATATTTGTTTTAAAGTCCCGGATTCTACATCCGCCGTTCATCCCTTCGGCAGTATAACTTCGCCGTTTTCGTCCCAGCTCTACCATACTCTGTTGTCGTCCTTGTTTCTCATAGATCTGCTGTTCTTCTTTCTCGTCGTCATATATTTATGAGGGCGGGATGGCAAAAAGAAGGGAACACACGTAGGAGTTATGGCCCGAATAAGTGCTCTTGACCTGAAACAGAGGTTCTCAGTGGAGGACGGAAATAGTATTAGAGTTTTGCAAAAAATGAAGAAAGAAAGAAATAAAAAAATAAAATTGAAAGGAAAATGAAAAATGTTCTTTGATATTGAAATAGGATGATTGGAAATAAGAATGGCGCATGATTTTGCATCATTTTAAAATAATATCTACTTTTGTTACTTTATTTCGGAAAGATAACAGGCTAGAACGTGTCGTTCGATTTTTTAATAATAATTTAGGATATCTCGAGATTTTTCATTTTGACTGTCGAATGTGATCCCTCGTTTCAAAGTTGCACGTGGTTTCGAGAACTCCGTCTGCCGAATTGATCGCGTGTTTAATCCATCCGGTTAAATGTTCACGAGGTCATGATAGGACTTCGCGATTGCCTTTGATGTCGATCGTCAGAGTACGAAAACCCGCCATTGTCGAGATTGTTGGCGAAGCTCGTGCCAACGTAACATAGAGGGGTGGAAAAGGCGCCGCTAAGGTATGAGTAAGGCTTCGCGACAGTTTCGGCGTTCATTAAGCGCGAAGAGACACCGGCGCGCGCGAGATGAGGGGCGCCATTGAAAACCGACTTACACGAGCCATGGCTTCGCTATATCATTATTTCGAGAAACGAGAAACGTTACGAGAGGAAGAGTCGAGAGATTTATTGCGTTTCGCGTTGCAAGCTCCGCGAAGAATGTATACGGCTGTGGAAAGCAGCTGGCGTCTCGCGCTCGTGCGAGCAAACGGAGTAATATCGACAGTTGAATGGTTGTGAGCGGAAACGCCCCTGCGTCGGAAACGCGTTTTTTGAGGTGTTCGAAGCGGGAGATCTGGCAATGAATTCTGAAATTCGCGATCTAGTAACTTGTGATAAAAAAAATTATAGCCTACAATCTATATTTATTTTGATTAATTAACGAGATATTTAAATATAAATGAAATTGCAAATGTTGATTATGTTGATAAAATTCGTGCGAAGCGATAGAAAAAATAAACTATGACTATTTGTCGGAGAATAAAAAAACTGTATATAAGGGAAAATGCGAGGGATAATTCTCAAATATTTTCAAAAATATATCAGTTTCTTGTATAATCACGTCGAAGACATGAACCTCAAGGAATACCTTTCTTACTACAAAGTGAAGTCGCAAAGAGAAGAAAAATTAAGTAGAAGCGACGTTGCTGGCGTATTGTCAGCATTGGCCAATTACCTTCCTTTTCCGCTGCGCTCTTTCCTTATCACTCGAATTTTCTGTCTAACCGTAGATATAGATGGGAATGAAGGAGATATACGGGGGGAGGAAGGCAAAGGAGGTCGCCAAGGGACAGGGAAATGGATGAGGAATAAAGTTCGCTCGCTTCGCCTCTCGTTTACTTGCCAGTACTTATTCGCTTTGCCCGTCGAGCGTCGTCTCCTCATTCAGCCAAAGTCTAATTAAAGTGCAGCTGCAAGTTAAATTAAAACACGATAATGTTGCCGTGAGAGAGGGGGAGAGAGAGAGAGGAGATTTACCTGCTGTCGCATACCCTTTCCTTCTCTTCTTTCTCCGGTGACCGAACTTAAGCAGTTGCGTTCCAATCGTCCCGCACCATTTACGAGCTTCTCGAAGGAGTTTGGCCGCCGAGTTGTTAAACACTCGACTTTCGGGCGCTTACCGCTTCTCACGTGTACCCTTGTGTTTCTCTCGTGTAAATAAGTTACGGCTTCGGAAGAAACTAATTGCGCAATATTCATGAATGTTATAGCAGATGTCTTTCAAATGAGAAAAAAGTTCAATCTAAGAAACTTTGACATTCGAGAAAATAATTCATCAATTTTTATTTCAATGTTTATTTGCAGATTCACCGCTATTAATTATAAATTAATTCTTTTAATTTCTACTGCAATCTCCAATGGATATTTCTAATAATAGCATGATGACGTTAATGATCTTTAATAATGATAATATTATTCAGTCAAGAGAGAGACGAACAATTTCAGTCATATGATGACTAATGGATACTGTATAAAATTATATAGAATGTAATTTCCTACAAGATTCTTTCTTGATTCTAGGAGACATTTTTAGAGGATATATCTAGATTCTCGATCTTTTCATCAATAATTTGCGAGTTCGTCCAATCGGTTGTAGGGACATCGGACAGCTCGTGTATCACGTCGGGACAAGAAAAATCGTCGAAGGCCGTGGGTGAGGAGGGAAGTAAATCGCTGGCAAGGTGGCAAGGAACGGGGTGCGTCGGAACTGACGGCATTGTGGTCGGAGATAGAGATGGCTATCAGGTCGCGCCGCGCGGTAATTGCCAGGAACTACGGGGGGAAATTAAAGCTGCCCCGGTCTTCCGGCGGTCCATTGTCGGGACTCGCGACACTGTTCCCGGTACCGTTCTATTTATCAGGAACGACCGTCAAATGGAGGGGTTTTGGCTGATAAGCTCCGTGTCACTGTGTCACCGGAATCGAAATGCTGCCAGTATTCTGCTTTTTTATAAGTCTCTTTAATTTTGTCTTTCATGATTTTACGCAAATACTTAAATTAGCACACATTGAAATTTTATTTATTTTTATAAGTGTGCATTTGGAGACTGAATGATAAGATTCGTGACTAAAGATTGTATAGAAGAAATTTTTATTAATAATTTTGATTTATTTTTACAATTCGTACTGATGACGCTCAGCGTCTGTATTTGGTGTTACGGTTGAATATCCGAGCGATAATTGATATCTTTTTATTTTATATTGCAGATTACCAAATAAGATTATTCTTATCATAAATTTTTTTTATCTGAATTGAAAATGACAAAACAGCGATGTGAGTGTATGTGTGTGTGCGCGCGCGCGCGTGTGTGTGTGTGACATGAGTGGTATATATGTATGTATTTACAGAAGGATTACACTGACAGGGAAGTTGCAAAGAAATGATCATACATTTTATCAGATTTATTTAAATATCTTAGGAAACTAGCTACTCAAACAAATATAATAACAATATTAATAACAATTTTAGTAGTTGTAAAGTAATTTCTTCTTCATCATCACTACTTTAGTATTTTCTGAAATCGATGCACAAATGTCTTCATGACTTTTATGATTTGGGTATTTGTATATTTTTAAAGAGAGAAAACGAGAGAGAAGTCATATCTTTATACTTATCAAAGAAAAAAACTTTGAAAAAAGATTCTTTCTTTTATATTCGTATATGTACCTGCAACTGCACTTGTGACACCATTTATTCTTCAGAATAAGCGTTGAATAGTTTGCCAGGTTTTTATGATACACTGAGGAAAAAGTGATATTTGTAATTATTTCATGATAAAATAATTATGATTAGATGTGCTTCAATTTTATAGCTATTGTTGTAGCGTTAATAATAATTATATTTGTAGTTCGATATGAATAATATATAGCTGGCACCGAAAACTATAAATATGGTTGTGATAATTACAACAATTTTTTTCTGCCTTATAGATGCCTTATGTGTGGACAATTAGCTTCATTCGCTGGCAAACATCTTTTTTGTGTGGGACTAAAATGTATACCACCTTCGCACACATGCTGGATCCAATGAAGTTGTCCGTTAATTCTTGTACATTCTTCATAAAAATTGCAGTAACAATCATGCAGTCTTCGATCGCCTTCTATGCATAGTGGATTAACCCAATTGCATTTTCCATTATACCTGTCCCCAACACATTCCTGACATGTGCGACTGAAGCATGTACCAGGTTGACAACGAAATGGTCCGAGTGCGTGTCCATTTTCGCACTGTAGGTACTCGCAATCGTTCGCTGGATTATTTATTTTTTCCGGCGGCGGAAATGTTCCATTTGGATACTGTATTGGGCAACTTGCGCAACCGGCCTGCCATGGCCAATCACAAACCTGCAGGCGTCTATTGTAATGCAATCTCGACTTTGGATCTCCTTCGATCATCAAGGGACATATTTGTTCGATACCTTGTCCCAGTTTACACTTGTAAAACAACACGCAATTATTTTCATGCGGGATGTTAGTTGTGGTGTTCCTCCAATTTGGTTGTGGCAATGGGCATACTGTAGGAATATCATCCAAGAAGACTTCTTCCGAAAAATCCTGGTCGGAGTTCACGACGCTCACGGTCGAAGCTGCCAGGAAGGCGATGGCGACGTATATTCCTATACAGAACAAAAATCGCCAAAGTATCAATTGTAGATACGGGCGAATCATAATTTAACCAGCTTTTATTACAATCGAATGAATGCGTCAGATATTTATATAATAAAATTGGATTGTTAAAAATTTCCGACACATAGCATGTCAATATGTCATTTGATCATTTTATTTTAATGATAATTTTATTATAAAAAGATTTTTAATATTTTTAATACTTACCCTTCATCGCCTATCCTTTATTTAACTCGGACTAAGAAACGTATCGTCTTATTAACACCTCTCCGATTCGTTTAAATGTGACTGGTGGAGTTCAAGCGGCTTTTATAGCCGCTTGAATTTATAGAATATTATAAATATTCATATCACGTTATCACAAGGACAGATTTTATCTATCGAAGATATACTTTCCTCGAAAGGAAAGATTATTAGTCATATTATTTTGCAGAAAAATTTTTATGTCAGAATATATTTGCTTTTTTTAGGCCACGAATAATATGAACAATCTGCAATTATAACTCAATCATAAGTCGATAATTTATGAACTATCATAAAAAAACTTGAATTAAATTAAATTTTATATCACACTGTCTTTATGTAATTTGATTTCAATCAAATATGATTTATATTTATTATTGATAAAAGATATGTAATAAGTTAATAAGACATCACAAGGTCAACCTTGAATTTTAGATAATAATCAGAACTCGTAAAACGTTTTATCATTAAAGCTATTTATATTAGAATTTTTAATTGTTGAACGTTTGAAGTCGTAAAAATTA
>Ga0157364_1003191_pt1 | contig 15807 bp, 9 predicted proteins | sample AttsexASBM2_FD_111476 | JGI IMG/M metagenome (GOLD analysis project Ga0157364, IMG submission 111476) | Fungus gardens microbial communities from leaf cutter ant in Ribeirão Preto, State of São Paulo, Brazil - Atta sexdens ASBM2 | ecosystem: Host-associated > Fungi > Mycelium > Unclassified ...
ATAAATTAATCCTCCGACTGCAATCTATTTTTCGTATAAACGAAATTTCACTCAATTTTCCTTAAATCTTAATTTTTATTAAATAAAAATTTGTATTTAATAATGTGTGATACAGGAAAAGAACGATTTTGTTAAAGTATTCAAAAATTTAGGTAGATGAATGATATCTGATAATATAATTTTGTTAAATCATCAAAACAATTACAGAATAATTATACTGAATATTCAAGCTGGTTATTAAAATGTCAAAATTTCTTGAAACATTGTCATCATGCTTGAGCGTCCTACATAATTATTTTGATGGATAATTATTTTTAATTGTGTATCTAATTAAATTTTTAGATATTTCAGCAAAGCCGTTTTTTTAGTATAGAAATGTTGGAAAGTAAATGAAATAAATTTTTTTAAAAGTCTAGAACGAAAAAAAATTTTGGCCGAATAAAAAGGATCTTAAAAAAGTGTAAAAATATGGTTGTAAACAAAAAATAAAGAAAAGTTATTCGAAAAGAATGATCTTCGCGCTAAAATGTCTAAAAATTTAATTAAATGCGGATCTAAAAATAATTTTGTTGAACCATCAAAATAATAACGTAGGAATCTTAAGTCTGACGAACGCAATGTTGTAAAAAGTTTTGACAGTTCTAGCAACAAGTTGAGTGTTCTACATAATTATTTTCATAGTCCAACAAAATTATCTTCAGACCAGATTAAATTTTCAGATATTCCAGCAAAACCGACATTTTCATGAAGATGAAATGAAATGTAACCTGATATTAACTCCATTATAATCTGAATGATAATTCAATTTAGATTAACGTTTAATAACATTATTGCGCAAATTAATTCCCGGAACTCAACGCGTGCGAATAATACATATTCCTCTTTCGTCGTTATTATGTCACGTACCTTATGTCGTCATTTAACGAATCCCTTCTTGTCGTCGCGAGATTTATGACACGCACAGCGAGGAGCTTTCCTTGCGCACCCAATCACTGTCATCGTCGTCAAGACAACGACGTCTTCAACCAAGATTTTGAAGATTGATAGCGTATCTGTATCATGTGCTGTAAATTCGTACGCAAATATTGCCATGGCGCTAATGATAGACCCGTAATTACGACTCTTGTGTATACAATTACTCGGAGATCTTACGATGCGCGAACGATGCGGCTTATTCCATTTCAAGTTTACACGGAGACGCACCCTGATGGAAATAGGCGGAAAATCGAGCTCGTATTCTACTGAAGAAAGGACAATTTCATCTCCAGAGAGGAAAGGTCTGAATTCAGTTAAAGTATTATATAGCTACCGAGATCATAAAGTTGTCGTGCAGAATTCTATTCGAAAATATGTTATCGAGAGCAAATCTATTATTTACTGCTTTCATTTTCTACGTTATTAAAATCCATTATTTAGTTGGGCTAAATCGAGCCACGCAAAACGATCCTCGATTCTTCTCGTTACACATGACGTCACAGCCGGAACTCGAAAGTGATGCTGTTCAGACACAGCCTCGAGTGTCTCCCTCCTCTTTTATTTCGAGAAGTATACAAACTCCATCAACGGTTACGATCTTCACCTCGTCCTTCCCTCAAGAGGGCTGTCCTTTTTCAAATAAACCCTCGCGTGCTTCACGGGTTTGGACCCTTGGTTGGTCTTTCGTGACGCGAAAAAACGTGGTTTTATGATGATCCTGAGATACGAGGAAAAAAGAGGTGCAGACACATTGGGCGCCTGGTTTGTTTATCATTTGTCAGCAGTCTATTTGCACCAAAGCTACAATCTTGTGGACAGGGAAAGATCTCACATCTTTTTCTTGTAACGTCAAATCGAGTAGTGACATTCGCATTGTCCTTTGTGACGTCTATCGTACTGATCGATCATCTGGTAATAAAAAAGATTGTGCTCGTTAGAGGACAATTGAGGCGATTAAGTTGAAAATTGGACATCATTTTTATTAAATTTCTTTGGGGAAGTAGAACTGTAGCGAGAGTATTATTATATTATAACGTATAACGTATCGTGTACCATAAGCTCTCGTTTTCCGAGTGTAATTATATGCAGGAGAAACATAATTACGGATCTATCGTTAATGCCATGGCAACATTTGCATGAATTTATAGTAAAGGTCGATTAATCTTCAATTATTGCCGCATGAAAAATCATGCAGAATTAATTAAATGTTATCCACTATTATCCACCATTATTTTAAAGTTTGTATCTCCTATTGTTTACAATTCATTAGTAAGAAAGTTAACGCACTTTTTGCACGACTAATTCGTCCGAAGCAAAACGAGCCGCGTCTGTTAAAATGATAGATCGTGATTCCCGCGCGACGCCTGCTAAAACGCCTGCAACGTTAAGGGTTTTATCGTCTTAAAGCTGCCCTAGAAAATCCGTCACGCTATTTACTGGTTTTCTGACGGCTTGGCAAGCACCGAAAGTGGATCTCGTTTCACGAAAGTGCACAACTCTTTCCTTAATGAGGGATATTCATCGCTACCGCTCTTTTATTAACAAAATTGAGTAGCAACTTAATAACTCATTTAATGAATCGTAAAACTTCAGGATATTCAGGATATAATATAGTTCTAGTATCTTAAAAAAACTTGAGGAAAGACTAGAAGATGATTTTTTGATAAATTAATTTTTATTTACGATGTCAAGTCATTTCAAAAACCTTTTTATATATTATTATATATTTTTTAATTGAACAATTATTGAATTTTTTAAATTAGATATAATCTAGGCAGTTCTAAAAAAGCAGTTGTCGAAAAAATTATTGACAATTAATTTTAATTATTTTTGTATTTTATTTATATGATAAAATATATGAAAAGATATACAAAATTTTTTTTAATGACTTTATATAGATTCATGTGTTTTCATTAAATCAACTTGCCAACAAATTGTCCGATCACGTGTTTCCTGATTGTCTCATTCAATCTTCCATTGCCGCGTTGCACCGACAGGGACTAATAAATATTCTTAATGGATCATCAATTCCCATATACCTTGGGACTAAAAGAGAGATTGGAAGTAGAAAAAGACAAGTTAAAAGCGTAGGTACCAGAGACTAGATGAATAAGAGCGACGGGGAAAAAATGTCAGAACCATCGAGAAGCCAGACTAAAATAACGCCTCGAAACGCTTGTATCTTTCATCTACCAGATTTGCAAGCGAGCAGGTTATTAAACACTTAAATCTTCCTCGGTGCATAAAAAAAACGATGCCGAAAGCCCGTAGGAACAATAAGCGGGAGAAAAAGAAAATGGGAGATGTGCGAAATAAATTTATGAGGGACAAACGATCCGCTGTTCCTGCTCCTCTTCAAAAGCGACTGCTACTAAACTAAATATTTATTCCATGATCTTTCGCCGACAACGGACTCTTCATGATAAATAAATAGAAATATTTCGTTTCATCGGGTTATCGACATCAATTGCCATTGCTGAGTTAAGATATGCCGAGTGCTTGCTGTTCTCTCATTTTAATATGCAATCGAGTTTGTATTTATACAAGTTAGCGTTAGAATTCCAAATACATTTACAAAAGAACTTGAGAAAAAACCAAAGAGCAAGATTTTCTTAAAAGAGAATATAAAAATATAAATTAAATTTTTTAATTAATGGTTTTCAAAGAATTTTATGCAAATAAAAAACTGACGATTTCCGAGTTGAAAGTTTTATTCAAGAAATGATAAGAGAATATTTGTGGAATAACATGATTAAATTGAGAAATCTGATTCATGGCGTATCCTGCTCCATTTTAATCTAAATTAGATTTTTTTATTCGTGCAGATATTTTTTCACTGATTTTTTTTTGTGTTCAACAAGAAATTATCTTTTTTTTCCAAGTATCTATATATCTTTTTTTCAAAAATGTTAATCAATTACATAACAACGTTAAATATGGTATCCAAAAAGTGCTTATTTGTACTTTGCCACGAAATTATATTTACATACAATTACCGCACGACCAAGCTTTCCCATGTAAAAAGGGAAAACTTCTGTTAGCGAAGGGGAAGAAGAAGTAGGAATAGCAAAGGAAAGCAAAGGCAAAATGTATGATCGCGATGAATCATTCTCAGTATCAATCTTAAAGAAGGCAACTGGAAAGAAAGTAGATGAAATAGTACCGTTTACCAGAGTTAGAGGAACAGAGGGGAGAAAGAAAGAAAGGACACAGCTGCTTGTGATTTTATCTCATGGAAAATTTGGATTCTGCCAATGGCGATTTAAAAATGCGCTTACATCTTCATTGCAACGTTGCAGCGTTGTTTCATTTAAACACTCTCGCGTCACTGCAACTTTATAGTAGAAACTGAGCAAGCACTCTATAGTTCCAGTTAACTCGATTCACGAGCGGTTTGCGTTAACAACGATTAATTGTTCTCAAACAAATACAAACGGCCCTTGTATTCGCCATGGCAATTTCGCATCGATCAATCTCATCTCGCTGAACCGCTTACACGATTAAGCCGCCAACAGGTGCGCTTTGCAACCAAGGCGCACTATCACGTCGATTGTAATTCAGTTGATCATTGATAGGACGAAGGGATTATATTCGGAAACTGGAACGGAGGAGAGCTTGCGAAAAGAGGAAGGTCGCGTCGACTTGGAAAATGAATGATGAATCCGATCGTATTCGTCTGCATTTCCTTTTCTCTCGCTTTCGCCATTTCCACTTCTGTCCTCTTCTCTTTCGTTCCTTCGTCCAGCGCGATGTCATGAGTGTTTGTGTTCATAGTATACTGTCTATTTGTGTGCGTTCGTCGGTTCGTATTGGAGCAGGTTCGCCGGCGCCTGAAAAGCAGGCAGCCAGGCGGGCGCCGTCGCTCGAAAGGGTTTCGCCTCGTTCCACCGTCTATCGTCGCCGTTCATCCGCGAGCCGGAGCGAGACAGATAAAACGAGCAAGGGCGGATAATACGAGACACTGAGCGCATCGAGATACAAGAGTGAGAAAGGCAGAGAGAGAGATGGTCGGGAAAGGAGTCGGGAAAGGAGGTTGCGCCCGTCGGTGTACGCCTCGAAGACCGTATCGTGGCAAGGCAACAGCCTGGAAGACGACACCCCGGTAACGTCCTCGTCCTGGCCTGGATGGAAAGGCCGGTCGACGGTCGACTGCTCAGTGCTCGAAAAGAAAGAACGAGAGGCGTCCCCGGTGCTGTTTTTTGATGCCGTGCACTGCGGATCGCGCACAGGGATATGAAAAGCGCCCGGAGGCTGGGCAAAGTACGTGAAACTCGTTAACGCAACAGAGGTAAATACACGAGAGGAAAGCGAAGCGAGGAAATAAAGAGGCGGATATGCGTTTCAAAGGGAACTCGTTTGATGTCGGCGTGTTTGCCGCGAAATAAGCGTGATTACTGTTCAATCGTCAAGCAAAGATTAGTACATGATATCGCTATCGTCGTATAATTTTAGTTATTGACGAAAGCATATTTATTGATTAACTGCGAGATATATGCGGTTGTTGTTCCGCGTTAATTCTGATTGATCAGAATTTTATATGCTTGTGAAATTTTGTTACATTTCCTTTAATATTATTTTTTTATGAAAATATTTAATATTTAGATGATATAAAATATTTTCATTCAAAGCGATGCTTTTATGAAACTTACTTTTAATGAAAACATTTTATATCATCCAATATATTAAAATCCTGCGTTTTAAAAAATACTTGTGCTTTATATGAGTTGATTAAAAAATATATTATATTCTCCCTGATCGATTAGATAAGTAACTTGCAATCAATGTGTGATCAAACGTCCAATATTTCCACTTATATAGAAACCTATATATATGTTGCTAACGATATCGTTTTCCGTCAGTTGCCGCCATAAACTAGAAAATAAATTGCATCAGCGGTTATGATAGCATTCTATTGGTTTGTCGATTCGTTTCGTCGATCAAACTTCGTAGTGCAATATTTCAAAGGTGAGGTAGCATTATAGTACACTCCAATAATACCTCGGACAAATCGATCGATTTATCATTAGTTTTATTGTCAGTTTCGACATCTGCAAACTTACTAATCGCGATACACATTTTCTTCATTCATCCCATCACTTATTTGAAGAATCCTTAATTCCATCGTTTATATTTGAAGAACCTTTATTCCTGAATTCAATCACTCATTTGAAGAATCGTTTCGTATCAATATAGGTATACGTACGGAGTTCGTATCTTCATTAAAATTCCGAGGAAGTTTCGATTCCGTTAAATAAGTAAAGCCTGACTGCAATCTTTAACGTGAGTTTCCCAAGAGGAAATGAGAGGTAAGAAGAAATCGAGCCCGAGTTTCCGAGGAAAGGCCGAGGCGCGACAGGCTCCTCGCGGTAACGGAGTTACATTTATTTGGTCCCCCGAGCAGGAAGGTGATATTTTTCCAAGGGGGAAACTTTCAAACGCCGACGGTGACTGTTTCTTGCCGTAAAAGGGCGGCATTGTGTCCACGCCTCTCCCGGTTCCTCTCTCGCCCGCGTTTCACCTCGAGATATCACTTTATCCTCTCTCCTCTCTCTTCTTCCTGGGCGAGAGCATAAACACTTCGCGACGGCCGGAAGGCAAAAGTTTCGTCTGAACGGTGCTACGAGAGAAGAGAGTTAGGCAAAAAGAAGGATTTATTTCTCGTCGGTTTTGGCGCGCGCCTCGATAAGACGAAGGAGACGTATGAGGGCCCGTAAAATCCGAATGTCCCTCGTAACTTACTGATTGACGAACCGCGGCTCTCAAGATCTCGGGATACGAAGCCAGCTGGTTACTGGGAGAACCGAGAGCGGACTCGCAAATTCGCTTGGTTGCTACAAAATTTCTTCTGGGACACGAATGATACACTCACTTATTTAACGCACCAAGCCTCTCGCAGTCGCGGCACGACCGCGACATTTCGCGTTCGTGGAGTACTCGTGAATTAAAATTGTCGCCTTACATGAAGCTTTACGTAATATTTAAACGAAAATTACGCTGGTTACCCGACGAATTATGGTAATATGTAGAAAAAGAGAATGTTTGGGAGAATTCAACGGAAATAAGGCAACCTGCTGGTTAATATAAAACGACGTGAATAATTTTAACCGCGAAGACCGGCTTTACCGCCGCAGTTTCCTAAAAATGGGTTCGCTCGTTTATTTCATTTTGAATAACCGCTTACAGTTTTCCAGAGGCGTAAACACTCTATATTGAATTTTATATAGCATTTTGTAGGGCTACGTCGGAAAAACGAAGTAAGTGAGTTACGTAAAGGCTTTTCACAACAATTTTTTCTTTCTGAATATCGAAGAAAGTAATCACATGTGTATATTAAATTTCATGAAACAAAGAAAATATAATCTTATGTACTTATATAAAATATTCCGAAATTTCCATATATAATTATAATATTTCATTGATTTCTCTAAGAAAATTTCTATTTATTTTAATTCTCGATAATGAAATGTTAAATTAAAATTCATTTTCAATAGGAATTATTAAAGTGAGATTAATTATTGTGTGATTTAAAAAAGTCATGTTATTTCATAACAAATAAAATTACCGTCACATATCGAGTTCTCAATTTCTCATCTTTTATCAAATGTATTTGTAATCACATATAAGATAATAATATCGTTCAACTGTTATCGGATATTTTTTCGATGCTGATAACAAAAATTCGAAATACCCCGTACACGTTATTCAATGCAGCCGGCTGTTTATCGTAAATTTAATACGCTCACGATATCAACTCGAGTCTGCGTCTGAATTCAGTAAATATTATCGTTACGAAGTAATGTGCTTTTGCTCGAGACACGCCAAGGGCCCGATGCTGATGTATGGTTCTGAGAAGCGTGCAGAGTGCAACTGATAATTAACGGTTCATTCGAACGCGTATAACCGCCACATGAGTTGACGGATCGTTCGTGACGACGAAATATTCAACGACTAACGAATTAATTTTGTGTATAATTGGGGAAAAAGGCATCATTTGACATTATAATGAGTATTGCGCATTTACAGCGCATGATAATTACATATTTAAAATATATTAATTATTACATCGTGTGTGCGTGTGTAATGTATTTTTATTTCGGTGTTCACAATTTAGTTCGTTTATATCCGTAAAGAGAAAGAAAGACAGAGAAAGAGAGATGGGAAGAGGGGAGGGGAGGAGGAAGAAGAGACCAAATTGTAATAAATCTTCAGTTAGAAATAAACAATTTCGTAATATGAATATTTTATCTTTTATTCTCTGTATTCCGTATATTGTGAGAGGAGGGGATCATAAATCAATATTTCAATGAGAATATATTTAGAATTAACTGCAATATCATATTATTACGTGTATCATATTAAATCAGTTAATATGATAATTTATAACGATATCTAATATCTCTCTTTGTAAGAAATAATAAAATTCATAGACAACTTTTTAAAATATTTTTAATTTAACATTTTTTTAACTTTGATACGTTCCGGACTCACATTTGGAATTAAATTAAAAACTTTGCTGTTGATGTCAAATCTGTCTAGTCTCCATTGATCGCGCGGTTATTATTTCGTTAGTAATACTACGCTCTATATCCCATATCTCTCGCATCGTTTTTATAGCTTCTCACATTTCGGTCCTCGTCTCCGAAGATGCCATAGTGATGCGGCGAGACGGACAGGCCGGACGTATGCATCGGATGTAGCCCCGATAGCAAGACTTGGCAGATAGAATCGACGCGGAACGTTACACATTCGTGGCACAGGCGCATTGTGTCGATTCTAATCCGATTACACGGCCCATTGAAGTCAGAAGTGCGATCTTTTAAAAGGGGCTAACGTAATGCGCTTGTTAAACGCCGTACGCGGAGAGAAGGCCGCACAGAACGAAGTCGAGGATCGATATTTTCCGCGACGTGCTCCCCGCGTTAGCGGGGATAGAAGGATACGCGTTGCCAACACAATCCTCCGCCCTCGCCCGTCGGTCAGATAATCTGGTGGGAAGCTCGTTACCCTCGTTGCCGCTCGTATTGCGGAATTACCGTAGTCCTCGAATTTGTACCGCGAGCGAATCCTCTCACACCCTTGGATTGGACTACTGAAACCGCTATCTTTACTGGTTGTGGCCGGACGAAATGTACAAAAGCATCTCGAGCCGCATCCTCGCCGCGCTTATCAATAGCTATACCGCACGAAAAAAATCGCAGCGTAAATTCCCGATGAAGATATCCTACGTTTCCCGATACTGTAAAATGTGCGGCTTTCAATATATCGCGAAAGCCGCTCATATGCTATTTTTGATCATCCTAGCATGGTTTTATAGCTGACAAAAATATTTTTTACATGTTATATGGTATATTATATATGAAAATTTAATAAGAATTAATAAAAATTGATTTATTTAGCAAATATTATTAAAGTGACTACTATTAAATAATAATAATTTAATATAAATACGATTTTTTGTTTTAAATTTTTATATGTGCAATTAATATTATAAAATTTTTTTAATATTATAGATTTTTCATAAAAATATCTTAATTGACGCTCGCAACGTTGCTTCGGAATTTTTTGAAGCGCGCTGAAATAATCAGTTTTTTTTTTTCAAATATTTTTACTCGTATTTTCTTTAAATATTTTTTTCAGAATTCAATAGTGGCTATGGAATTTGCACGAACAGAAACAACAAAATCTACCTCGAAATCATTGTGGATAGAATCCGACAAGGTAGGCAGATAAAAAACAATGCATGTAAGCGTCGTAAAAATATAATAAAATATAAGAAGCTGTATTTTACGTTGAACTATCTGCTAAATGCTTTGCAGTCATAATTGGATCTTCCCTTGTACATTAGCTGCGAATACATTTTCTCGTTTGCGATGCCGCGGGCGTTGCGGCATACTGGTCTTTCCATTCTTTACTAGTTACAATGCAGAATGCAGACGATTCTCGACATTCTACATATTCAATTTGCCGCTCTTTTGATTTTTTTGTATTTTTCTTTCCCTACCAAATCTTTCTTTTAAACGACAATCTCAATGATAGCAATTCTTCTAAACAGGATTAAAACCAATACAATTTTAATTTTAAATTCCTTGTATTTTTAATAATGACATTTGATTTAAGCATCATTAAAGCATCATTAAAGAGTAAATATATAACTGTAATTAATGAAAAGTTATTTTATATATATATATATATGTATATATATATCATTAAATTATAAATTATTTTAATAAAAAAATTATTTATAAATTAATATGCCAGGAGAAACAATACTTCTTTTTAACTCGCATCTGTCGTATCAATAAGGAATACATAATGCTATTAATAGTTGAAATAGCTACTTTCTGTAGATTCTTTCCTTCCCCTTTTATTTAAATTAAAGCCTATTTAATCGAATCTAATAGGAGTGCAATAGCACACGCTGCTGTGCTCAATTTTAATATACAAATGGAGCCAATATACTCTAAAAGAGATAATTGCATTAGGCCAACTCGATACGGATGCTCATAATTCAAGAACCCATTGCCCATCTATTTAGGATGTCCACGAGCGACGTAGCGACCCTTTATTTAAGTGTACGCCGCCCCTGGCACTCGCCGTGCTTCTCCATCCGCGACCGATCGAGAACCGTCGAATAAATGATCGACGAAACGGGAGAGAAAATTTATATCTCATTTACTCGATATATACCTTCCCTTAAGTACAAAGTGCGCCTTTCATCTCCCTTTTACTTACGAACATTGCAGCCACGCGCATGTGTGTATGTCGATGAACGCGTAAATGCCATTCACGCGAAAGAATTTAATGTCGAAGAAGTATGACCCAAATTTACGCGACAAGAGAAATAGTTAGAGAAAGTATCGTAATTTTATGTGCTTGCTGAAAGGCTCATAAATAATTTATATCGTTTACATTTAAAGTATATTGATTAAACATCTTTCGAAAATCTTTCTTTTCTGTATTAAAATCTATCTGATTGAGGCCATCTTTGCATATATACATTTCTTGTAATTCAGAAATTCATTATTTAAAAAAAAGCTTTAATGGAAAAAGTTAAAAATGCAAAATTTTATAATGAAAAAATGACAAAGTTTTTACATTTCCGAGTTAAATTCAGAGTATATTGCTGTTGCCATAAAAGACATAACTCCTATGAACGAAACTTTATATTTGCTTTATAAACATTTTCCTTTTACTCTCGCCAAAATATTTGCGAATGCAATAGGATTGGACAGAACGCGGAATAATACGGAAAATCTCAATTCCCGACGGAAATTTCTCAAGTGCACTTTGCCACACAATATCGCGTACAAAGTGCAATGAAATCCTCGTTATAGTGTTGCAATTGAAGTGCAATTGTAGTTTGAGCATGATAAGAGCGATAATAATAAAAAGCGCAATTCATGTAAAGTATTTGTGTATTTTAACAAAGTTCCATTGTATAGTAGAGAGTTTGTTTTGACTAATAATATTATGTATGCATGCAAAAGTACAGAAGTTTGGAGAGAATGTGTTGTTTACTAAATAAAATACAATACTTACTTTAACTTAACGAAATTGCACAATGAATATTTAAAAAAATACACGGAAAGAACGATTTTGCTAAAGTATCTAAAAATTTAATTATATATAAATACAGATTTGAAAAGAATCACGTTGGATCAAAATAATTATATAGAATACTTAAGTATTGATGGCAATGCAGCAAAATTTTAACAACTAGTTTGAACGTCTTATATAATTATTTTGATGATCGATTCAGACAAAATTATAATATTTTTAGCTCTAGCTAAATTTTGAAATACTTGAGCAAAATCATTTTTTCCTTGCATATATAGGAAATACGTTCTCATTTAGATCGAAAGTAAAAAAAATCTAATTTAATTCTTTCCATAAAGTATTATATTAAATTCCTTTTCTAAATAAAAAATCATATCCACGATTATTCGAGAAATATAAAGTGAAAGGATTAAGTTAAACACATTTAAAAACGGTTGGTAACAAATTTATCTCGTTAAAACTCCGTCTCTCTTGTCATTCATGTTACAAGTGGCGGTAGCAGTTTTATCCTTTTACGAAGCATGAAAACCCTCTGACGATCTCTTTAACGGGAAACACCAGGCTGGCCTGACTGGCTTGAATCCCGTTTCGGGCCGAGAGGGTGGCGCAAAAAGCGTCCGCGTATTTTCCACGGCGATCTCTCACAGGAGTCCGGGTATCCTGGCAACCGGCGACCCGGCTAGCTGGACTACCTCCAAGGACAACGATCTGGGTTAACGTCGCGAATTCGTGCCGACGCCACCGCCATCCCATCTTTCTAAGGCACGCCTGACGAATTGGCTTTGAAGTTTATACCGTTGCCAACGTATCGATTCCGTTTTGCGGCGATGTTACCGTAAAGGAATATCCCACAGGAGATAAAGTCCGGGGAAATAAAGCGAATAAAGAGCTATGAGTGTGGTGCAAATTTTTCGGGTCGATGTATGCTGAAAACGCTTCGATTGTGGGAGGGCGAAATGTTATTCCACGACGGTTCGCAACCCTTTCGTTACCCTCGGGACAATGTAGCGCGCGCAACATTACAGAGGCAATGCAACGTCTAACAAAGTCTAAAAAAATATATAACGTGCAGTCGCGCTTACATATTTTTCGAAGATGCGCTTGAAAGCACTTTTGCTGGGAGGACAGCGTTCAAGTCGAGGAATGAAATTGATCTTCGCTCACTAATTTACTGTAGCGACATTGCAAATAACGACATCGGCACGTATATTTCATGTGTTAGCATTAGTTAGAAAGTTAGTTGTGGATTTCTGTCGCGAATCAGCGAAATTATATAGATTACGTGGAATGGGTTTTGTCGGTATACGAAAAATATCGAAATTATTGCGCAAAAACTTCTGTAAAGTGGTAGTATTTAACTGTACATTAAGGCGTAGACGGAGGAGGTACGAAACCACTGACCTTTTGTTACAGCTCGCACGTAACGACTATATTTTTAATACCGCTCTCAGGATGCCGTCCCACGTATTTTGCATTAGAGCGAACTTTGCACTTTAATAAACCATTATGTTGTCATTGTTCGGAAATATTTTCAACATTTCTTATAATTGATCCACGAATAATCAGTTTTACCTCGATCGATTCATGTATTATTTGAAAATGCGATGGGCGTATATATTGCAGGCCGTTATCTTTCGACCCAGATACATACATACGTCAAGCGAGCGCACTCATGTCGACGGGGTCACTGTAAATGTAGCGTAAGCGGAAACATCGATGCCATAAGGTCTGGATACGTTAACAGTGCGGTGTGCGCTTAGGACGTCGAGACCACCCGGTATATTTATTATATTTGTTCAAGGCCGATGCGTTTAATGCCTGCGTAATAATTCGTATAATACGCGGCAATATGCTACAGTATATTGTCTGGACCGATCGAGAGCAGGATCAGAGGGTCGCGGAATGAGGTGGAGAGTTAGGGGTATATAAGCGCCATGGATGAATCACAAAGCGGAATCATGGTGCGTTCAACCTGCGGAAGGGTAAATTCGACAGATGCAACCAAGATATCGATTAGGAGGCAGCTCGCCGCGCATTTTGACTACCCCGTTATCAGAACTGCGACATATTTTATTCTATAAAACTTTTGCGGATATCGTCTAACTTTCGTAACATTGTCACAAGCAATAAAACGATTGTACGCGGTTTGGAGAGAAAGATTTGAATGACATGTTTGGAAAGTTCGTGGACGACCATCATCGAATTGCGATCGTTAAAGTTGAACAGGAAATTTTTTTACTAGAAAATCCATAGCTTTGTGTATAATTGGAAACACTCGATAGCTCTTTAACGTTTTGAAAGGGTCAAGTGAATCGTTGAATAATGGAATAACGATCATTGAGATATGTCCTTCTCATCCGCTCGCATTGGCGGTGTTCATTTGCTACTGAAAGCGGTTGCGTGCGTGATTGTGCGTATATGTGTCGTATTGTTAAACGGTCATAACTTTCCAACGTGTGCTTTCTGAAACCTTCAATGCATTGAAACAGACAGAATGAGGCGATATGCGAGATCTACATAAAATTGTAAACAAACGCAAAAGAAAAAACAAACAGAAAATTTAATTGTATAGCTAATTTCATTATGCAATCTTTCTTATCGAAAATATTTTCGTTAGTTTATTATTCAAATCGAATTACTATTAAATCTACTTCATATTTAATTGTTTTTGTATTTCGCTAAAAAGTATTCTAAAAAATAGTTTATAAAGTTTTGTGATTTAATCAAACTTTTCTAAGAGTGTCATATATATCATAAAAAGGATCTGGTATATTATTGATGATTGTATAGCATACTAGATATCCGTCGTGTTCACAACATTGGGTGGTGTGTTATTGGGTCTGTTATTTTACTCAAACTGGAGGAAACCAGGGTGTCACGTAATGTTATAAGAACTTATATGGGGTAGTTCTTTATATATTGAATAAGAGGACAAAGTGCGAAATATGTGATGAAATGATAAAAATACATCAGAAAAGAAACGAGAAAACAATGGTCGAACAATGGAAAATTTGATGAGACAGGATAGAATGTGTCATAGCTTATGTTGTAAAAATATAATCATATATATTTTTTTGATATCTTATTTTAAAAGCATGAGAGGTACATAAATATAAAATTATCTTGTGAAAAATTCAAAAAAGTTTTATGTTAATATTTTATAACATTATTATATTAAAATATTTCAAAATGTTGATATTTAAAATTGTTGCAAAACACGTCAATATCGTGCTTTCTATATAGAGAATACGCTGCTATTATACTTTTGAATATTGTATATTTTATTTACGCGTAGAACGTGCTTAAACTATTGGTGTGCAGACAGCGCATATATTGTATATCGCATGTATTTTTTAACGCAGACAAAGCTGCATGTGTATAACATATAACATGGGAATCGAATATTCGTATTTATTTTATATACTAAAACTACACGAAGTCCGATTACAAATTTCGTATATCGGAAATATGATGTTGACACCCTAACATCTGTCGAAAATCTCTCATTAAAATCATTGTTGAATATTCTAGGATATACTATCATATTAATCATAACATCATTCTTAATTCGAAGAGATAACGAGTCTTGCTTTTATTATTTTACTGCCTTATCTTTCGTAATATACATATATTGCGATCCGGCGCTGTTAACATTAAATGAGAACTGGCTTTTTGCTTGGATCAATTTCCAAAACATCGTAACATGCGAAGTACACATGTCCTTTACGCGCAGCCACATATCTCACCAATTTGTTGTGGGTGAAAAACACAACCGTAGCAGTCGTCGCGTTCATATTTTACGTATACTTCCTTCCGCCGTTTTCCGATACACATACGTTTCGTGTCTGTCCCACGTATGTCATGAAAACAGCTGACGGATTGGCGCACCGCATGACGATTCCTGAATGCATCATTCTGTTGAAACTTAATGGCAGTCGTTGGTACACGTTTCAATTCTAACGGAAACAAGCAGAAACTACAAAATATGCAGTTGTTCCTATTACAAACCCGAAACAATTGTTTTTTAATATTTTATTTCTATTTATAAATTTATTTAAGTTCTTTTTTTTTAAATTTATTTAAGCTTTTTTTTATTCAGTGCAAACATAGTTTTGATAGATCTTATTGCGAAATATTGAAATTAATTCTAGAATTAATCATTCTATTGATAAAATAATTTATCCTTCATGCTAATCGTAATATTGATACAATTTTTCGCGTGGAAAGCAGCAGAAACTGCAAAATATGCAGTTGTTCCTATTACAAACCCGAAAC
>Ga0157364_1003192_pt1 | contig 15805 bp, 6 predicted proteins | sample AttsexASBM2_FD_111476 | JGI IMG/M metagenome (GOLD analysis project Ga0157364, IMG submission 111476) | Fungus gardens microbial communities from leaf cutter ant in Ribeirão Preto, State of São Paulo, Brazil - Atta sexdens ASBM2 | ecosystem: Host-associated > Fungi > Mycelium > Unclassified ...
AAATAGAAGATAACGTAAAAATATCTTACATATTATTTTTATTATATTTAATCATAAATTATAATTATTTATTATATCTTATTATTTAATTCTAATTATTAATTATACATAATCGATAGTTTTAGCAATAATTATATTTATATATAATTAATATTATGATATTGCGTTAGTGAAATAAAAATATTTTAATAGATATGACAAATAATTTTATATTACCGCAAATTGACAGATATCAGGTCTATAGGTACGAAAGATAGATAGTTCAGTAATTTCAATCCGGCGCTGATATTTTACATTGTTCCAGGAAGCTGCACTAGTCCTGCGTTATCGGATTACGTATCCCAAGTATAATAACAACGAATGAATATTGTAGATCAATCTTCTTCCCTCCTCTCTACCCCTATGTACATAATGCAGTTTATCCTCCCACTGCCGTAATATACCTGATATTAATTATCTAAAATAACGGAGAGACATGCTGTCACGATTCATCGTTAACGGGAATAAGCTCATCTAAAGAAATTAAATCTTTATTGCGTTTTCCAATCGTAAACAAATTTTGCTCAAGTTTTGAACTATATATATATATATATAAATTATTTGTTAAATTATACAAAAGATGTAGCCGAAACAATCATTTCTTCTGCAAAAGTAAATTGAAAGCTTTAAAACAAATTTGAATGGTCTTTTCCTTTTGCTTATGAAATTTTGTTTCGAAGACGTCTTCATTAACACAGAAATACAATAAAAAAAAAGATAAAAAAGAACGTTTTCAAAGATACTTCTGTTTTTTTGTCTTTCTAATCTAATTACGTCATTAATTACTATAAATGTAAGTTTATGCAATCAAATTATTTAATTGAAAAGGCATATTTAACAATAACTGTTGATTATTTCATTAAAGAGAAAACAATGTTAATCGATGATTATAGGTGGATTTTTCTTTAATTATTCTTCAGAGATGGATTTTTTATTTGATACGTGGAACAATCGGAAGGGGAACATAGCGGTCTTTTTGTATCTCAAATCATGACGGCAACGCCTCCGAAAATAGCTCACGAAGACAATGGCGTGGGGCAACCTTAAGATTTGTATGGCTTATAGAGCCGTCTGACAATGAATTTTATTGTCCGACCATGACGAGGGAACGCTTCTCCCTTATCTATCGCAGTTCTATTGCCTTATTTGCGTTCCATTTGCGGCAGAATCTGTAGATTTTACATTTTTTTTATGATACATGTCTTCAAGAGACGAGCATGCAGAAAATTAATAAAAATAATTATACTTTTATGATCAATATTACTTTTCTTTCTTGCGATCATATATACTTATGATTGTTATAATTACTTATTATTGTTATAATTACAAGTACATAAAATTGTAATTATTTACACCCTTTGCAAAAAAGTACCTGTATCATAAATATGAGTAATAAAATTTAATTGGTTATGAAGACAGTTATATGTATGCTTGGTAAAGATATGAAGAATTATATGATGATATTTATATTAAAATTGGCATCAAGCCAATTTCTTAATGAGGTTTTTAGAATCTTCTTCTGACGTTTATTATATATGATTTTATGACTTTTATTTTTTCTTAATTATTTTTTTAAGCTTCTATTTTATTTTTTTAAGATTCTATTTTATTTTTATAATTGCGCCTCTATTAAAGAATTATTTAAAGTTGTCTTGCAGATGTAAATGATTTAATAAGTGAAAATCAATTTTTTTAATATACTATGTCATATCAATTTACGTTTTAATTGAAGGACTTAGATAAAATTTATTTTGAGACATGGCCTATTTTGTTTCTCGTAGTTCAATAATTGATTCTTAAAAAAAAGTGAGAAAATATCTTACTGTCACAGTTTAACTAATTTACTTAATGATAGACATTTTAATTAATTTTTGTTTAAAAAGTACGCTAATAATTATTAATTATTTATATTTATTTTTGTAGTCAATAAACCAATTTTCTAATTTTTTTATAATCTATCTATTCTTATTTGATTTATATGTCACTCGAAAGAAAAATATTTAATTTAATAATTATATGATTTTAAATGTGAATTTGAATAATCAAATAAATTAGATATAGAATTAAAATATTATATATTTTAATAAAAAAAAAAGCTGAAGAATAAAATCTTATTAGCTTTTCTTTTTTTATTAGCTTTATCTTTTGCATCCGTGTTTTAAGGATCTATAATTTTTATTGTTAAATAATTTTCTGTACGATAAAATTGTCACTGAAAGAAATTTGACGCCAAATTTGATATGGTTTTAGTTTGTCACTCTTTTTATACATATTTTTCAATTTTACATATAAATATAATGCAAGGAAATATTGTATTTTCATACAAAATGCTTCTCTATTTTTCAAGATACAATATACCACAAATGTTAGTCGCTGAAATTTTGTAGCGGACTATTAAATAAAGATACGAATGACAAATCCCGACAACGGAAAGAGAGAGACGTCGTCGGTTGAGTTGAATCCCGGGATGACTCTTATTTAAAATTTATCCATGGAACGGAAGGGAGGAACTATTTTTGTGCGAAAACGTGCGACGAAGATGTGTTTGAAAGTAACACACTTCCACCAGGAAAGAACGAGTGACAGTCTTAAGACAATTTGAAACAGTGCCACATCTGGCTCTACTTTTCTAGAGGTTCTTCCGGAAGAACTTACGTTGCATATGTAGATGTCCGCTGACTAGCATGCTTAGCTTGGTATCCTACGCATCCAGAACCAAATGTACGAAGCAACGGTCTTTTGTTATTTTGCTGACTTATAATATTATTTAAATATATGTGTGTGTGTGTGTGTGTGTGTGTGTGTGCGCGCGCGCGCGCGCGCGCGCGCATGTATACATATACATTTTGTATATACATATATTTATATGTATAGGTTCTATGTAGATATACATATATGCATGTAGTATATTAGAACAATTTTCTTTTGGCCTTCATTTTGACGTTTGAAATTTAGTCTGACATTTATATGAAAATTAGAGTAAAGAAACAAGAATACAAAAACAAGAATACAAAGAAAATATTATTCTCAGGCAAATAAGAAAGTTTCTATATCGAAGTTTGCCAATTTCTGTATGCGAATCGTGTAGTTATTATATATTGATGAAGCACAAAATTGTTTTCCATGAGATGCTCAAAACTACGAAGCGCATCTTTCTTAAGTTGCTTATTATTAATTCAGAATTTTATTTTTACTTTTATAAGAATTTAATATAAAATAACGCACTTTACGAAAAATACTATAGAAAATTTTACTTTATTGGTAATGTATTTAAAAAAAAAATTATGCAAAGTCTAGATAAAAGATCCATTATCTCAGAAATGATGACAGATGCGGCAAAATGCCACAGGACTATTTCGATTTCTCTCGACAAGACTTACGAGAAAAGTCTTGCGTATCGAAGTCGTATCTATCACCGTTATCGAGAAAATAATCTCGATGTCTAGACATGTGTGTCACTTTTTTACCAAAGAGTGTATAAATATAGTTTCATGTAAAAATATAATTTAAAAATATAGTTTTATTTTACATATGTAAAACTTATTTTACTATGTTTATTTTAACTGTGATCAAAGTTACTTAACACTTCTCTAATATTTTTTCATCTTTATTTTATGACAAATGGAGAGACATTAATTTTTCGTACATCAAGTAATGAACTATTTTTTATGATGATTTAAGTCATAAGGCTGCTCGTACTAATTTAAAATTCTCTAATTACTAATTTAAAATTGAAACTTTGCGATACGCACGATTTAAAATAATCAACGTACTTGTCACAGACATAGTTTTTATGTTCAACTGTTTTACGGTAATGTACTAATGCAGCGTTTAGATTTATAGCATGAAGTCGTGCCGCAAGTGCAATGTTCATCGATCTCGCAATTCATTACCGCAAGCAATCAATCTGTATAATTTGCACGCGCCACTGTGAACACAGTATTACTTCCAATAGATTTGGCCGGTAATCGCACATGATTCACTCGTTTGTTTAACCGAAAGAACACAGCCGCGAAATCAACGGCCGTTATTCCATTTTATTATACGAACTACAGAAGCGATTAGTTGAGCGCACCGATGACATTTATCGCTGTTTGCCAGAATTATCAAATATCTGCAGCGACAATCATTTCATATTGTACTACGAACTTTTATACAAACGGTAGAGTCCCTATTTCAAACCAAGCGTTTATTTCGAATCAAAAAGTTTCCATAGCTTTTAATTATTGAGCTGAGCCGGGCATGATTCAAATTTTTTCCGGTTCTCCTCTCAATTTTTACTTGTTCTGTTATTCCTTTTGATGGGACAAGGCTTTTTCGAGCTATTGTCTCTTACGAACGATGAATAAGTAATATAGTCAGTAATGTTTCAGTAAAGCTGAAAAAACGGATACCATCGGTTTAAAAAAATGGAATATTGAAAAATAGGAGACTATAGTGGATATTGGAATATCGAATATCGTACCGTCTAAAAACTAAATTAAAACGGCAACAAATATTGGCATTTCTTCCGTATCGATAGTGACAAATTACTAGGCTTTTTTACTTATAAATGTTACTATTTATGAATGATACATAGTATTAATAACATTATACAGAATATTTTAGTTAAGAAGCGATTTGATAGATATATGTAATCATAGATCTATTTTATAGATCCGATAATGTTTAATTGTAATAACAAGAGAAGTTCAAAGAATTATTCGGATAACTGAGTTAGTTTTGTTTGTACAGCATTTGAGCAATTTTTTTGTTATCGTTATTCTTTGCAAATTAGTCGAATAATTCAATTGTAAGAGGTGAACTCTTAAGTTCGAAAATTGCATCCATTACATCTAGCATATATCTGGAATGTCCAAGTAGCTGGTATTTTCCTCGTTAGAAACTGGTAATGTGCAGATCATACGCTGGGTGACAGCCGGTGTCTGCGGCAGATGAAAAAGAAATATCACGTTTCGAGTTGTACGATACGAGCGTTTGGATTTACATCGCGCGTACGTTGCAATAAAAAGGCATAGTCCTGTCGAGATTCCGAGAAAATATTAATGCACTGGGAGAGACACACGGTCGTATACAACATAAGTCACGCGCTTCTTGCCGCCAACTGTTATTTATAGTCGGCCCGTACGGATGTGCAATTTTTCAAAGTTTTCGAACTTTTGCGCGGCGCGCGCGAATCGGAACGTAGGAAATTTTTCGTCTGAGAATGCCAGAGTTGACTAGTACTTTATTGAGATTTTCTTTAAGTTTTCGTTTCGCGATGCTGTATGTCTTTGTTACTGTTTATGAAAAGAGAAAAATCAAGAGAGAAAAAGACAATGAAAGAATAAAAAAGCTTATTCTTGATGTCAGTTAAGTTTATATTTTTAACGCCATATATTCTAAAATAAATGTTATATGAATCATTCGATTGTTTATTTAAGATGTGATTGCCAATATAATTTCTTTTGAATGTAACATACAAATGTAATATGTAAGTGTTGTGATTTTTTTTTTTATAATAATTCATTAAATTGACGAGGCACTTAAAGCAACTGGAGGATCAGAAATGCTCGAAATTTTTGATGATTTTTATAACGAACTGAATAAATGGGATAAATCGAATGTGAAATTTTGAACGATATTTATAAAATATATAAAGAGTGAAAAAATGGCTTTTTATTTTGACAAATACTTATATAAATATATGATACACACACACACACACACACACTACGAACAATTCTGTTAAAATATTTCATTTCGAGATATTAATTCTTTCATTGTGAATAGCTTTGCTTTTTAAAAAATTTAACTTTTTAATAAAAGCTTTTTAATAATAGCTCCTATTTTGTTAATTTTTATTTAATTTATTTTAGATAGGTTTATTCTTTTTTCTAGCTAAAAATCGCCATGATCGGGTCACTAAGAATTAAGATATTATTGCCAAATCTCAAAACAAAATATATTGACAAAAAATATATATATTTTTTTATATATTTTTATTTTTTAATTTACATAAACATCACTGAAAACTTCACTTTTAAACATTTATTCAATTTATCATAAAACTCAAAAATTTTGAGCAATCTGATCCTTCCGTCAGTCTCTTTAATTATAGAAAGAAAAGTATCTTATAAGTAAACTAAAAGTGTGTGGGATCTGTCGAGAGTTCCGAAGTCTCTTAAAGAAGACTTAAAAAAAATTGTCGTTAATTTTATTCGATGTTCTCTCGTCGCGAATCTTACAAAGGGTAGGAATTCCGTGGCTGGTCGTTTCTCCTTCATAATGATTAGAATAAGGATTCAGCATTAACTTTCTCAACTTGTCGAGTATCGTCGACTTAATGAAATTCTCCGTCTGCTAAAAGTGGGGAGCGACTTTGTTCGCGTCTTTATCGCGAAAACGACCGAGCGCGAAGCTGCCAGAGCTCGCCGTTTAGAGAAGCTCATATCATCGTGCGGTCCAGATATGCTGTCGGAGATCGTTACGCCGGGAGCAGAGAGAGCCGGTTGCAACGGGCGTTGTAACCAGGGTAAAGAGAACGCTCGTTCGCGGCGCGGTAATCTATCTTGCCCCGAGCGTGTTTTCGTAAAAGTGGTTTAACGATAAACAGATATATAGTCAAGCTCGTGCCTAATAAAGCCAAACGCGGCGCGAGAATACTGTAGCCAGTGTGCGGAACGATATCTTCGAAACTGACATCGCGCAATCTCTGAAGCCGCGCTCGGCTGAATTGTCCTCGATTTGTCAACTACAAAGGAGAGATTTCTCTCTTTTCTTTTGCTACTAATCTCTTAAATACCATATATTTCTTAAGCTTTATTACATCGAATATAAATGCTGCTAATTCGTAGTTGAAACAGTCATAGATAATATGATGACGATGTTGAAAGAATAAGGACAGGAGCACAAATTGTACAATGCATAATGCATAATGTATAAGAAAATCAATCAAAATTTTTTATTTCGTGGAAGAAAAGAAAATGAAGGATTTTAGTTCATTTTTTATGCATTATTTGTTACATGTTATATAAGATTCTATGCTGCTACTGTAAGATCATCTGTTTTTTATTTTTAAATAATTCACGAAACTCACGTCCATATTGAAGATCAGACTCTATCGTTAAAATTGAAATTGTGTGTTTCACTTGACGTTTGCAACGCTCGCAAGCATCATTTCAGCTTTGTTGCTTATCAAATGTTAAACAAGAATAAAATGATGCACGCGAGCGTTGCAGACACCAAGTGGAACGCACGTACAGTCAAGAATTCGTTGTACTGCTGCAAAATTCTTTATAACAAAAGTATACATGGTCGCAAATTTCACAATTGGAATGGAGATGGGATGGAGTAAATACAAAACAGATTTTGGCAGAGTTCTTCCATTTTACGGATATTTTGCAAATCTGTTAACGGTTGCCTTTCAGACTAAAGCGACGCATGTAGCACCGCACTCTCGATGGAGAGGACCGGCCGCGATGGCAAGCTGCGTCGATCGCGGGATTACCACCTTCGAAAAATGCGCGCTTTGGAAACGGCGGCAGTAAGCCGTGTACAAGCGGATAAAAACTGCGCACGTGTGATGTTGCATATTGACAGCATCACTGCCGATACGTAACGTCGTTTTCGACTTCGCGCGTGAATTCACGCGAATTTTTCGCGATCAAATCATCTTCGACATCTATCGCTCTCTGAGCATGTATCGACATCTCACGGGAGAAATTCACATTATTTCTCTAGTGATGTTTAGATAAAACTTATACTTTGGAAGAAATATTTTTTACAATATTTTAATTTTCTTAAGAAAATTACCATAAAAATATCAAGTCTTAAAATAACTTATAGCAACTGTCTCATAGCGGTTAATTAAAGGGAAAGAGGAATGACAAACTGTAGAAAATATAGTCACGATTTTTTTATGGAATTGTAATTTAATATAAATAGTTGATTAGGTATAGATTTAATTGGAATACGCCGATCAGTTGCTCTGATTCGTTTTTGCTCGAACCTTAAAAATATCTCTGGTGGAATCACAACATCCCATGGTTTTCTTTAAAATCTTTTGTTCTCTAGAAAAGGAAAATAAAAAGTATTGTTCAGGTATTCAGAAGTTTTAAAGTTCATTATTTTTACATTCTTCTATCAATCTTACAAGGATATAACTAATTTAAATTTAACATAACAAATTTAACATAACATAATAACGTAACATGTAAATTTAACATAATATACTAGTAAAAAAATAAAATATAATATATACTATAGTAATAAAAAACTATAACTATAAAATTAATATAACTATAAAATTAAAATTTTGTTTGAACCTCATCTATCAACTTGTGTATTTTAAATTATCTACATACTTAAAGGTTAAAGGAAGTACAACAGAAATTAAGTCTCTCTTTTCCTCTTCAACAGAACTTATGAAAACTTTTTCAAAGTACAATCTTCTCCATGAACCACGAAATTCATCGTCGCAAAATCGCTGGAATATCGGGAATGTGGTAACACTGCGAAAAAACAAATCATGCGTTATGTCGGTTAGGGGATGGAAGGGATCGCATAAAGAGTGGTTCAACAGGTTGAGAAATAGGGAAGGAAACTTCACCGTGATCACCTTTGGCGAAATTCAAAGTTTGACATGAAAAGAAAAAAGATTTTTCACCGACTCCTTCGACTCATCAACCCTATCAACCTTGCTCTCCGCAAAACCCTTTCCCAGTTTCGAACAGCTGGGCACCCTCGAGAGCGGCCGCTACTTATTTCCAATCCCTTCTAACAGCTTGCTCGTAATATCGCTAATACCCATTATATTAAAGTCTAAATTTTTCGTCTTTGTCTTTCTTTTTTATGATGAATGGAACATTGTAAAGCGCTCGTTAAGTGCGATTGCACAAAGCCAATTCGAAATGCTACTTCAATCAAAAGTCGTCATAGCAACTGTCGCGTGGCGGTTGATTAAAGGGGAAGAGGACAGACTGCAGGGGAAACAGTCGCAATTTTTTGATAGAATTTTTCATACAAACAGTCGACTAGGCATAGATCTAATTGAAATGTGTCGCGACAATTGCTCTTTAGTTCGTTCTTATCTGTCACAAAACTTGCTGATGATACATGTGACATACGAAATGACTGACATAAATGGACAATTTTGTAACATATTTATCACTGAATATACGCGAACCATATTATGTCCAATTATTATATTAAATTACTATAAAAAATGTCATGTAAAAAGCATTTTATTTAATTTTATTTCCCTAGTAACATTTGATATATATTTTTTTTGGAATACTATTTCCCTGAATTTTAATAACAATTTTGCATTAAATTGTACTACTGCGTCAATATACAAGGTGTCCCAAAATTCGTGCATTCGGAGTACAGAACATGACTTATACTTTATGCTAAAACAAACAACTTTTTCCTGTAGTAAAATTACATTCGATAAATACATTTTTGCATTTACTCGTATAACTTCCTGCTCTCCTGCAAAAACTACTTGCCAGATGCAATTTTACTAAAGAAAAAAATTGTTTTAGCATAAAGTAATGCGCGAATTTTGGGATTGTGTATATATATATATATATATATATATAAAATGCTAAAGGATTAAGTGGTTAATTTTAAAACGGCATATTAGGCTATTCTTGTCGGTAGTAGTCTAAATCGAATGTTGAGAACTTTTTTACATACGTATATCTACTTGTAACTCCTGCCTTATGCAAATTCAGTGTTCCAGAGTTTGATTTATACTTCTTTTAAAATAAATGGTTCATATTATTCTTGCCTGAACGAACGGAAATCAATAAGAATGATAAAATACAGATCTGCGCCCGGAATAAAAGAATTTCCTTTATCTTTCCACGCATCGATTAATCTCGAATACACATAATTAATTCAAAGTTCATTATAGTCGTCAATCGACAGCAATTAATTATTGATGATCAATTATTGGCGACAGTTACTTTATTTTTCGAAGTGAAAATCAAGTATTTATCATAAAAACGGTGATTCTTTAAATTTTATTACTTGGATGATTATATTTCTATCTTGAAAAACTAATAATTTATATTTATTATTTTCATTCTGTAACATTTTATATTACTTTTTAACTATGACTAAATGATTATAAATTGTACGATTGAATTAGCTTTTTTATACCATCGGTAATTCGAGGACGAAATTTTTTACATTGAGCATGCAAAAGCGAGAAATCCGAGGAATGTTCTCGCGCTGTATTTAGATTATATATGGAGTTTTCCGATTTATCGTGCGGCATTTGCGTATTTATCAGTCGGCTCGTATAATTTACGCAATTGCCTCTGTCGGTGGAAAAAATCAGCCTATGGACGAAACGATTTTATCAGATATCCATTGTTTTATTCGCCCGTGGAGAGCGCAGCAATTTCGCTACCACGCGGGGAAACACAAAGTTAACTTCGCAAACTCCGCTTTTATCGAAATTCACGTGCATCCGTCGGCTTAAAGCATTAGATTCCAATAATATTGAAATCATCCGTGCGAAGTGCCTTGGAATATCGATGCGCCAATTTTACCTCGAACGAGTGTGTTTCGCAGTTCTTTTATTCTTGAACAATCGCAATATTAAGCAATTTATAAATTTTATTAATATCTTTGACTTTTAAGATCAAGAACCTTCTGTAGCGAAAATATAATAAAACCTTTAATAAGAATTTGATTTTTATCAGTGAGGAATAAAAAATAAAAGTGAAATATGATAGAATGTAAATATTTTATAAAATAGAACGGAGAAATAATTTTAAAAAATATGAGATTTCTAATAAAAAAATTTACACAAATATGAAAAAACAGATTTAGTTTTTCAAGTGTATGTAACGTTTTTTTAAATTATATTTATAACAAAAGAATATATGTTTTATATTTATTATAATATTATATATTTAATATCTTTATTAATTATAAAAGTAATATATATGTTCCTGAATCGAAACATTTTGAAAATTCTTTCTGAGATCACAAGTCTCTCCTTGTAGTAACATTACGCCAAATAAAATTTCGTTTCAAAGATACGAATGTCTTACGAATTTTTCGCGATGTAGCATGTAAGATAAGACTGGTTTGGAGTTTCAGTATTTTTGCTTTCTTCTCGAGTTGAAACCTTATAAAATTTTCAAAAAGATATTCAAATTCTTTATTGTACTAAAATTTACTTAAATATATTTATCTTTATAGATATATTTCTCAAATGGATAATTTTGACAGCATGCACACATATTATAAAATGTTCAGTTAGACTTAAAGAATCTCATACTTTATATGAGGACATAATATCTATAGACTCTTAATCTTTATCGTTCTTATCATATCATGCGGACATAATTCGCCGGAAGTGGCAGATGACGTGCAGCACCACCAAAAGAGATATCAATAAAATATCCATTACAAGAGCAATTTAAAGCTCAAACAGCCACGTATCTCTCGCCACTCAACAACAAAATCCAATCTTGCGCTTGTGTCGTAATGATTATATCGTCATAATACCGGGTGTCTTCGAACGGTGGTTCTTATCTGAGTGCTGCGACGCAATTCGATACGACGCTCACGGAACAATATCATCGAGAGCAAATTTATAGATCGTGGGAAAGGTATGTGCAAACGCGCTGGATGAGATGAGCGAAAAAGAGAGAGAGAGGGGGGGGGAGGCCGAAAAGACACACAAACTGCGATAGGGGTGATAAGGAAGAAGAGAGGTAGGAAGAAACGCGCTATGGCTGGTGGCAATGTGCCAACGATCGATTGCAAGTACACAGAACGCGCGCCGCGTGCTTTATACGCTTGTATACCGAGTAGAGAGAAGGAAAGAAAGAGAGGCAGAGAGAGAGAGAGAGAGAGAGGGGGGGAGGGGAGTAACTCGTAGCCGATGCACCCATGTTTCCGTATACATACGCGACGAACGATATACGCAAGAGGGTTAATAAAACCTTGTGGCATACACACACAACGCACACACATACACACACGCACATTTTCTCTATCTATCTATCACTCTTCTCTCTTCCTCCCTCTCTCCTCTCTCGTTCTCGCGTACGCATCCCGGAACTAAAGCAAACACGGCGCACGTCACTTGTACTGTGAAAAGAGCGCGAAGCGAATCGCCATATCGACAACTCGGAAGAGATCCCGGATCGTCTTCGCAAGCGATGATATCCGTCGTGATTCGACTCGATCATTGCAGACGTATGACTCTCCACAAGACTCCGATTCTTGAATACTCCGAAACTTGCGAAAGGTACCTTCTTGCGAGAGGTATTAATATAAATAAATACGCAGAATTAGAATTGGAAAAATCGCTCATTGCGAGAGCATCAAGTGTATGGAACAATATTAAAATGCTCTGCACGTTGGCTTGCAAAATATGATGGAAAAAGCGAAATGTCAGATTTTAGATGATAAGCGAGTTTGCAACAAAAATTTTTTTTTATGCCGTTATTTATTACGTTATCTGTAGCAAGCATCATTTTGTTATGAGCAACAGTTTATCTGATAGCGAGATAGCTTTATACGGATCATAGTGGAAAATGTTTCTTTAAAGTTCTGAGAGCTTACAATACGCTGCGCAAGAATATCGGAAATATGCGATGCACGTAGTAGTAAAGAATTTATGTAGATGCGCGACGCATTTTCTCTTTTTCTCTCCTTTTCCCTTCTTCTGTCTTCTCTTTTCCCATGAGCGTACGTTTGCCTATGTGTACCGTAGCTTATATTATTTGTGTACATGGTATCTCATAAAGGCTGTCACAAGTCACGTGGCTTCCATATTGTACCAATTTCCTAGGCTTGGTAAATGTTGCTGCCGCAAAAGGAATATTTATACAGAAGAATTTGGTAGACGCTGATTTTACGTTCAACTTTCTTTCGTATGTTTCATGTCTTCTTTCTCTTACAAAAAAGAACTGTAATTTTTCATAATCCTAATCTTGGTTTTTCTCTGAATTGAATTAAGATTTATTGATCATAATTTCACATTTATTTATTCGATAATAGAAAATTACACGCGATACATAGCTTGCATAGTCTTCGTGTAAACTACAGGAACCATCTTTTGACGGATAATCTATGTTAACAACGTGCAATCTATATAGAATGTTCGTGGTTTCCTATGGTATGGTTTCTCTTCCTCTCTCATGATTTCGTAAAGTAAAGAGAGATAATACAAAAGCCTCGTGCTCAAAAGAATTATAAATTAAATTTATAATCAGGTGATCGAAGTTATTTTGAAATCAATTCAATAAGCGCTTAATCGTATTACAGCTAACGATGATTGTCATTAACGGCGAATATCACACAACGTAGATTTCTACTTTTTAATTTTATTATATATAATTGTACATTACACGTTGCTAACACAGGACAATCTAAAATAATGCGATGAAACGAAATACTAAATTAACAAATTTCTCTCGGGCGCATTAGCATTAGCTTCGTATTTCGGGCTAGTCGTGCAAACGCGAATGTAGCGGATAAAATTTACCGCCGACGTTTTGCCGTGATGTATATTTGCATAATTTAAGGAACGTTGCTTAGGTACTTAAGCAGGTGTAACGCGAGTATCTTTTGTAACGCGATACTAGTGAATTTGCGTTACCGTAACATATATACGACATCGTCCCGCCATTAACTTTATACAATGACGGTGACTGACTCCTGAATAATAGACTCCTTGGTAAATTTAAGTTGACTTTTTTTTATAAATTTAATAAAATACTACTATTGAAGTCACGATTTTTCCTAGCTTTTAATATTAAATATACCTTGCGTATGTATCTTATATATATTAAAAAGTGAATTAAATTACATGAAATTAATTCGCTAATGGGACAAAAACGATTCTGTAATTTCATGAAGATTGAATTGCTATAGAAAATATGGATATAATACTTTATACGCGGATAAAAAGTGATCATAAAAGAATCATATGTAATCGCGATACGAGCGCGAATGGTGCTTTAATAAAATTTGATTCGGCTCAAGTTGAAAACTTAAGCAAATATGGGAATACTCATAGCGAAAGCCCATCAGCAATGCCCATTATTTGCTCTCTGCCATTTGATGCTTTAAAATTGCAGTTCTCACAGGAATTTAATATATTCGAGTCTATTTGCGAATTACTGAAATAATTTTGGAGGTAAGCGTCTTTTTTTGTGGGGAGAGGGGAGGGGGAGGTTGCATTTTCACTCTTTCTGCTTTTCTTTTTAAATATTTACATATCTGCGTATATTACTTGATTTTGCGATGTTTATAGATATCAGATAAATTATATTATTGCATTAATATTAAAATATAATTAAATTATATTAATATTATATTACGTCTGGGAAATTACGTAGCTCAGCACACGATAATATTTTATTTATTACACTTTTAAAAATGCAAGTCGCATAAAATTTCAATTGCTAATAACGCGGAAGATATTCCTGCTCTCCGAGTTTTGTCAAGAGAAAGTTCACTTCAAATTGATCGAAGAAGTAGGCAAAAGGGAATGCAGAGAACCCAGAGACGCCCTATGAAGGAGCCGTGCGAGTGGAAACGCGATCGGTCGAGAGAAACCGTCGACCGAATTCGTCGCGAAGTGCTTTTATTGCGCTTTTTATTGCGCGTTCGATCGAGCTTTCGCAGATAGCACTTCGGTTTCTTAAATCCTTGGTACGAGAGAACGTCGCGCAGGTATTCCCGGCGTGATCTTTCCTTCGTCCTTCGGCTTTCCGTCCGTCCGTCCTATCGGCATCTCGGAGAGAGGTAGGAATTTCAGCCGATCCTCCATATCGGTGCGTTACGATCTTGTTAGCGGTAGAAGGGACCCTCGTTTAAAAAGGTGAACATATTATAAGCCGTCGAAACGTCCAGCTGTGGTGCGGATAGCTACTTCTTTTCCTCAAACAATTTTTTTATACATGCATAAATATGTTGAATAATCGTCGGTCGTTTTGGGTATTAAAGAAACCATTTCCTGTATTTACAGAAGTCTTAATGCCATGTCGACCAATCCGAAAGTGGCTTTTTTTTTTATGAAAGATAACATCAATTACGACATTCCTGCCGTCGTGTACATTTAAAACATTATTCGATAATCGCCGTTAAAGTTACGCGCCGCGTATTTATATATTTTAACTTTGTTATAATCCGACTGGAGGGATATTCCTGTTTCCTTTGCCTTTCTTTAGTCCTTCCTCTCCTGACCATGTCTCATTACCGAAACCGATATGAAAGTACCATTAAGTTGCGTGCAGTAACGGCGGGCCGGCTCCATAAAACCGCGTCGGGTAATTAAATTTTATTGTGTACGCATTATCTGGATAATGTTCCCTCTCGATTCTGCTTTTTAAAATCGCGGCCTTTCCTGTTCGAAATACGCCGTACAGCGTACTGTGAAGACGAAATCGCGATTTGCGAAAAAATTACGCTAAAGTTTTGAAGCTGGGGAATCGATTTATCCGGACGGACACGTGCAACGCGAACGTAAAAAAAAGATACCTGGCTGTTATTAATTATTTACGTAGCTAAACTTTGCCGCGGGTTCCTGCGGTTCTTGCAAACCTACGCTTCCTTTTAATTGCACATTCTTTTTTACATTTCCCGTATTTAAAATGAAATATTCGTTTGTTTTGATAGCTGGAATTGAAATACACTAGAACAGCGTTGTTATTAAAGAAACGCCAGCTTTTTTAGTTGTAAATCTTTGTGTTATTGTAAAACGACACGTGCATTATAAATTTGTCCAAAGAAAGAAGAGAGGTTGTTA
>Ga0157364_1003193_pt1 | contig 15804 bp, 14 predicted proteins | sample AttsexASBM2_FD_111476 | JGI IMG/M metagenome (GOLD analysis project Ga0157364, IMG submission 111476) | Fungus gardens microbial communities from leaf cutter ant in Ribeirão Preto, State of São Paulo, Brazil - Atta sexdens ASBM2 | ecosystem: Host-associated > Fungi > Mycelium > Unclassified ...
ATATATTTTTAATTTTGTCACTTTTGAAATAAAGGAGCAATATGCCGATTCTGAATTTTATATATCGCTAATCTCTTTTTAATTTCTTTTTATAAAATTCTTATATCGTATTTTAGTTGAATAATAAAAAATGAATTTATTGATTTGAAATTTAAAGAATGTTAATAATGAATCCCATATATTAATGATATATAAGAGTATATAAAAATATGCTTGATAGCTTTTAAGATTTCAAAAAAAGTTTTTTTAAGTTTCTACAAAATTTTACTTTAGTAATAATTTTTGCACATACATACACATATATATATATATATATATACTTTCTCTTCCTACAAAAATTTACAAAAAAAATATTCGATAAAATATAAACAAAAAATAAAATATAAAAAAAATAGAGAGAAAAAAGTTATTGACATAAGTTTCCAATCCAACACGTTTACTGACACACATTGCGCAAACATTCCACTTGTTTTCAATTTTACGACTTTCTTAGCGAAAGCACCAATAATGATTCAACGGTACGTTTATCAAAAAATATAAACAATAAACTTCCCGTTATCGATTATTTGCGTGTATTATTGGATATTTAGGAAGAACAGATGATGTCGTTTATGTTGTTAAAAAACAACGGCGAGTCTTAATGCGATCTCGTGACGATCGCACAAAGGAATGTCGTAATCTTCATCCACAACGAGTCGAGGAAATTTCGCGAAATACATTCGTGAGTCACGTTCCTCGTACGGTTGACCTGATCCAATTTCGAAATCTCCGAAAGAAGGAGAAAAAAAGAACATGCAGCCGTGCGACGAAATACAATCGTCAAGGAAAATTCGGATGTCTGCCGTGGAGTTTGAAATAACACACATACTGTGCCTCATAATAAACATTCTAAAACGATAGGACTCGCGAATGCATCGATTATCGATGCACGCAAAATATTTTCCGTTGGAATTCTCCTCAAAATTGATGTATACTGAGAGGAAATTTTCTCATCGTGGATGACATCTCGCTTCGTTTTAATGAGACTCTAAAAATTCTAGGAATATTTTAGAAAAATCAATATTTTAAAACCGAAGAGAATTGGACGTCATAGTCGAACACAAGAGACACTTGATCGACATATTTATATATCATTCCCTTACTTCAGTAGACTAAAAAAGTAGACTAAAAAAAAAATGAACTTTCCTAGAAAAGAAGAAAAACTATTTTTTTATAGATAATTGATTAATTACACACAAATAATATTTGTAAAAAGCATATATTCTTAACTTTTACAGAAAAAAATCACTATAGTAGTGCAAAAACAGTATCATTTTAAAGCAAAAAATTATGAATACAATAAAATAATTATAACAAATTTTATTCAAGGAAAAACTATAAGATTTTTAAAATAGAGCCTCACCTTTTAAAGGATAATATTATCAAATGTTCTTTTTGTCATTCATTTTAATAAAAAAAAATTATCTTAAAAAATCATTTTTTTCTTTGAATTATGATTTTTTTAACCAATTATTTTTTTAAATCAATTCTTGTTGTATCAATTTTGACAAATTTTTATGAAGTTAGTTCACTTCTGATGACTGATAGGGTAATGTTTATTTAACGTATGTATTAAAAACATGGTAACAATTTGAAAATCATGTTTTTTAGTCATGCCACTTTTGAAATAAGGAATCGACGTATGAAACATTGATAATAACATCAAATTCGAGTAGTTCGAAATAAACAAGAAGTTAAACGCGCATTAATATAATTACGCTGGTCACTTTCGTCGCGCAAAATTCCGGAATTTCATGCAAAGTGGCAATGATCGCTTTCATAATAGTAAGCGTGTTACAGTCACCGTGATGCATTTCTTGCTAGACCAGGAGTTTCAAGCGTGAGTGACACGGCGCGGGGGAAAGTGATCGGCGGCCCGTCCGTCAATAAAGTAGAATGTCCTTTTTTTTGCTGTCGCTGCGGTGTGATACAATCGTCTGTCGACAGTCACCGTCTGATTGGACAATGGACTTCGTTCTGTGAACCTGGGACTCGAAATAATTTCATTTGTACCACAAAATCGCATTTTCACCGGCGAAAAAAGAATTATTATTTCCGCCTGCAGTTCTTATCTGCTATTTTTGCGAGTGACGTAATAAAAGCAATCAATAATCAGTTTCAGATGGCAATTAAACTTCGCTGTAAGCTAATCATACAAATTAATATAATTAAAATATAAAAGCACATGATATATAAAGTAGAATGATAAAATGTAAATAATATTTAATAATGATAAATTATAATAATAATCTAAAAACCATTGTAATCTAATAATAGTCTGAGATAATTATTTAAAAAATCTCTTTGCGTAACGCGTATGAAATACAGGAAAGTTATCATTTTATTCTCGTGCGGCAAGAATTTATGACGCGACAGACATTCAATAATGTTCGAAGTGATCGCGTGCAGACTTGTAGGTGAAAATGCAAGAGCCATCTCGCGTAATCAAGCAACTTTCTCGCACACAAGTCCTCCAGGGTCAACAGTACGTCGGGCAGAAGAGGTCAACCAGGCATCAAGGCAGGCTAGTCTTCACGACGTTGGCAATAAGGGAAAGTACAAGAGGCTTTCGACTGAACGACCCTTTAAGAGGGTAGTTCTGACGATAGCAACGGGGAGGAAAACGAGGAGAGACATATTGATCGTACGGAAAACATTCGCCCCAGAAATGAGATCTTTCCCTGAATTTCTTACGCCGATGGCAAAACAAAAAAAAAAGAAAAAAACATGAAAATCGGAGCAGAATCGTATATATCTTGAGATAGAATTTATTCGAACACCGAATATCAATCAAGATTCTTCGATTATATCACCAAGATTTAAATCAGTATGACGACAGCTCGTCGAAAGTCTGTCGTGAGCAAAGGTAATTTAACAGCGAAGGTATTTGCTCGAGAAAATTGCGACGTACAAATTGCATGTAATGATTATTGTAGGGTGGTGGAAAAAATAAGGAAACATACTTTCAATTGATATTAAGAATTCCTCCCTTAAAATGATTCTAACAATAGTCAAGTGAAAGTTTGAGAGAGAAAACGAAATCTCAATTTTTAACAGATTTTTTAAAATCTTATAGCTTTTCTTCTCTTGAGTAAAATTTTCTTATTATACAAAGTAATAAAAAAAAATTTGGTTACAAAGTTTTGAGTATTTATTAAATCATTACTCAGCAAGCTGACATTATGTACTGTCATTTTGACGTTAAAAAGTTTTGGCGTCAAAATAACGATAAATAATGTCAGCTTTTTTAAGTGTATAGATATAACTAACACTCCAAAGTTTTTTTATAAATATACGTTATTAATGATTTGATAAACTTTGTGATCAAACCTTTTTGTTATCCTATACTATAATTTATTGTACTCCTTGCCTTAAAATATGACACTGTTTCAGCGCCACTGTAATGGTTCTTCATCCTATAAAGATTAAAAGAAAAAAAACATGATTCTTTTTCCTTATTACAACTCCGTTGACCTGTTACGTGCATTGTTGCTCCAAGATATCTGATGAACGCAATAATTAGTGACAAATTCGTGTAATTTTTAAACACTTATACGTGCGACACAGCTAGCCGAGTGTCCCAGATATTAGATGGGGATTATAAAAAAAAAATTGAAAGAGGAAAATATGACAAATCATTAAGGGTGTTCATGTATTTAGACGTACGAATGGAGGTCGAACGAGGGTTGAATTCTCAAGGACACGTCGGTGACGTAGAGAAGGAGGGTGGTGGTCTATTTTAACAGACGGACATAGATGATCGATCGGGCATCGTACCAATCCCCACGAAAAGCGCCGGAGGCGGCGGAATATTTCGTAGCTGTTCCTGCTGCGCTATCGCGATCTTCCATTTGCCTGTGTACCTCTCTTATTCGCAATTTCGGGTCGTGGCACGCGAGGTTATTGAACCGCGTTCGGTCACGGTGCCAGAGAGTAAGTTTCACTGCTGTCGAGTTTAAGTTCTCCGAGCCGAACACGCCCGCATCAATCAAAATTGATCGAAATCGCGAAATTAAACCTGACGCGGTGGTTACCAACAATTTGATTTGTGTGCACGTCGCATGGAAATTCCTCATTATTTCGTACGCAAACTATTGAAGCCTATTATTCCCAATGTTTGACATAATACCTCTGTAGATATAAATAATGATATAATATGATAAATAACAATGATTATAATATAAAGTGTTTCAGGTCATCTTTTTTTTTATCTATCTTTTATTTATAAATTCTTCAATCAATAATTTAAATGGTCGATTTAGGTTTATAGTCTTCAAAATATTCATTTCGCATATTTAATTATACATATAATACAAACATACGCCCTTACAAAACTTTGTATCTGATTATTTGATCTATGTATATAGAAAGTGAAAAATATATTTCAAAACATAGAAGACAATTAATATTAAGTAGCAAAAAACATATATTTAATCAATATAGATTAACTAATTAATCTTATTAAAGAATAAAATTTGAATAAATTTTTATTTTTTCGCATAAATCGATCCTTTTCATTTTTCTGCATATAAAAATATCAAAAGGACATAAAAAAAAGATCAAATAGATTTAACAAGATATTTCATGTTTTGCTTTACAATGTAAATCGCGGTATGAACGATTGTCCTTATATCCAAAATAAATAGAATTAATTTGAAAAAATTATACGAATTTAAAGCATTTATATTATAAAAAAAGAAAATCGTTTCTATATTTAACATAATTGATTTTTTTACTTACGTCGATTGAACAATTTGCGTCCAGTTGAATACTATTTGTTCTAATAATCTCGAATCTTTTTTTTCGTCTCGACATTAGATAAAATATTTTATCTAATAGGAATACATTCGGAAATCGTTCAAAAAGGAAAAAAAAAGAAAAAAAAATCCAAACACTCGTCACTCGCGAGGGAATCTAGGACAGTCCAATAGGTCATTACGGAGATAACACTACCGGCTTCTTTGGAGACATTTCAATGAGCTGCGAGTGTTTCTCCCTTTGGTAATTCTCTCCTCTATCTGCGCCGGGGACGTACGTAGGAAGCCAGGTCGCCGGGAGCTTTTGTAACGTGGGCGGAAAAGCTCAGATCAATATCAAGCGCGAATTGGAACGTTACGTTGCGAAGATCGACCCGTGACCCAGTATGGACCCGCCCGTAGGTAGGGCGGCGATGGTGGCGCCATCCGAAAGATTATTTTACACACATACGGGCAGAGGCACGCACGCACGCGGGAAGTCGGTCAAACGCGATGCATTTCCCGGTGAATTTTTCCGGAGACAGTCTCGCGTCGCCATGAATGCGCAATTATCACGAATGCCTCGTGAATGAATTCGCACGAACGCGAATGATTTAAATCACTATTAATATTTATAAGTTATTAATGAATGATTGAATCTATTTGAATCTATTTCGAAACTTTAAAAACTCGAAAGCTTTAAATATTTTTTGAAGATCTTGAAAGCTTAGTAAACTTCGAATATCTAGAAGATATTTTCTTAAAAATGTTCAAATATCTCAAATATTAAATAAGGAGCTTGGGACTCTTTTACGAGCGAAACGATTGCTAACGTAATATTTGACGTGCGGTCACAAATGAGTTTATTTTATATTATATATTTTATATTGAATCTAGGATTATCAAAAGATATCAAAAAATTACCGAATTAACTTATATATTTGATATAAAAATCCGAATCTTCTAAAATGGATCATGCCTTTTTATATTCTCGTAAAACCGATTATCGCTTTTTAAAATTGATGCAACGTAAAATCGATCGCGCGTACCAGATTCCGACCTCTTTCTAACGGGTAGTGGATTAATAAACGTTCGTATGCTCCACACAAAAGACGCAGGCACGCATTTTGCTTATCTATTTACACAGAAAAGTTCAGAGATTATGTCACACAATGTCACGTAGTAGGGAAACTTTCGCGAATTATTATTTGCTGAGTTAAAATTAATTCCGTGCTCTCTAGATTAGAACAGATTTCCTAGGTTTCCGCTGGTTTCCTATTGCCAGCTTGCTGCATTATCTCGTTCATCGTCAGTATCCTATTTAACATTTAATTATTTCTCTTTTTAAGTTTCCTGAGATAAGATTATAAAATAAGATTATAAAAGCTGCCTCTTATCTTTATAAACAAGAGGAACATATATTCCTCCTCCACAAACGTAAAACTTGGACGCAAAAAATCTGACAGTTTAAAAATATTAAAATAAATCGTGTTAAAGAAAAATTCAAGTATCACGTTTAAGGTAACTCCATCAGAATAAGTCATAATAATGTCAACATGACGTTAAAATGAATTGTAAATGATTGAAAAATGACTTTTATAGAAGCCATTTTGGAATCATTACATCATGATGACTTGTGTTCTGCTTGAGAATGTGTGGAATTTGATAAGTGAATTCGCGAGAAAAAGAAACGCGAACAAGCTATGAAAATCGATTAAGACCGCGTTACGTAACGCATCGAGGAAAGAGGAAGAAAAGACGCGATATCTGCGGACCTGTGACGACCTTGAGAGAATATGTACGTTTGGCAGTGCCATGATGCATCTCGAAATAGCGGCGTCGCGTCGCGACGGCCTCGCAAAACTTGTTATTGCCTGTTGTTGGTTTGGTTCGAACTAGTTTCTCGTAACATCTACGGTAATGCAATTTGCCTATTCATGCGTGTTTGACGCATACATGAGCACGCATATGATTCGTGTATATACAAGCTGATAATGAACGTAAAAATGTATACGTATTATGGACGTGTATCGTATGTGACAAGTGGAAAAAAGCAATAGTCACGGTCTTGATTGAGATGCGCATAATTTACTGGGTAAATGTCCAGAGACATACGTGAATGATTCGTAATTTACGCTCTTTTCCTTCGATAAATAACATTAGTTCATCTAACGTTGGTTTGATTTTCATTCTTGCTCGTAAAAGAAGAGCGAGATATTCTTGATGACATTTCTTCCTTCATTATTAAAATTGATAATGGAATTGATGTGTGACATGACGTTACTATAATATTGGAAAATCTGTTACTAAACTGTCTATAAACTCGAGAAATGCGAAATAATTCTTTTATACTAAATGGTTTATTTAATGAGGCTAGTTAACGCGACGTATATCTCCATTTGTTTCACAAGTTTTTAAATTAACTTATTGTTAAGAAGTTTAGAATTGATTCGTGAAATGACGTTGACAATTTAACAGACTTTTACATCATAAGTACGTAAGACATCTGTTCCAACATCAATGAATACGCGATACATTTGTCATACATATTTATAATAAAAGCATGTATTCAGATAGAAAACTTTATATTAAGTATTGTATAATCAGGACTGCGATGATCTTCTGCTCAAGTAAAAATGCAGTAAATGGAATTTTTTCTTGAAATCTGCAAAATGTATCGATTAAATTTGTAAAAAGAAGAAAAAAATAGATAGTAACGAGATAGCAGCTCGTATCCAGAAACTTCCCATCATTCAAGTAATTTATTTATTTTTTCCTCGCAGTTATCGCGGTCATTGTCGATTCTAAATTCGATCATTTCACAAGCCTGGTTAAATACTCAAGATAAAAGCAGAAAAAAAACAGAAAAGAGGACCTTGTTTTCGCGTCGTGTACTCATATTTTCTCCTGGCGGTTGTACTGGCTTTACTCGAGTGCTTCGAGAGTTTGCGTGAAGCGTAAATCTTCTACATCTTTTGGAGAAGTTCCGCGGCAAGAGAAAGAAAGAGACGATTCCGCGAAACACGAAAATCTGCGAAAACACGAGATAAATTCGAAAAGAAATTGCAACGGCCGAGTAAAATCGAGAGTAAAAGAATGCAGTAGTTCACGTCGCACGAAATGCGTATACGCGTTTATCGAACAGACTCAACATAAATAATTGAAATTAATTTGTATTTATTTTCAATCGACGCAAAAGAACGCGAGTGCAATATCATATGAATCTTTTACGTCTTTTAATATAATTATTTATTAATTAAAAATATTTCATATTTATATATGGAAATGCTTTGTACCTACATATATATATAAAGTAATATTTTATTTTAAAAAAAGCTTTATATTTATGTTTTTAAAATGAATTTCATATTAAACATTCAAGTTATTTCAAATATTTTCGATATTTTCCAGCAACAGTGCGTCAATGTTTTGCAAAACCGTTCGCGAATCAAACAGTGCGACAGCTAATCAGGTAGCATTATCGATTTACTTTGTCAACTGTGATTGTCACTGTTTTCGGCAGGGCTCATACTAATAAGGTTATCATAACAGCAGGAACGAATGTGCAGTGCAGATAAGTCCTTTATTTATACAAGGAATTAACGCGGATTCGCGCGCCGTGTACATAGCCTCGCGCGCTATTGTCCGTTGGAGTTGCGCACGCAGCAATAAATTTCGCGAGATAATGCGTATACTTCCGAAGAATAAATTTGGAGCAAACCTGCCACTCATCATTATATTTAAAATATTTTCTTTTGCTTGCGAGCAACTAGTCATTTTTTTAGACGAGACTCGCGTCTTCTTGACCTTGCGCGCGAATGTTGGTTTAACGACGCGCAAAATAATTATAACTTTTAGCGAGCGTTCGGCGCGAGATGGTTTTACTGAAATGCACCACGTTTACGATTCGCGCTATAAAACGGCGGCTCCTTGTTATCGCGGAGCATTATTATACGTTCGTATGAAAGATATCGTCTATCGTTGCCGAGATAAATTATAAATTGATATTGCTGCTCAGATTTTGATTAATCTCGTGAAAATCAGACTGATAATGCAACGTTGTAATAAATCGATACAATTATGTAAATATTTTGATATATTTAATTTCCTTCTCTTTTAGTTTTTTAAACATATTTGATTGTTTTACATAAAGATGAACTAAAAATATACTATTAGCCACAAAATAATTAAGCTAAATATTCAGTATTTATATTCGTCAAATTTCAATATCATAATTCTGATTATCATCCATGTCATTATTAAACATCTCGAGAATTAAATACGAGAATTATCGTGTGAAATATCGACGTTTTGTTGAAAATAAGTTAGTTTTGCTGTATCTACATAAAATACACGAAAAAGAATATCTTTTTTGCGAGGAACAAATGAACGAACGTTAAGAACATTCTCATTGTACCTTTCACAGTCGCCTATTTGTTCGCATTGTCTTTTATCTAGAGAAGAGCTGTCGATTTAAAGAAACACTCGGTTGCATATCCAGTATTGACGTAGTATCACGAGCACTACAATATACAACATACGAGAATATCGTACGAGAATAAATAACGAGAGACCGATCAGTAGTTGGTCGCCCGAAAGCGGCCGTTTTGTTCAGTGCACATGCACCATGCACGCTTGCCGATTTCGTGCATGCAATGCAAAATATCGGCCGCCATAAATTCACGCGGATATCGTCCACCCGATTCCCCTCGCCTCTCCTCTTCTCATCGCGCCAAATTCCATTGACGATGAAGCGGCTGTTTTAAACATACTCGAAAATTATGGCTCGCCGGAAAAGCCGATGAATGATGCCGAAACGAAAATGAAGTGTCCCGAGCGAACAATCGCGAGGAATCTTGTATAATCGGGTACGGCCACCTACTAGTTCCGAACTAGTATTGGTATTGAATCGATTAGGTCGCCGATCGATTGTGTTGCTTGCGGAACGCTCCTACTCCTAGTCCCGGAAACTCGCCGTTGTCGCTCTGCTTTCGTTGAATCTGTGATTTCTTCGCTTCCTCGCGCACATTGCTCTTCACCCGTGTCACCGGTACATAATTTTTTCTCCTAGTCCCTCGTTTGAAATGCGTAAATTTCAATTCCGCGTCGTGCGAGGGATAAACGAATTCGGAGTCGACGAGAACACGGAGGTCGCAGTGCAGCGACAAACTAATCCACTTTTCTCAGAACTTGACAAAATTATTTTCATTTTTACATTTAATTGTTTAATTCTCTGTACATGTACAATTCTCTACGTTTTTCTCGAGCTTTATATTAAACTCGATTTGCTAACATCGCGAATTTATATCTTGCTTGAAAATTAAATAATTTAAACATGCAAGAATACATAAAACCGCTGTTATTTCTTTCAAAATGTTTGCTAAAAAATCATTGTTCATCTTTTATTTATTACTAGATTTAAAAACTAATCCAATAGATTTTAGGAACGCAACTCATATCATCTGAAGCCTAACATCATAAACAGTTAAATAATTTCTTCTGCTATATAATGCAGTATAAACTACGAGGAAACCTTGGATTTCGCACAAACAAACGTCGTCACGTGCCGACGCATCGTTGTATAATTACAAGTCATTGCCAGAGACGCGAGAAGTGCGCGACGCGAATTCGCCTTGTGCTGTCACTTTGCGCTATTCCATTTTCGTTTGAAAAAAAACTAATACGTTTTTTTCCGTTTAAGTTTGTGGTAATGTATTGACTAACGATAACGATGTCGTAACTTAGTTCGTTTGCAAAACGACATCAAGATAACATTACATAATCAACATCACTATCATATCCGAGTAAATCAATTCCATTTAATCCTCGATCTTACCGCGAGAATCGCGAGAGACCACCGCGAGAGAAAATGAGAGTCGATACGATCGTGCCGCTCCTCCGTGTAATTTTTCACGAGCAATTTTCAAATACGCGTGTTGCTATACGACGGGGACCTCGTGCCGATCAATAGATGCATTACCATGCCTGAATATCGCTAGCTTTCATGTTAAATGCAGCAGACTTCGAAGAAGCGGAGCGAAAGTATAAATAATGTTCGTGCGCGCGAGAGAGAGATGGAAGGGAAAAAGTATCGAGATCGCGACCAGCGACTCCGATAAAGTCTACTCTTGGTCTCCTTAAATATAAAATGAACTCTCTCCGTCTCAACCGGAAACTTGAAAAAGGAAAAGACGTTATTGATGTTGTAACAAATTCTTTCAATTTACACCAAGTTTTTCAGAAGATAAACGTTCGTTTGTGTATGTAAACTACAAGAGAATCCAGAGAAATGATATTTTTATACATCAATCGCTTATTCTTCTAAAAATATAAAATCTGCATTCTATAAGTACAATATCTGCTACAAAGTATAATTTATATTCTGTATCTTAAGTAAGTACTTCAAGAATTTACGAAAATACCATCGAAAAACGGATAATATTTGACTACACAGATTAAAAAAAGAATCTACTTACATAGATTGTTTCATTGAAGTTTAAAATGATTATTAAATTATAAATGAAATATTAATTACTTTTAATTTAATAAACAATGTCTATTTATTATATTACATCTCGCTGTTCACCGACCTTGGGAAGCAATTTCACAACAACGATAATGGTCGTATCCTCAACATTTGTTTTTAAATGTACGCATAAAAAGACGGCGTATTCCGATATGTGTCGAGCGCATCTGTAAGTGCGCGAATTATGCGCTCAATTTGTAAACATCCCCGCGAGGCCGATTCGATTGTGCGGATCTGAACGTGCGAAGAACAAAGGAGAATACGAGAGAAATAAGTCGAGAGATGGAAACGAGGAGGGACGATGGGCAACGAGAAACAGTGTGTCGGATGTATAATTGGCTAAAGCCAAGTTCAAACGATCGTGTCTCTGGTTGGGTGACATTCCGCGAGCAGACGAGCCTTTGGTATGCAAAATCCACGGAGTGTGCATAAGCATAGGTGTGTATGTACGTGTGCTTGCAAGGGACGAGCGCAAATAAATAAAAAGAGACACGGAGGAATATAGAAATCGCCACGAGTGTTTTGCATTGATCTTTATGCAGGTATCGTGATAGGAATTATAACATAATACATGCAACATCTCTTGTATATTTTGTAATAAAAATTATTCGGAATGTTTTTGCTTTGATAATTGAATAATAATGAATAGATTTAAAATAAATCATGGTGCAACTATGTCGTAACTAATAATGAAAATATTTTAAAAAATCAAAACTTGAATAAAAATAATTACATATATTGTTACAAAATATAAAAATTGTTATTGTGATTTGTTAATACAGCGTGAGCTTTAAATAAAATATTTTTAAATAAATACAAACAGTTTTGAATAATATTGTATGTTTTAATATACCTCAGGCAATTGTTGAAGTTGATTCGACATGACAGGCACGTTCATCGAATGTGCCATTGCTCAATTTCTTTTGTTCCGCAAAGAGATACCAACATGCAGACACGATCCCCGTGAAACTGTGTATTGCAATTACTTAACCTAGAATTAATTGCGTTGCCACGGCATTTTCCTGGATGGTCTCATTTTTTTACATCTTCCTTATATTCCGCGGGAAAAAGCAACATATACACGACATGTCTGCAGCCGACTGAACAGCGGAGAATCCTTGTAAATAGCGTTACCGTGTGACGTAACATTAGCGATGATAGAAAACAACTTTGGAACAGGAAAAACGATCACGAAAAGGTGAGTCGACGCGGTATAATCCACCATTGTTCCACTTACATAACTAACAATTATTGGTGGAAGATTCGTTGAGCAATATAATGTTATTTCGTGTACAGAAGGTTACTATAAATTTATGCACTGGAATGGTCCAATCAAATAGATATTTAAATTAAGATTGTGATTATTTGCATTCAGACTAAATTTTTTTTTATTAAACAAAATATATTCCATAAGATTAATAATTAAGATTAAATTTGTTTCAATGAAACAAATGTAAATAAAACTCTCGAGCCTAAACAAATCTTTTTTTCTGTGTAGAAAATTTATTTTCCTTTCTTGTTAAACAAATCACTCAAATTCCACTAATTGAATAACGAAAAGAACGGTTTTGCTAAAGTATTTAAAAACAGGTAGATTTGAAAATAATTTTATTGGACTGTTAAAATAATTACATAGAAAATTCAAATACTACAAAAAAAGTTTTGACATTCTAACATCAGTTGAATGTCCTATAATATGTCCTATAATTATTTTGATAATTCAACAAATTTATTTTCAGGTTTGTATTTAGCTCAAATTTTTTAATATTTCAGCAAAACTCTCCTTTCCATGTAATAAGTTTCGCACAAATGGGTGAATAATGTTTTATTGATTCGAGAAAATGTCAAACGTTACACGAATCATTCGGACAATCGGATGCTCTCTTTTCCCGCTTGATTATCGAAATCGGGATCCGATGTCGTCAGTCTAGACATCGATCCACAAGAAGCCGTGGCGGTTTCATTGGGATTGCGAAATCAATCCGCAGCTGCCGCGGGATATATTTGTGCGCGCGAGACAGTCCATTGGTAAATTACCCGGAATCTGGGCCAGTTACAACACCTGATGAGCAATACAGCGAGGCGCAATCTTTGACACGGGACGAGACGATGAATCTCAATTGGCGGCGCGGAGTGCCGATGCCAAATTAAATCCGCCGTTCACGAATGCAACCGGGAAATCGCATCTCGAGGTGGACACGGATCACGAACGAAAGTGCAGTGATGGATTAGTCGGGATGCGTTGTGTTATTGAAATTCGTGGCCTAAAAGCAATTGGAACTACCGTGCGCATCGATTGTATCATTGCAAAGTCTATAAATCTTCGGATGTTACAGCCATAAGAAATAGATGTAAACACAAAATAGATAAAAGAATAAGAATAAAATTTTCGCATACAACAATGTGATAAGCATAATAAAAATGGAACGTTACAAAATATTTTTATCATATATATTTTATAACGATATTAGAAAAGTAATAATAACTTAAACGAGCAAATTAAATAAACGAAAATAATTAAACTATATTTAATAATTTAATAAAATAATATGGATATTAAAAACACTGCAATGACACACATTAAATTAAATCCTACAAAATTTATTTACAAATTGCATTTATTTTTCAAAAGGAGGTGATTTATAACATTGTAATGTATATAATGCTAATAGACAATGATCTTACATAATGGATGCACATACATTGTATTTCATTCGTAATCTCTCCCAGGTACTACGTACTACGCCAATCGTGACTTCAAATTACGCAGACAGAGCGACGAGACATGCGTGTATTATGAATGTGAACTACGAGCGAGTGCAAATTACAGCTGTCGACTATTACTGAGCACTCGTAAAGCGCAAATGACGATCTGATCCTCACGCCTACTCGATTGTAAGTCAATATTTACGAGACATTTAATGCGAAAGGGTAAAACGCGCTACGTATTCATCGACAAACTTAACACAGAATCTGCCCGAGCGAAATCAAAGTAAACAAAAGCAAAAGAGTGCCCGAAGAAATTGATTATAGTTTACGATGTAAAATGCGTGCGTAACAAGTAGATGCGCTACTGATTAACTGATGAAACAACTCGAGACGTCAACAGATCGTTTGAAATAAAACAGATAAATTAATAATATGCAGAATTCTACAAAATCTAGTAAAAAATGTATGAATAATTAATATTATTAATTAATTTCTATAATCACTTATTTTGCTTGAAAACGGAAGTTTTTCGTATTAAAATTATCTCGTATAAAAAAATTCGTATTTCGCAACTTTAGATAAAAAGTTAGTTGTTGTAGTAATTATATGAAAAATTAGCCACTTCCTGTTTATTGTGATTTATATATTATTATATATTTCCCTTATCTATTCTTATTTTTATATTTTTCACGTTTTATGTTATGTTTGTGTTTAATTATATTATTTCTAAACATATGTTCTTAGCATTTTAAAACAGAATAGTAATAAATAATTAATAAGAAAATTAATAAAATAAATGAATAAACTTAACTATTATGGTTCTAATTTTTAATTACTATGATTTAGATAATGTCTTGTAAGATAAATTATGTATTTTTTAAATACCAATATTTAATATTAAGGGTTAAATATTAAATTTTCTAAGTTTATAAAAGCATTATAAAAGCATTATAAAAGTATTGCAAGTAAAATAGTCTTGGACAGGAAGTTTTAATGAAATAAGTGTCGCGATGATGGATTCATTATGGCAAGGTTGAGATGCGTGGAAACACGCTATCCACGTCTTTAAAGAGGCACACTCACTCCGCAGTTAGGCCCGCAGATTGGCGAGAATGCACAAGTCTAGCATAATCGACTAACACTTGGCGACGATTTCGCACACCTTGAGATCAGCCTTGAGTTAGATTCATGGTCGCCTAATTAAAACATTTTTATTATCATAATCTTTAACCGTGCAATGATCCTTAAGGCTAATTTCAAGAGGAGCGACATCTGAATAACGTGTGGATCATATTTCATAAAAAATTCGCGAAAATGCTGATTGAGACAAATTGCGAAAGTCAACATTTTGCAATCTCTGATGTCACTAAAAATCATCGTTTAAATAATCAAAGCTGATACCGATTGTTGATTGATTCGAATAAGATTGCAAGAATTGTATGAATAATATAGACGTAATCAAAATTAACAAACGTAAGTTCATTCAAGAATGTTCGATACCTCGATTGAATGATTTATGACAAATAAGTAGCTTCCATTGATGAAATAAACACAGATGAGTTTCGGCCAATCGAAGATGGATTTGATTTGATTAATTCGAATTGATTTAGCAAATGAAATTCGTCGACAAGATGTATCGTGACAGCTGTTGCGTTTGTACAAGGATTAAAACAAGTGTTAGGATCCGTTGCTTCACTTCACCCTCTAATAACAAACGTAATTAAGATATCATTAAAGTTTAATGACACACACACACACACACACACACACACACACACACACACACACACACAC